>Ga0307507_10009247_pt1 | contig 13211 bp, 12 predicted proteins | sample 7_EM_MG_FD_207223 | JGI IMG/M metagenome (GOLD analysis project Ga0307507, IMG submission 207223) | Populus trichocarpa ectomycorrhiza microbial communities from riparian zone in the Pacific Northwest, United States - 7_EM | ecosystem: Host-associated > Plants > Roots > Unclassified | place...
AGATCTTTCCAATTTCAGAAAAAGAGAGAGATTTTTCTTTCAAGGCAACAATTTGCCCTTTCTCAAACTCTGTGAGATTGCCAGTCTTTTCTGGAGGCATGGTTGTTGAGGGGTGGTTGATCGTTGAAGTGGGGTTTTTTGAGGGGTTGCCCGGTTGACGCCGAGAGGACGAATAGCTTTGTCCTTGTACTTTACTTCCTAACTCTAAAAGGCACGAACAGTGGTTATCTTTGGCAAGAGCAAAGTCAAGTTTTTTGATTAGCTAAGAGAACTTTCCACTGAGTACTTTTATTCACTAAATAGCCGATATTCGAATTAATTCGGGTGATGATCTTACCCATCACAGCACTAAAATTGAGTGAAATTCGGTATAGACGAAGGGATCTGCGCTCTATGATATTCTGCGCTCCCTTCAGCGTTTCTAATATCACAAAGATCTACTACTCGAGTAGTGGGATTATCGTGCCATCGAAGGCGATGTCTTCCGTGGTGTCTGACTTTAAGATGGGAAAAATTCTAAAAAACGAACAGTATTATAGGAAAAAGATGACTTGGAGAGGATGGGATATTTCCTCTCGTTTGTAAGTTGATATTGAGCAGAGCTGGGGTCTTTTTAATCACTCAGCAGATTCAGATACAATACCTGATCTGCCCGCAAAACTAAGTATTCACCAAATGACTATATGAAGGCAATAATATCCAGAATTTTGCTAGTGGTTGTTGTTTGTTCTGAGAGTTAAGGGAGCAGGACAAATCGTTGGGGAGTTTGGTAGATTGCGCTAGTGATTTTGTTGTTTACAGAGGGAGTTTTACCAATATATCTCTCCATTTGTTATCACAAGTGTGTGCTAAGGATTGTGGACATAGGGTGGAATAAAGAGACAGATGCGGTGATCTGAAGAATGCTCCCAAAGATCCAATTACGTTTAACTTATGCACCCATCATTGCCGTTTGTCTGGCCCTAGCGGAATGTGAATGAAGCTGTCGAAGCTACCCCTCCTGCCTTTCCTCCAGAGTCTCAACTCAATGCAAATTCTCTCACTGTCCAGCATATCCCACCCCCTTTAGTACATTGGAGCCAATCACCTGCGACCAAAGCAAGCAGAGATTAAGACAACTGCTGTTGGGCCCTATTCAGCAACCTTCGTAGTGTATTCTAGCAACTGGGGTGAGTGTAGGCAGATTGGTGGAAGCGTACCCGCATAGGGTGAGTACTACAATACTGTCCGAAATCGCAGGCCTTGCTAACCATGTGGCGATGGGTGGTGGGGGGAGGGCCTCGTAGCATAGCGAGTTCGGAGTCCCACGACCCAATACAGTGCACATAGAATGAGAGTCAGTTTCTTAGCCGAAGGAATACCTAAGGTATTAATTTTCCTTCATGGCCAGACTGAAGGGTTTTGTATAGCCTCCTGGCCTTACTGTTAATCCCGGATCAGGAGGGCAGTAGCAAAAAAGCGTAATCTTCGTTATGTCATGTCTATTCAAGTAGTGGAATCCAATCACAAATACACCTTAGTTGTAGCTAGCTTCTACGAATCGCTTTTCATCGCGAGTAGCGTTAGCAATACCTGCACTTTATATTTTTTTCTCCATTTCAAGACAGCACGCACTTGAGAAGGGAGAAAAGGTGAAAAGACGGATTTTTGGAAAGGATAATGGAACTATGAATGCGAAGGAGGATCTACACCCTAAAAGCTTCCCAAAATTTAAATATGATGGGCATTCGAAGCCACGCTGGCCTATCACAATGCAGGAGAAATCGCCCTTTACTAACGCTAGAGTATAGGTTCAAAACAGAAGCTCACACATGCCAACTTGAGTCGGTAAGAAAATCTGGATGAAGGCAAGGTGGGTATTTGATAGACATGGGCATTCCCTTAAATCATGATTTCGTTCTACAGGGGGGAAAGGAAATAAGAATCAAGATAGGTTTTTGTGGTAGGTATACAGTGGAACGAAAAGTAAGAGAGAAATTACCACAACCTAGTGCTTTAATATGGAGAACAAGATAGGGAGGAATCAGAGGGGAGAGGCAGCGGTAGCGACAAACACCTTTATGGAAGTGTTCCGATCCTTGGGAAAAAATGGAGACTGCGAGTACTGTATTCGAAAGAGGTAACGATGCCTCCACGAGCTTAGTCCGTCCTCTGGGTGGCAGCTATTGGAGGTTGTAGTAGAGCTATTATTCGCGTGTGGCGATATTGAGTGGCACGCGACAGCGGTGTTTGGCCGTACCTATCAGGCTTTTCGGGGTTGACCTCGTCTCTCTCGAGTAGCATTCTCACTACTTCCTCGTGACCATTCATGGCAGCATAATAGAGTGGGGTTTGACCGTTCTTATCGGGTGTGTCGGGGTTGACATCGTCTCGTCCGAGTAGTGTTTTCACCACTCCCACATGCCCATACCTAGCAGCCCACCAGAGTGGGGTTTGGCCATACTTATTTGGCTTGTCGGGGTTAACGTTATCCTGTCCGAGGAGTATTTCCACCGCCCCCGTGTAGCCATGCAAAGCAGCATAGCTGAGTGGTGTGTTGCCATTATTATTTGGCTTGTCGGGGCTGACGTCGCTCAGTCCAAGTAATATCTTCATAACTCTCTCGCCTCCATTTGCGGCAGCACAACTGAGTGGTGTTTGGCCGTAATAATCTGGCTTATCAGGGTTGACGCCGTGCCGCCCGAGCAACATTTTAACCAATCCCTCATCGTCATTGCCAGAGGCCCACCAGAGCGGTGTCCGGCCCCCCACATCCGAGGTGCTGGGCTCGATGTCTTCCCGAGCAAGCAGAATTTTCACCACTTCTTCATCCCCAATCCAAGCGGCCAACCCGAGAGGTGTATCGCCCTCTAGACCGTGTTTGTTGGGGTTGACGTCGTCTCGTCCGAGTATCATTCTCACCACCCCCTTGTGCTGGTTGTAAGCAGCTATAGTGAGTGCTGTTTGACCGTCCAAACCTGCCTTGTCAGGGTCAATGTCGTCCCGGGCTAGCAGTATTTCCACCACTCCCTCGTGGCCCTTCGCTGAAGCACAAAAAAGTGCAGTTTCGCCCTTATCATCTGATTTGTCGGGGTCGATGTCGTCCCGCCCAAGCAACATCTTCACAACTCCCTCGTGCCCGCCGCAAGCAGCCCGGATGAGTGGTGTTTTGCCATTCTCACCTGGCTTGTTGGGGTCAATGTCGTCCCGGCCGAGTAGTAGTTCCACCACTCCCTCATGGCCATTCTCAGCAGCCCACGCAAGAGGTGTATTACCCATGCTGTCTTATTGGTTTATATCACAACTTTCCACCTCGACTAATCTAATCTATCTCAAAGATGGATGTTTGGTGTAGACTATTGGACAGGGGAAGCTTGTGGATATCGATACTACAAACACTCGAATTCTATGCTTTCCAGAGAATTTTAGTGGATGCGCGGCTATTGCAGTCGTCAAACAACCTCAGCGTAACCAATATCGCCGAATCTTAAACGTCTCAATTCGTGCGGGTTCCGCAATATAGAGACGCAAAATCTGAGAAAGGGTGTGTTCGAGATCGGGAGAGGGGTTGCTCGGGAGACCGTTTGATAGTGAATCAATAAGGCAAGTACAGAAAATCGGCGGTAGGAGAAACCACGATGGAAGGCGAGAGAAGACGATAAGGAAAGAAAAAGGGTGCTCCTTGTTCGGTATGGGTGCCGTGCTGGAAAATGGAACGAAAGGAGGATAAATACAGCTTGGGGTGGCCAACACATATTAGTTGGCCGATTATCACATGTCACTGGAAGTCAGCCCCCGCAGGGCACCAAACCTGGCCACGATCTCGTCCGTGTACCCTAACCTGAGGTATCAAAGTAAGCTTGCTAAATCGCGGTTAACGTGCAGTGAGTTCAAGTAATTTAAGCTGGTTTCTTCAATTGTCCAGTGAATTTTACAAAAAGTCTTCGGATAGCCGGGAGGTGCTTGTGAAGGGATAAAATAGAGTAGCCAGACGGTAGAACCTCCTTCCCGATGACACAAGTCTTTGTCAATAAGCGAATAACGTCCCTAGTTTTTTTTTTGGAAATATCTACACCAGTACGCCTCTGTGGAATTCGTAAGGGTTAGAAATTATTCTTTTCATATAAAGACACCACCCTTCTTGTATTTTCTTTCTTCTTTTCTCAAGGAATCTTACTACTAAACCCCTAAATCTAAAATTACTAGCACCTCCCTGAGCCACTTGACATCATTTCGGCAAACACTATCGAAGTGATATCAACTGCCTCTACTGACCTGTGACCCTATCTCAGCTACCGAAGATATTCAAATCTAATAACTGTGACTTCGGATGGAGATTCTTCATTACGATCCCATATTGCACAGAGGATAAATTGACCAATATAATTTATCTATAGAAACCGAGGGTAAAAATAACTCTAAGGACACTATATACGACACCAATAACCTCACGATAACGGTTCAGGTTTGTTCTTCATCTCTAGTGAATTCTTTTGTTCTACGATTCGGCCCCCGATTCATACCACCTTTAAAGCACGTAGGGAAAAAAGAGAGAAATAAGGAGAATTTAAGTAGAACAGATCAAGAAAGAAGGAAATAATTGAAAAAGAAAAAACAGAAAATGACAAGAGAGGAAAAAGAGAGGAAAGAGTTAGAGCCTGTTTGGATACAACGGCTCCGCTCAGTTCCCCCACACAAATGGCCCTCCCCCTTCCGTTTCTAAATAGAAAGGTCATTTTCAGTGTTCCCAACAGGCCTGGCCTATGAAAATTCTCTGGGGCCTGGCCTGGCTGGAGCCTCTAGGCTTGATAACGCCTGAGCCTGGCCGTATAGGCCTAGTACCGTCTCCCTGATCGGCCTAGGCTAGCCCGATCTTGGCGAGTGGCTGTGCGGTCACCTCGGCAAAAATTCAAAATAAATGTTCCCTCATTACTAAATAATGTTAAAATGCAAAAACAATTTGGCTTATTAGCAAAAAATACTAGAGAGAGTAGGTCAATTAATTAAATTAATTGTAGAAAAACAACATTGGAGGGAAAAATGGTAGGATTTGACTGTGGTAGTGACTTTGGAGGTAAATCGTCAAGATATTCTTAAGATGTTTGTTTATCACTCGTTGTGTGATTCCTTAAGGAGCAATAGCAGAAGATAAAAACGAGTCAGATAAAAGATGGGGAACATGAAAAAGGCGGGGGAGCCAGGATACCTTTAAAGTAATCTGTTCTCAATGCTAATCACAGGGCCTATAGGCGCCTATCAGGCCTGATAGGCTTTGGAAGGCCAGCCGAATTCGGCCTATATCAGCCTAGGCTACTTCCAGTGCTGTCTGCCTTGGCCTGGCCTATGGCCTACCAACGGCCTGGCCCGTTGGGAACACTGGTCATTTTCACAGCGGAAACGGTTGCCCAACGGAACGGTGGTTGTGGGGTGGTGTGATAGATTGCGTGGCTTGGAGATAGCGTGTCATTGCGGAAGAGTACGGACAACATCAAAATTTAATGAAGGTCGAAAACAAATCTTACGGGACTGGTTCAAAACGTGAACCTTTGGCGATGCCTCGAAGGTATCATACTTTACTTGTTTTTGGATGCCGACTCACGCTAGCGTACGCTGATTTTCAAAGCCGTTTTCTACGAAAGTTCATAGGCAGAAGCTTTGATACCCTTACTAGGGCATATCGCAGTTAAGAGGGCTTCAGGGCTTCCCTCTAAATGCCTGATCCACATTAAAATAGCTACACCAAGCCTCCCGCTCCTTCCCGTCTTATCCTACTTCGCATTGCACAATGCCTATAAACATCCCCTAGCCGAACCCATCAGTCATTAGAGCGTTTAAGTCAGCTCCACGAGAGTGAGGCTGGGGTTTGGAGTTTGGCTTGAGCTGGTATTGGCGCAGTTGGGTATAGGGGATGAGAAACGCACCGTTATGCAAGAGATCTTGGTATGCATATTGCCAGAAATGTCGAGGTACCTGTTTTCTATTAGAGACTGCCAGCTCAAGGCTACTAAGGCAGGGAAAACTTCTATGATATAACATTCTACTACTAGGATTGTCATCCTATCAAAAGCAAAGTCTTCCTGCCTAACTTGGAACACCCCACTCCTGGGCGATGCCTGGCTTAAGCATAGAAAAATGCTATGAGATGAAAAACAATCAAATGTGGTAGGAAAAAAGAGACCCAAGGAGGATGGCATATCTAAAATCGGTCCCAAGTTAGTATTGGGTGGCACCGCGGCCCCTTCAATTACCCTTAGCATATTCAGGTGCAATATAGGAAATACTCGCAAAACTGGCTTTTCACCTATCGTACTGTACGTGCAGGAGATCTGGATTTAAGACGGCGGGTGAAGGACCCAGTATCATAGCGAGTTTCACGATTTTATACAGCACTTAATACATTGGGAGTCCTTCAGCTAAGAAATTGACCCCAGTTCCATGGGTTTCCTTGATGGAAAGACTAAAAGGTCACGTATGGCCTTCCAACCTTACCTTTAATTCCACTCAAAAGCAGTGGCAAAGATGATCTGCGCTATAAAAATGTTCATGCAGCTAGATTCTAACCTCACCTCACTTTTCACTAGTGTTAAGGACAATGGCACTCTGTATTTTTTTTCCTCTATAATATTATCTAAACAAGCCTCACGTTTACACTTCAAAAGGGGGAAAGGGAAAAAAGGGGGATATTAGACAGAGTAAAGGAATAATAGATACGAACAAAGGATTTACATTTAGAAAACACACTAGAAAATTTTTCCTCCACCTGAGACGAGTTTCTCTTAGCCTGTACAAGAAACCGTCTGAGGTTGTTAGTCAAACAAGACGAAGTAAGAACTAATGCAGGACAAATAGCGAAACAGTACATGAATCAACGGCTCTGGTCATAGGTTTCAACAATATGATACAATAAATATAGCGTGGATCATAGTACCGTAAAATCTCATCACGAATATCCTCGTAAATGGCGACATCCACCTAAGATAGGTTTAGCTTGCGAAGTTAACAAGATCTAACATAGACCAGCGACTCAAGCTATACCGTGTCAGGAAAGCACTAATCCTTCTTAAGAACTTTTGACTGGCGGATTTCACGAGATTTTGCGGTATATAGTCAACCCATTTTAGTGGGTCGACCAGCCCCATCACTGAAAGCCAGTCCCCGCAGGGCATCGAATCTGGCCATCATCTGTAGCTATAAATGCTATGGCACCGGTATTTGTTTAATCCGGTATCGCTTTAAGTAATAATGTCGTCATGTGCTGTCATCTAATTAGCTTGCCTACTGCGACACGCACCAGCAAGCGAGATAGGGTCACAGAGCCTCGGTAACCACAATATCGCTTCACTCGTATTGAAAATAGAGTCAATGATGGGACTGGAGGCTTTTATCGAATGACGAGAAGCGGCTCAAGGAGATGCAGCGATTTTACATTTTGTAGTTTAGTAGGAAGAGTGCTTGAGAGAAGAAAGCTAAAGAAGGAAAGGGATTTTGAACAAGGGAATTTTGCAATCAAGAATTCGGGATTGCTAATAGACATGGTATTTTTATAGGATTTCTATACAAGTAGTGGGGACCAATCATCATCACAGCTTAGTTAACAGCTAGCTTCAACGCCCCTTGTCACCAGTGCCAGAGGCGGTTGTACTTTTTATTCATTTCGCTATATCGAAAAAACTTTCACATTTACACTTCAAGGAGAGTGAGTGAAAGGGGAAAAGAGGGATTTTAGAAATAGTAAAGGAATAATAAATTCGAAAAGAGGATTTACATCCAGAAAACAGCATAAATGTAGATATTGTACGATGGATATTCGAAGCCACGCAGGATTATCTCAATCTGGTAGAGATAGTCCCCTAATGACACTGCACTAGACTCATGGTTTTAAACAGACTCTCACAAATACTGACTGGCTCCATAACAAAAATCGGGATGGTGGTTTGGGGGGGTATGTGATAGATATGTGCGTTGCTATTGGGAATGATTTCCTTCCACCAAGAAAAAAAACAAGAATCATGCTGGATTACTATGGGAGACAGGGGTCAGAAAGAAAGGCAAGACAGCATTTACCAGAAAGTAGTGTTTTAAGAAGCGAGAGCAGCTGGGGCAAGACTGAGAGGGGAGAAGCTGTTGTAGCGACAAACAGGTTTATAGAAGTGTTCCAGTGGTTGCAAAAATGGAGTATGTTCCTAGTAGGGTAAAGAGGGCGATGGCTCTTCGAGCTTAGTCCGTGCTGTGGGTGGAAGCTGTTTGAGGTTGTAGTAGAGCTACCACTCGCGTGTGGCCATTTGCAGCGGCACCGGAGAGCGGTGTTAGGCCATTCTTATCTGGCTTATCGGGGCTGACCTCGTCTCGCCGAAGAAGTATTTTCACCACGTTCTCATGCCCATTCCAAGCAGCACAATGGAGTGGCGTTTGGCCGTTATCATCCGGGGTGTCAGGGTTGACATCATCCCGTCCGAGTAGTATTTGCACCACTCCCTCACGCCCCCTCCTAGCAGCCCACCAGAGCGGTGTTCGGCCGTCCGTATTTGGCTTATCGGGGTTGGTTTGGTCCCGTCCAAGCAATATTTCCACCACTTTCTCGTGCCCATTACAAGCAGCCCAACCGAGTGGTGTTTTGCCTTGATGTTCTGGCTCGTTGGGGTTGACGTCATCCCTTCCAAGCAGCATTTTAGCCATTGCCTCATTTCCATAAAAAGCTGCCAACCAGAGCGGTGTTTCGTCACCCCAGTTCAAGTTGTTGGGGTTGGTATCCTCTCGTTCAAGTAGTATTTGCACTAGCTCCTCATCCCGTTTCAAAAAACTCGACCTCAGAGGTGTATCACCCTCCTCATCTGCTTTGTTTGGGTTGACATCATATCGTTTGAGAAGCATCTTCGCTACTCCCTTGTGCTCCTCCTGAGCAGCTATCAAAAGCGGTGTTTGGCCGGAAATATCTGATTTATCGGGGTCGACATCGTCTCGTCCAAGCAGCATTTTCACAACTCCCTCGTACCCAGCGTAAGCAGCTAGCATAATTGGTGTTTGGCCGCCCTCATTTGGCTTGTTAGCATCGACATCGTCCCGCGCGAGGAGCATTTTCACCACCCCCCCGTGCCCACATTCAGCAGCACAGCAGAGTGGTGTTTGCCCATTCGCATCTGTCTCGTTGGGGTTAATCTCCTCCCGACCGAGTAGTAGTTCCACCACTTCCTCGTGCCCACTGCAGGCAGCTAACAAGAGTGGCGTTTGACCGTATTCATTTGGCTTGTTGGGGTCGATGTCGTCCCGGCCGAGTAGTAGCTTCACTACTTCCTCGTGCCCCTTCTTAGCAGCCCACCCAAGAGGCGTATGACTCATGCTATCTTTAGCTGATATCGCAACCTTCCGCTCTACTAGACAGGCTACAATCTAGTGAATCCCAAGATGGATACGCAGTGTAGAATATTGAACAGAGGAATATTTTCCAAGTAGATATGGTAAACACTGGGATTCTGTGCTTCCGAGAGGATTTCAGTGGGTAGGCGGTTAAATTTATAGCAGTCGCTAAACACTCCGGGACATGCGAAATTTAAACTATCCCTTTTTTAATGGATTCCGCGATATAGAGGTGAAAGATTCGAGAAAGGGCGTGCTCGGGAGGTCGAGAAGTAGGAGCGTTGGAGATCGGAGAACTATGCAGTTAGAAATGGGGAGAGGGATTGGTCAAAAAACTGTTTAATGGTGAATCCAGAAGACACGTACAGAAATTCGGGCGGTGGGTGAAACGGCGAGAGAACAGGAAGGGAGGCAATAGGAGAAGAAAGGGTGTGTCCTTGTTCGATGTAAGTATCATACAGAAAAGAAAAGAAAGTAGAATAAGGGCCCGTTTACCTATAGACGGCCGTCTAGCAACCGGAGACGGTGCCGACCGTTGAGGAGGGCTAGGTGTTAGAAGGTGTGTAGGGAGTATAGATGAGTGACTTTCCACCCACAACAGCACTCAGCAGCCGAGATATTGGAGGGACCAACAATGCCTCTTCACAAACCCAGGATGGGAATGGTGTCTTCGAACTGGCACCAAATTATGGGAAATGTAATGAATGAGTACTCAAAGAAAATAAAACAGATTGATAGCTATTCTTGTGATTTTCAGCATGAAAGGTGAGGGGGATTGTGGTGGTGTTGATAGACGGGGGTACCAAGACGGCCTCTTAAGCCGCGTCCTGTTTTGACCGTCTAGCAGCCAGAATATGGGACGGTTGAAAAGTAGGTACTCGAGTAAATAGTTTTGCCACGTCTATCGGAATAGGATGTTGGTTGAGACGTCACCGTCTAGTTTCCCCACCAAAATCTCTTATCGTACACCGACGGACAAAAGTGCATGAGTTTTCATACAATACAACGCAACCGTCGCCAAAATAAAATCACCCCAACACCCGCAAGGCCAAAATCCAGTGTAGCGCCGGGAACACAACATACCAGCACATGCCAAAGAAATAATACTGATAAGGCCGGAGAGGCCCCGCTTCATCTTGTATAAATGTACGCTTCTAGGCCGAGAAATAGTGGAAATAGGTGCACCGCAAAGCAAGCCCGCGACAGAGAGCAAGGCAAGTCTACTCCACAGAGCAAGCTAAGTTACCCGGCAGACCCATCAAATGACTCGGATACATCTGTGGTGCCAGTTGTCGACCTTGGGCTCCACATTCCTAGCCCAACTCTCATTTTTGCCAGAGGAAATTGCTAGTTCTAAGAGAGACTTGGCTTAACCGTGTAGGGAGACTATGTAATGGGTTCATAGAGGCATGGTGGTGGTGATCGGTGCTTTGTGTGCTTTATTTCGGATGCGAAGTTTTTCTTTTTTTCAATGGTTGCACTGCGGAAAAGCTCATGCGCTTTTTGTCCTCCGGTGTAACTAGACGGATAGGTAAATGGCCCCTAAATATAGCTTATAGTATCATACTGAGAGGGGGATTCCGGGTCCTAATGGAAGTACAGTACGTGTAGATAGCAGTAAAATCACTTCCGGGAACGGAAATGACTAAACAAACAGGAAAGAAAAGAAGAAGAAACAGATAATACTTCTAGGAGGGGCAATCACAGCTCGCACAGCCACAGGTTGATGAAATCTCTAGTTGATCCTCGATGGTCACGACGATATAGAAAGAAAATCACAAGAAAGCGTAAAGAAATAGTCTTCTTCGTGAGGTTGCTCGTTGTTCTCCTGTTCGTCGCGGTTGCTCTGCTCTATCTATCTACACTAACTTATGAACCGCTAACCGGCTGTTGACTATGTAATCCGGGCTAGCCCATCCCGTCTCCCATGCTAACTACCTATCTACAGTACGTAGTACGTGTAAATATAAGAACTAGCTATCTACTAGGGGTTTTCAAAGTTAAAATGCGGGATTGAGGTAAAATGATCGGCATGGAGCCATGCATTAGTGTACATATTGTGGGTAGCCAATTGTATTGAAGTGTGTAGTGTGACAAATTTGAGGCTACAGGAAATGCTGATGGGTAAAGTGAGTAAATGTCAGGTGTGATGTCAGAGAAAATCTTGTTTCATTCTTCAAACTAGATCTTGACCAAAACAACGAACTCCTCCATCACGATCATGAGTGTGCAAAACGAGAGCAGAAGAGTGAGAATCCACACGGCACATTCAGTGTGGACTCAATCGGAGCAAGAACAGCTTATTCCATGGCTGGAAGAGCCAGAAAACCTATGCAAAACAAAGAAAGAATCTGGGATTTCCAAAAAAACAATTATCGCCGAGATTGCGGTCCTGATTCCTATGAAACCTGCAGTTAAGGTTGGCTACAAGTATGATAATCTGATGAAATCATAAAGAGAGGCAGTAAAGCTCAACAATCAATCGGGATGGGGGCTAAGCGAAGAAGACCTAAATATTAGGAGAAGATATCTAAGAGGTATGTACATTAAATTAAAATTAAAAAATTAAAAATAAAGCAAAAGTGAAGAAAAAAGATAAACAAAGAGAAAATAGATATGTGTAAATGGAAATAATCGAAGAAGAAATTTAATAAAAATATAAACTAATAGAATATAGATAAACTCCGGTCACGATGTCCATATTTCTTTCGTTTGGAGCGGATTCTTGGGGATCGCCCGAACGTACGCCCACCAGCTCTCTATGATTCTGGTGCTGATCCCCAAGAAACTGCTACTGCAGTTGAAAACCTACGGAGTGCAATGGTACTGCCGGTAGGAGGTGGTGGGAGAAGGGTAGAGGTGGAAGAGAACGAAGAAGATGAGGGTGAGGAAGAAGAAAATGAAGAGTGTGAAAGGGAAGAGCATAGAGAGGAAGAGGAAATTAATTGGAGTCCAGAGGGGGGAATAGATATTGAGGAGTGGAGGGAGGAGAGAAGAGAGGGGGAGGACTTTGAGGTGAGAGAGCGCCAAGAAGAGGGAAGTGGTATGCGAGGAGGACTTGGGGCTGAAAGAAGGGAAAGAAGAGAAAGCCAAGAGGAAGACCATATGCGAGAAAGAAGAAGGTGCGTTAGTATATAAACAATATCTAATTAGTAGGTATGATACAAGTAAAATCTAATATATATTTTAGGTCAATAAATCGAGCAATATATCCAACCTCGGCAATACGTTCAGCAAGGAAACGCCGCTTGCCAGAAATCATGGAAGGAGACAATGATGACGGTGATTCTAGTGCAATATGGAGTATTAGTAGACAAGCACGAAATAAAAAAGGTGGTTCTACGAATATTATCGATGCGGTTAGTATTTTAGCTTCTGCTAGATCAGCGGGAGAGGAGAGAAAGTTTGACTTTCTGAGTGAGCATTTACAACAACAAGGTGAATTGTGACAGAGGGAATTGGATCTTGAATGAGAAAGATTGAATATTGAACGAGAGAAAAATGAAATGGAGGAAAGGAAAATGCAGTTAATGATGAAGCAGTTGGAACCGTCGCTACAAATTGGGCGAAAGCGAGCGGAAGTGTCTGACTCGGAGTCAAAGAGACAAGCGATAATTCTTGATGATGAGAAAGAAGTCAATAATGATCTTTTTAATATAAAGGATCTTTGAAATGTATTTTGAATACTTGTTACCTGACTTCTTTTTGTTTTATTTTATTTTGCTTTCTTTTCCATTCTTAACCTTGTGTCAGAAACGGTGACTATGCATGGCAGGATCTCACATGACTAATAGTTATTAGTCATCGGTTTGTTATCTTTCACACTATGAGATCAGTTGACTCATAGGTTTTCACATGACGACGCAGTAGCGTGTTAT
>Ga0307507_10009248_pt1 | contig 13209 bp, 4 predicted proteins | sample 7_EM_MG_FD_207223 | JGI IMG/M metagenome (GOLD analysis project Ga0307507, IMG submission 207223) | Populus trichocarpa ectomycorrhiza microbial communities from riparian zone in the Pacific Northwest, United States - 7_EM | ecosystem: Host-associated > Plants > Roots > Unclassified | place...
GAGGTTAGTGCGGAGGTTGGTGCGGAGATTGGTACGGAGATTGGTGCGGAGGTTGGTACGGAGGTTGGTGCGGAGGTTGTTGCGGATATTGAAGCGGAGGTTATTCAGGAGGTTGTTGCGGAAGTTCTTGCGGAGGCTTTTGTAGAGGCTACTGTGGAGGTTGCTGCGGAGATTCTTGTAGAGGCTGCTACGGAGGCTCTTGCGGAGGCTTTTGCGGAGGTTAGTACGGAGATTATTGCGGAGATTGTTGTGGAGGTTGCTGTGGAGATTCCTATGGAGGTTCTTGTAGTGTCTCTAGTAGTGTAGGCTCACCAGTTGGCTGGAATAGAGGATTAGCGTTCTAGGGGTTCCATTCCGAATTAAAGTTGCCTTCTAAAGAATATAGGTTGGTTTTAGGTTTCTGTAGTTAACGTATAATCTCAGCTTCCGTCCATACTGGTTCCTTTGTGCCAATAATAACGGCCTAAATGTTACTAGTAATTGGGTTACTGTTCTCAGCAACGTATACCCTATTCCTATGGAGGAAGTCTCGAAAATCCCGGATAATATTAACATTTCCAAGTACCTAAGTATCGGCAGTCCATCCCATAAAATCCTCCTTAAAATATTCCCATAGTTATATATTAGTGTAGTGTCTACTTTGGTAGAAGAGAATATGGTGTAGGAGGAAGCTATTAACTTGTTTTACCGTACAGGTTGTTATATTAAAAACGGGAAAATCGTCCTAATCTTCATTGATAAGTTTTGCGTACGTAGCTACCCCTAGTGGTAAGGAGTCTCTCCAGTTGTTAGCCATGTTTTTAGAGGAAGGGAAGTGTTATAGGGTTATAGGAGAGGAGGTGTTATTGGTGTAGGGATTATCAATTGTCGTTTGGTACGCGTTTAGACGAGAATCTGCGATTATGGGGCTTAGGACCAGTTCTGGCCTTAAATCGCGAAGACTCGTAAAGCGTGTTGTTCTGCGTAATAGACGCAAGAATCTATAATCTGGGAAAGGCTCAGGACTAGTTCTGGCCTTTAAATCCTTAGATTCGTAGAAGAGTTCTATTTAAGGTTTAGGACCAGTTCTAACCTCAAAAGACAGCTTCCTCTAGCACGAGTAGCACTGGTACAGTGGCTCGTCTCTTCTTGGTGGAATACCTAGCTGTTCTGTGGTATAACAGTGAAGTTAACCACTAATCAGTGTTGGTAACATAAGGTGATATCACGTAGCTACGGTTCGTAGATAGTATGATAATTATTAATTCTTTTTCTTTTGAAAGCAAAGGATCATAAGGATCGCAGTGCCTAAGTAGGGGGCTGATTAGTCACCATAAGGATAACTAATCAAAGACACGACGACGACACGTAACCACGTAACTGCTGTCCTTATATTCCGACAGTTAGCTCTATAAGTAGTACTTGCAGAATATAGCAGAATCTAGTAGATTGCCCAGAAATGCGGCAAATTGCCCTAGAAATGGCAATGTAGCAGGTAACGCGCTTTAGCACTATTATATTACCCCCCCTTCTTAAAAAAGCCTACCCTTAGGCTTTATCTAAGTTCTTTATTATTATCTAAATTATTATAGTTATATAACCCATCTTCCTAGTATTTAATCTAGCTGTCTAATTTATATAGTAGTCTAGGGAGGTCTAGGTAGGCTAGGTGGAAATCTTATAGCTTATAGGGAGAGTACTTAAAATTAGATATAGGGTACTATTTTAGATCTGTATTATAACCTACCTAGCTTATATAGTATTTTAAGGTACTATAGTCTTTTTTAACTGCTAAGATCTTTTTAAATTCCTATTATTTATCCTCTTCAATTTAAATTAGTGGTAGGGGGTTGTTATACTGTCTAGGTAATAGGTTATCTGCAGCCTTCTATAGTTAGTTTAGAGAGAAGATAGGGTGGATCTTTATTAACTCTAGTAGCTTAACCTTACAAGAGTGCCCTGTCTTCTTAGGGATCTTATAAGGGCTAGCTATTTAGTGGTCTAGCTTATAGCTCAGCCTCTAGGTCTTCTAGTTCTTTATTAATACCTATACCTTATCTTCTATATAGAAGTCTACCTTATAATAATATTGGTTTATATTAGCCTCTTTTTTCTTTTATGCCTTCCTTATAATTGCTTAGGCAGCCTTCTAGGCTCTATGCATTCTCTTAATAAATGTCTAGGCCTCTTTATAGCTAAGGTGTTTATAGGCTGTTATAGGTCCTATAGGTCTATCCCAATTAAAGGATGTTTGTGACTTATATCTATAGAGTAACTTAAATAACAATATTCCTATACTATTATAAGGGAGTATAAGCTATGTGTAGTTTATTATAGACAGTAGTTCTAACTAGTTATCCTAGTAGTAATTAATAAAGGGGCAAAGTTGCTAGTTAAGGTATTGGTTTATAATCTTGGTTTGGCCATTAGTCTAAGGGTAAAATATAGTAGAGAGCTTAATCTTAATCCTAAGGATATAGCAGAATTTGTCTTAGAAGTCCACTATAAATTAGGGTCTATAGTTAGAGATAATTAACTTAGGAACGCTATAGATTTGGTAAATATTGTTAATATATATATAGGCTATATTCTTTATAGTTATAGTCTTAAAGTAGGGGAGGGAAATAGCTTATTTAGTTAGTTAACTACTATAAAAGCTATATTATAGCTATATTTATTCTTTAAAAATAATTTAAAGTCCATTATAATATACTGCTAAGGGTGTTTAGGAACTGGTAGTAGTTATAACTATCTAAGGGTTTAATCCTTAGGGGTATCTACCTGTTTATAAGCATAACAATTCCTAATAAATTGTTCTATATTGGATAGGAGTCCTTACTAGTAGTAGTAAGGCGCTAGTAGTTAGTAGATCTTGTCTTAACTAGGGTGCGCTATAGAGACTTAATAGTGGGGTTTACAGATTAGCTCTATTTATAGGTTGTTAACGTCTAGAACTATAAGCCGTTCTTAGTATAAAAGCAGTCTATCTTCTATTTCTAAATTAGGGTTGCTTTTTATAGTTTAGTTATAGAGGGCTTTTAGGGATTTAGCTATGCGGTTTATAATTAGGATATAGTTAATTAGTCCCATTAATTTATCTAGGATTTCTCCTTCTATAGGCGCCAGCTTATTCTATTTAGAGCTTAGTTCCTTAAGGATATATAGGTTAAGCTGTTTGGGACAGAGGAGGGCATATATTTAGTGCTGAGCCTTTAGCTTATCCTATAGTTCTATATCCTGTTCTCTCTAGGTAAGGGTATTAGCTTTAAATTTTTGCCTACTAGGGTAGTATATAATTATAAAGAAGAATTAGGAGAGTATTTTAGCCTACTTAGCCTATTAACTAGTAAGCTGCTTTATTGTTATAAAATACTTAAGGGCTTTATAATTAGTATAGACTTTAATGTTACGGACAGCTTAAGTACGATGTTACAACTACTTGGAGAGGAGTCGGAGGAAGCTAGTTAGTTAATATAGGCACGGTCCAGGATGGATCTAGTTAAACCATGTGATGAGGAATGGTAGCCGAGGTTATATAGTGTGATCTATATAATCTATATAATCTGTGTGATCTATACGGAGCGCATAGAGCACACGTACCTTACGGAGCGAAGGGATTTCTTAGGCGTATAGTTGTGTATTTAAAGGACCATAGTCCCTACCCAGATAGTTCTCTCTTTGTAGTAAATCTTAGAATACAATTGGAGTTAATCTATTAGGCAACCACTCTACTAGTTATTATTATGTTGTTAATTTATTCTTACCTATATACCCAGCCTAATAATAGGACCCACCATAGTTCCTACTACAAGGTTCCGTTACACATTCACTACTAAGGTTACGGTATTAAATAAGATTGAACAATATGCCACCCAAAGCACCAGTTACAACGACGTCAACGGCAGCCACAACCTCAGGGGTAGGAGACACCAATATGGTAGATATGGATTCTTAAGTGGTTATATGAGGTTAGTTATAGGAAATAGTTAATCACTTATAGGATAATAATAGGATACTTAAAGAACGCATTAATGGAATTAGAGTAGCGAAAATTAAACTACCTTCAATTAAACAGTTCTTAGGAGAGAAGTCGAAGCTTAAGGGGTTTCTTATGTAGATGCACTTTAAGGTAATGCAGGAAGGAGCAAAGTTAGCAACATTATTAGATTAAGTAGCCTATGCAGGATTATTCCTAACAGGAAGGGCACTTAAGTGGTTTAAACTATACCTTACGGAAATACAGGCTAATAGCATAACAACTACTAACTAGGATATACGGTATATATTTACCAGTTAGAACGGGTTTACGGAACAACTAACGCAGATATTTAGAGACCTGGAGGCCATAACTACAGCGGAATAAAAGCTTTAGAACTTAGTATAACGCACTTTAGCAATTAAGTATATAACACAGTTTTAAACACTAGCCATGTAGGTTAAGTGGAATAATAAGGCGCTTATGGCACAGTATAAATAGGGACTTAAGGCTAAAGTCCAGGACGCAATCATCCTAATGGAAGATGCGGATACTCTAAGGAAGTTAATAGATTAGTTAATAAAAATCAATAATAGGATCTATTAAAGGGAACAAGCTAAGAAAGGGCAAGACAGAGTTCTATAGTTATATAAGGCGCAGAGTACGCAGCAATAGACACAGAGTTAAAAACTATGGAATGGCGCAGAGCTAATAGACCTAAGCGGTACCAAAGAAACCTAAAGATAGGGAAAAAAACTATGGAAACCTAGAGGTTAAGGATCTAGTGATTAAAGGACCTAGGAGTAGAGGCCAAACCAGGGATCTTAGCAGTAGAAGACGTTTAGGCGGACTCCATAGCAAGAAAAATAGTTTAAAGATAGGGCTTATATAAATTGCGGAAAACAAGGTCATTTTGCCAAAGACTATAGAGGTGGTTAGAGTAACCACGCGGTAAAGGGAACTAGGCTAGCAGACGGCACATATATACAGAGGGATAATAGTGCACTATAAGGAACAAAAGAATGTTTAATTAACAGTTTTGCGTTTTATTATAACAACGTATACCGAATTTATAAGAACGCTAAATACGGCGCAAGCTATTAGCTATAGGAGCTATTATTATCTAAGTTTAGAGGAACTAACAAACCAGCTTATAGATTAGACATTAAAGATAATAAGTTTAACACCGGCGAAGTATTTACCGACGATGAGGCAATAAAGGCAGCTTACTAGGAGTATGTAGACCTTAAAGAAGTTGAAACAGAAGCAGAAACTAAAACTGTTACAGAATAAGGTTTAGTAACGGATGCTATAATACTATTAGATACGATTTCCATTGCTTTATAAGATGATAGGAGTAACATTTAAAAGAAACTAAGTAAGTAGACGACTACTAGTGCTAGCTTATTACTTAATAAAGGTAAAAGGCCACAGGCTTAAGATTCTTAAGAAGAGATGTAAGAAGCTTAAGACTTTTAAGACAAGATAAGACATACTTAAGGACCCACAACAGACAAAAACCAATGGGAAAGGGTAGCTATTTAGTTTACAGATAAACAAATGAGTATAGGACGCAAGTTTAAGAACTACAAGTTTAGGGAACGAATAAGAACGTTAGCAATCCTAGATAAATGCAGTATTTAGCCTAAAGATTAAACAGTTAATACTAGGATTAAAAAATAAGATAACTATAAGAATCTAGCTGCAAGACGCAGAAAACAAGAAACTATAGATAAGTTTAGGATAAGAATTATTGTATAGCAAGAGCAAAAGCTAGACAAGAGGTCAGCTATATTAGGTTATATAAGGGACAGAGCACCCGTATAAAGAGTTACTAATAGGCTAAGTGTAGGGACACCTAGGGTAAAATAGTTAGATAAATTAGAATAAGAAGAGGATCTAAATATCCTAACTAGGTTTAAAGAAAGACATACCAAAGGATATTATAATATAGCAATAATAAGGTACTTTTTAATAAATAGACTATATACACTAAACCAGTTATATAGAAAGTGGTATAGGCAACAACATAGTAATAAATAGGAAGATTTTTATATATAGCTAGATAAAAAAGTTATCTAAGACCAACCTATTATGGAGAAATGCATAAGTTATATTAAAGGGGCATTAATTATGATGTTAAGGAACCTAGAAGAAGAATCCAAGGACTAGAGAAATAAATAATAAATTTTAGTACCTATAGCAGAGATACTAGTGGTTAGGTTAACCAGGTATAGGTTTAAACTTAAGGATAAAAATAAACCAAGAGTTAACCCAAAACATGCAGCGCATTATACACTATTGTGGATAGCTTGTGTAGATGACACGTACAATATGCATAGAGCACTAAAAGATAAGAACTGGAAGTACCTAACTAGGATATATTAAGCACCCAAGGAAAGGTGGTTTAGGAACGCTAAGTATATATATAGATGGCACCCCATAGAAGTATAAGGTTAAGAAGACTTAACACTTTAACCAGGAAGATTCCTTACGGAAGAATACCTAGACGGATAATAGTGGTGGGAGTGCCTAGAGAACACTTGTCTATAGTATATAGAGGAAAAGAAATGAACTAAGTATTGGCCTAAGTTAGACTAAGTACAGGCAGGATCTAGCAGCTAACAGTTAGGAAAAGGGAAGGTGTATAGGACTAGAGGGAACTAGTGTTAGAGCCTTAGACCCTTAAAGGAGTTTAAGGACAATACCTAAATTTATAAGCTAAGTAGCGAGATTAGTAGTTTAAAGCGTTAGTAGACAGTAGAGTAACTAGGAACTATATATTACCAAAGGCAGTAGAAAGGATGGGGTTACTATATAGACAAAAGGAACACCTATATCCACTTATAATAATTTTAGGAGATTAGATAACCTATAGAGGAGGCATTATTAATCTTAAAATAGGACCTATTTAGTTAACTATTAAAGGGAGACAAGTTAATATGTCTTTTAATATCCTACTATTAGGACAGAACAAGGCGATACTAGGAATGCCTTAGTTACAGAAGTATAATCTAAAGATTAATTAGGTTATAGATTAGGTTGATATTAAGGATACTTAATAACATAAAATATAACAGCAAACCAAGTTGGTATAGTACCAAGTTAGAGCGATATATAAAGAGACTGAGCGAGGCTTAAGTTATATACCAAAGAGATACCACAAGTATAGTAAGAAGTTATGGTTACTAGAAAGTAAAAAGCTATTAAAGCATGTAGTATGGGACTATAAGATAGAATTAGAAGAGGGAATAAGTCTAAAGTTCTTTCTAATCTATAAGCTTACTGAAACAGAGTTAGTAGCGCTTAAGAAGTTTATCCAAGAGAACTTATAAAAGGTATATATTAGACCATTATAGTTATCAGCAGGATATCCAGTGTTATTCATTCTAAAGAAAAACGGAAAACTTAGGATATATATAGACTATAGATAGTTGAACAGCATCACTAAAAAGGATAAGTATCCTTTACCCTTAATTAGCAAAATCTAAGATAGGATAGGCAATATAAAGATCTTTACAAAGATAGATCTAAGGTGGGCGTACCACTAGATCCGGATTAAGGAAGGCGACAAATAGAAGGCAGCCTTTAGGTCAAAGGAAGGACTATATAAGCTATTAGTTATGCAATTCAGGCTTATAAACACACTAGCAATATTCTAGAAGTAAATTAATAGTGTATTAGAAGAACACCTAGATAAGTTTATTATAGTATACCTTAACGATATTATCATCTACTTAGAGAATGAGGAAGAACATAAAGAACACATTAAATAGGTCTTAAAGAGACTACAGGAAGAACAGATGCTAGTAGTAATTAAGAAATGCAAGTTCTTTACAAGAAAAACTAATTTTATAGGATTTATTATTAAACTAGGAAAAATTAGTATAGACCTAAAGAAAGTTAAAGCTATAATAAGTTAGCATAAACCAGAGAATATTACGCAGTTAAGGTTGTTTCTAGGGTTTTGCAACTACTATAGAAGGTTTATGGCATAGTAGTTAAAAAGTATTAAGCTATTTATAAGGTTAATAAAGAAGGAGGAACTATAGGTTTAGGAAAGTAAGTAGAAGAAGCTATTCCAGGAACTTAAAGAGTTATTTACCTAAGAACCAATCCTTAAGATCTATTAACCAAAGTTAAAAATAGTTGTTAAGATAAACGCATTAGACTTTACACTAGGAGTATACTTACTATAAAAGCACCAGGACGCATGGCATCCAGTAACATATTATAGTAGGAAAATGACACTACCAGAGTTAAACTACAACATCTATAACAAAGAGTTATTAGGTATAGTTGCAGCACTTAAGAAATAAAAAGCATTCTTATAAGGCATAAAGAAACCATTTGTGGTTAAAATAAACCATAAAAACCTTACAGGATTCCTAATAACAAAGGAACTCAACCAAAGACAGGTTAGATAGGCGGAAATGCTTACAGAATACTATTTCGAAATTCAGTATACTAAGGGTACAGATAATGCACGAGCAGATGCTCTAAGTAGAAAGGCTGAACTACAAAGTAATAAAAAGCTATTAGGAGCTTTATTACAAAAGAATTAAAACGGATTAATTAGGTATAATTATCTAAAAATCGCAGCAACTAAGGAAAGTTAGATCTATAAATTACTAGAGAGTAATTAGATATAGAAAATCTAAAAAACATAGGCAGAGGATCTAGACTTAGAGCAATACAAAAATAGAGAAGCAACGTATGTGCCTAAGTCTATTACAGAAGAATTTATTAAGGAATTCTATAAGGGAATAACACAAGGACACAACAGAGCTATAGGCTTAGTATTAAGACTTTAAAAGGAGTATATTATTTAAGGAATCTAGGGACTAGCAAAATAAGTTATAAGGGAATATCTAGATTGCCAAAGGAACAAACCAACAAGGCATAAGCTGTATGGAGGGCTATAACCTGTTGAAATACCAGGAAGACCATAGGAGGTTATATTATAGAACTTTATTATTAAGTTACTAAAGTCAAGAGATCCTATTACGGGACAGAATTACGATGTAATTTTAGTAATAGTAGATAAGCTAACAAAGTAGGGATACTTTATAGCATGCACTAAAGAGATATTAGTAGAAGATGTCGCTAGAATCTATATAAAGGAAGTATTTGCAAGATATAGAGTACTAGACAAAATTATATTAAATAGAGATCTAAGATTTATAGCAGCATTTTAAGAAGTATTTCTGGTAAAATAGGGAGTTTGCGTAGTAACCTCTACAGTGTATTATCCGCAGACGGACAGATAAACGGAAAGACTAAACTAGACACTAGAATAGTATCTAAGGCATTATATTAATTATGCACAGAATAATTGGGTATCGTTATTACCAGTTACACAGTTTGCATACAATGCAACACTATAAAAAGGAATAGGAATATTACCATTTAAGGTGAATTACGGATATAAGCCAAGAACGTCGTTATTACCACATTAAGCAAAGAAAATAAGTAGTATAGCTAAGCAAAGAATGGAGATGTTAATAAATCTTTATATAGACCTCATAGAAACAGCTAAACTAGTATAGCAAAGGATGAAAAGGTACTACAATGCTAAGAGATCTAAGGGACCAGATCTTAAGGAGGGAGATAAAGTATAGCTACTATACAAAAATTTTAAGAGTTAATAACCAAGTAAGAAGTTAGACTATATTAGACTAGGACCTTTTAAAATTAAGTAAAGAATTTTATTAGTTACGTATAAGTTAAACCTACTAGCCAAAATAAGGATCTACCCTATATAATATATCGCGATGCTAGAACTAGCATACGGAGATATTAAGCCACCAGTTTATAAGGTAGACATGTATAGAGGATAAGAGGAAGATAAATAGCAAGTTTTAAAGATTATTAGTCACAAGGACATGGATGACGAAATATAGTATAAAGTAAAGTGGATAGGTTATAATAAGACTACCTAAAAACCACTAAGCAACCTAGAGAACGCTATAGGAAAGGTACAGGAGTATTAGAAGAAAGTAGGTTAGGTAGTATTAATAAGAAAAAATCGCCAAAGAATAAGTCACCTAAGGGGGACCTAAGAGGAGCACCTGCTAAGCTATTTGGAGTTGTTTCCCTCTTAGTTAAAAGAGAGACCGGTCTTTTATTACTAAGTTCCTGCAGACCCTATTAAACAAGTTTCCACTCCTTAGAACGGACCTTCTTACGAACCTTCTTAAGACAAAGAAGACGCGCTGAGGCAGATAAGTACGCCTTATAAGCAGCACAAGTACGTTAAAGCTTAGCAAGAGAGGCTAAGAGCTTATTATTAAGCTTCGCAGCGGCAGATTAAACACGAGACCCTATAATAAGTTACTTAGGGAACTCGAAAACTACTAAGAGTTATAAAACGCGCACACTTAGCATTAGAGATAGAGCGGACATTGCAGGACAATTAAACGTTTGCTTTAGTGCACTCCGAACAAAAGGATAGTTGTTAGGCAGAAGGACTCGCTAGCGCAATATAGACTAACCCCTCTTTCGCACAACGAGAATATAGAGACGGCATTACCTTACCTAGTAATAGTATGGAGGAAACCGTACGCGCACAATAAAAGGTTAAAGAAGAAGAAGAAGCTTTAGGTATAATAAGTAAGGATATTAACTAAATTAATTAAATGGACATTACACCTCTAGTAAACAACTTAGAGATGTTAGGAATCTTTAAGGACAAAGATAAAGAGAAGGGAGATAGTGTTACGGACAGCTTAAGTACAATATTATAACTACTTAGAGAGGAGTTAGAGGAAGCTAGTTGGTTAATATAGGCATAGTCTAAGATAGATCCAGTTAAACTATATAATAAGGAATAGTAGCTAAGGTCACGTGGTGTAATCTATATAATCTATATAATCTATATAATCTATACGGAGCGCATAGAGCACACGTACCTTACGGAGCGAAGGGATTTCTTAGGCGTATAGTTGTGTATTTAAAGGACCACAGTCCCTACCCAGATAGTTCTCTCTTTGTAGTAAATCTTAGAATACAATTGGAGTTAATCTATTAGGCAACCACTCCACCAGTTATTATTATGTTGTTGATTTGTTCTTACCTACATACCTAGCCTAATAATAGGACCCACCGTAGTTCCTACTATAAGGTTCCGTTATATTTAATCTAAGAGTCTATACTTCTAAGCTCTGCGCGCTACTAGAATAATAATTATATAATAGCTAGTATTTCCTTATTGTATACCTTGTAGTTATATTTAGCTAGAGCTATTATTTTTAAGAAAAATATAATAGGGTACTACTTACCATCTAGGTGTAACTATAAGAGAACCCCTACTACTACTTTATTAGAGGCATCCGTTTTTAGTATTAATTTAAGGTTTAGGTTATAGTAATAGAGAATTAAGGAGGAGATAAGTTAGTCCTTTAACTCCTTAAAAGCTTTTATATAATTATTATTAAAAATAAAAGGTGTATTATTCTTAGTTAACCGTATAAGAGGCTTAGCCATAACCCTATAGTTATAAATAAACTAATAGTAGAAGTTATAGAAACTAAGAAATAACTAGATACCTTTTATAGTATAAAGGGGGTTCTAGTTATAGATTGCCTTAACCTTTTTAAGGTTAACTTTAATTCCTTCTATGCTCTACGACGCCGTCGCAGTCCAACACCTTAGGAGTGGAGACATTAGAGTCACCCTAAAGGACCAACAGGCAAAGGAACGGGCCGTAAGGGTAGGGGACAGGCTAGGAGAGCGTATTAGCATAAAAGTGCTTCGTAAAGATTACCTAGTTAAAGTCCTGTTGGTTCCCATAAGCCTTAGGGTAAAAAGGGGACGCTAGGCGGACAATATAGCAACTATACAGGAGATAGTAAAACAAATAGAACGCCTTATACTAGGACTTATAATTACCCAGATCTAATAGCTTTAACAGGAAAATATAAACTAAGCATATAATAAGAACAATAAGAGGATATAAAGGGCGCCAGAGACTCGCTAGGGAGACAATAGACGAACACATAGCTCCCTTATCGTCAGTGTATATACACTAGGAATGCAAAAACTCCTTATCCAAAAAGGAATAATTATAAATGGCCTTATATATAACACAAGGCTCTATAACTATAGACTACGCCTAGAACGATATTATTGCTATATATAATAGGGACACACCCAATCCACATACACAGCACAGGTGTGCTATAGCTACTATGCAGGCCCCTATAATACAAAACAATATACAAATTAAGACCAAATAAAATGCGCAAACTGTCACCGAAGCATACATAAGGCGTGGGAGAGAGAAGACTGCATTAAATACAGAAGACGGAAGGAAAGGGCTTAACAGCTATAGGAACAACTGCACGCCAGGTTATATAAATGGAAACAATAGGTGATAAGCTAGGGGGACATAGGTGTCTTCCTAGCGTTTCCTACCTTTAATACTGGGGGGCTAAGCCAGCTATCCCAAGCCTTAACGGGCCAAAAGCAACGCCGCGCGACATCACTAGACCAAACAGGGACATAAGGGACACATAAAACACAAGGGAGAGGACACCCAGTAGGAAGACCCCTATAAACGGCTATAGCAAGTTTAAGGCCGGGATAATTAAGAATTAGATTTAACGCGGTAAATATAACACACGTAGCTAGCTTATAAGGGGCACATAGCTAACTAGTAAGAATGGGGGAAGAACTGGAGGCAATAACAGACTCAGATTTAGAAAGGCTAGTAGAAACATAAGATACAGGAATAAAAAGCTCCATATAAAATAAGTAGTGGCCAGGGAGTAAATACAGGAGATGGAAGTTCTGAATATTTCAGAGAAAGTAGAAACGGAAAAAGTGAGGAGTAAAAAAGAGGTAAAGGACCCCCACTAGGGGTCCACTACTTGACCATTATATAGTATAACTACGGCAATACAAACCACCGTCTAGTAAGGCCCCTACTAGATAGTCTAGACCCAGAGAAACACTATATTCTTGCTATATAAGAGCCGTATTATAATACCTATACACAATTAATATACTGCCCCTAAGGATTCCAGATCCTATATAAACTAAAAGTAGCCACACGTATATGCTTTATAATTAGCAAAAATATCAGCCTTACCTTATAGTTATAGCAGGCAGTTAACCCAGATATTATAGTTATAACTATCCAGATATATAGGGGACTAGTATAAATTATTAATGTCTATAACCCTAGGGTCGAAGGGGTAGTATAGATAGAGAATATTATATCTATAATAAGCTTGCTAGAAACTAAATACGCG
>Ga0307507_10009249_pt1 | contig 13208 bp, 3 predicted proteins | sample 7_EM_MG_FD_207223 | JGI IMG/M metagenome (GOLD analysis project Ga0307507, IMG submission 207223) | Populus trichocarpa ectomycorrhiza microbial communities from riparian zone in the Pacific Northwest, United States - 7_EM | ecosystem: Host-associated > Plants > Roots > Unclassified | place...
TATTGCGGATATTGACTCTCGAATGGCTCGGGGTTGCGGAGATCGAGGTTAAGGTATAGACTCGAAAGGCTCGGAGTACGGAGATCGAGGTTAAGGCGTAGATTCTTGTCGCGGTAAACTTAAAGTAGTATCTGTGCAAATTCGAAGACGGAGACGGAGATGGAGGCGGTGACGGAGATCAGTAACCCATAGTCTTACACTGTAATTAAGTACAAGGAACATAGCCCGCAGAGTGTCCTCCCTGCAGCCGGCTTAAGAACTCAGGACATAAAGCAGAAGCATGGCTAGAAACAGACTCGGAGACGGAGACGGAGACAGAGATCAATAACCATAGTCTTTAAGATAAGGAACATAGCCCGCAGGGAGAACACCTAGCGTCCTAGTCTACCCGCAGCCAGCAGCTCCTGTTCTTCCCGCAGGCATAGAACGGCATGCTCCGCGACTAGTAGCCCACGGCCCGCTAGTAAGGCCTGCAGCCAGCTTATGAAACTCAGAACATAAAGAGAGGATATTGGCTCGTTAGAGACAGGGAGACGGAGAGGATATCGGCTCAGGAACTCGAATGGATTTAACGTGCAGAGATTTTACTAGGTTGGCATTGTTGTAGAATAGGGGTAAGAATCCCGCCCGGGGTAGGGTCGTAGCTTTGGAAACATAGCTGTGGAACGGTGGAAACAAAGCCCTACCAGGGGCGTAGGAGATGACACGACATACTGTCACAGTACGTGCAGAGGGTCAACGAGGTAACTGTGACTGTGTATCATTGACAAACGATGTCGTGTGCAGAACTATGTAGGAGGTGAGGCGGTATATATACACGTCGCTCAGGGGTTAGGTCTGTGCTCGTGTCATGACAACACCGAGTCATAACAACGCGTCAGGCCAGTGCCGTGACAGTGTAGAGTTTTGCCGGTTCTAATTGTTAAATGGACTAATTAGGATTTTCTATCCCCGGGATGGAAAATTGCTATTGGTTTAGTAAAGGCGGTAAGCCGAACTGATATCTTTATAATAGGTCTTAGCAAGGCAAATCTAACCAATTAGATAACTTTAACCGCTAGTTAAAGTTCCTTAATATCTTGCGCGTTATGTGACCATGTTATAAGTGTTGTGGTATTCTTTAAGCTCTTTTTAATTTTAAGTTTCCTGCTATTATATTTTATGTATTTATATTAGGTGGTAGTTGTTTGCCTTTATATTATGTCTATCTAGCCGGAGTAGGCTGCGAAGGATGGTCCTTATGGAATTCTTTTACTAGGGAAGGCGCATTAGTCTTAACTTGCTTATAGAGCTCCTAGGTTTACGTTTCGTATCCTTCCTACTTAATAAGAAGTTTAAATTGTTTAGATTGTTTTTTCCATCGCATATCGTCAATTAAGTTAATAAAGTAAGAACCATTACCATTGTTAATAATTATGGGAGGTGGCGGCGGCACTTTATAAGTTATAGGTTCGTCTTTTAAGGGTTACAGTAAGCTTATATAAAACGTTAGATGTATTTTTATCTTAGTTAGCAGTTTAAGCTTATAAGCATATAGGCTTAATTTCTTCTTAATTTGGTATAGGCCTGCAAACTTCTAATTAAGTTTCTTTAAGGGCCGTTAAGTCTTTAGGTTTTGTGTATTTAGGTAAACTATATCACCTTCCTTAAAGTCCTATGCGGGGGCTCGTCCTTTGTTCGCATGCTATTCCTATACCGTTTAAGCGTACGTTAATTTACTTCGTAATAGTTCCGTTAACTGCTTTATTTAATTAGCGAAGTTATATACGTTAATTAACTGAATCTGTTTAATTGTAGGTCCTATTGTGTTAATTTTGGGCTGTGGTTTAAATCCGAGTTGGGGGTCTTGTCCGTAGGTTGCGTAGAACAGCGTTATATCTGTTAATACGTTTATTGTATTATTTGCAGTAAACTCAGCTAAAGGCAGCTATTTTTCCCAGTTATCTTGTAGGTAGGAGTAGTATATTTATAGGTATTGTTCCATAATCGCGTTCGCAATTTTAGTTTGACCATTTATCTCCAGATGGAATGTAGTTAAGAGTCGTGTTTAAATACTCAATTGTTTATATAGAGCTTGCTAGAAGTCTAAAACGAACTGGCTTCTATAGTTGGATATTATTGAATTAGGAAGTCTGTGTAGCTTAAAGACGTGCTTAATGAAATATTTGGCTACTGATATCGCATTAATTGAGTCTATAGGAATTATATGTCGCATTTTTATAAGATAGTTAACGACTACTATAACATTCGTAAACCTGTTACTGTTAGGTAAGTTGACTATAAAGTTAATTAAGATATCTCGCTATCTTTGCATTGGAATTGGCAACGGTTAAAGTACTCCTTGCTTCTTTATGTAAGAGGTCTTCCCACGCACGTACGTTCTGTAGGCTTGAATGTATTTTCGTATATAGTTGTGTATTATAGGCCAGTAGTATGCTCGTTAAATAATCTTATAAGTCTTTGCACGGCCAGGATGTCCTACTATAGGGGAATTGTATACGAATTCGAGTATCTTAAATTATAAGGGTTTGGAATTTGGAACTACTATCTTCTGTTAATAGTATAGTCGATTATTACGAATTTTGCATTTGGCGAGTATAATATCTTTATGCTGTCGTTTTCCTGTTTGAATCGCTTTTATTATATCTGCTATCCATGCGTTGTTCTTGTATTTGTATTCTATTAGCTTATTAATTTCTACTTTTTATTTATTAATTTCTAATTTGTTTCTGTTAAGTTCCGTATCTAGGAATATAGGATGTAGTTTCTTAAAGCGTTTAGGGGGCAATAAGATCCGTAATTAATTTGTAATCTATTTATCTAAGGCGTTTATAGGTAAATCTTATAATTGTTATATTAATATATTAGGCTTCTGATTGAGTTTACCTAGTTAGTATATAATCTTAAAGTCAAATTGTAAGAGGTATTCGGCCTAATAAATTTGGCGCTGTGTTAACTGCTTTATAGTTATAAAGTACTGCAGGTTTTTGTGGTCTATTAATACGCGTATTAGAAACAATAATCCTTTAAGTTCTGGACGCTATTGTTTAAAGTATTTAATAATTGCAAGTAGTTCCTTATCGTATATCTTATAGTTTAATTCGGTAGGGGCGAGCTTTTGAGAGAGAAAGGCTACTAGATATAGCTTACCGTCCTTATTATATTGCGATAACACTCCCCCTAGGGCATAATCAGACGAGTCTATTTTGACAATATATTTAAGGTTAGGGTTAAAGTGGGTAAGAATCGGAGCAGTTATAAAGCGTTATTTTAAGTTATTAAAAGCTTGTTTATATCTGGTAGTCTATTTAAATTTCATGTTCTTTCTTGTTAGGTTTACTAATGGTTAGGCAATTTTTAAGAACTGGTTAATAAATTGGTGGTAGAAATTTGCAAATCCTAAGAATCCTTAAATGTCTTATACATTACTAGGGCTTCCCCAGTTTATAATCGCAGCGACCTTTTTAGGGTCCATTTTAATTCTGTTGCGGGATATAATTAGGCCTAGGTACGTGACTTCAGACGTATAGAACTTGCATTTCTTAATATCGCATTGTAAACCCGCATCTTGCAAATGTTTAAGGACCATTTAGACGTGTTTTCGATGCTTAGAAAGCAAAGATGAGTAAATTAGGATATTGTTAATATACACAGTAATAAATACATTAAGGAATTTACGGAGCGTATTGTTAATATATTACTGAAATGTACTGGGACTGTTCTTTACACTAAACGGCATTACTAGGTATTTAAAGAGTCCCTATTATGTATAAAAGGCTATGTACTTCTTATCTCCTTCTTGGATGCGAATTTGATTAAAGGCAGCGACTATATCAAGCTTTGTAAAATATTGTGCCTTTGCCAGGCGGTCAAGCGTCTCTTAGATTAAGGGGATTGGATATTAGTTTCAAATTATAATTGCGTTTAGGGCTTAGTAATTAACATAGAATCTTAAGCCTCCTCCTGGCTTTTTAATGAATAATACAGGTAAGGCAAATAGAGATTAACTAGGGCGAATAAATCCTTTTTCTAGATGCTTGTTGAGGTATTATTGTATTATAAGTAGTTCTTCTTGTGATATACCATATAGCGGACCGAACTTTGGTGTCGTACTAGGTTTAAGTTCTATCTTAAAATTATATTTATCCCAATGCGGGGGCAGCTGGTCTATAAATCGTTTTTTAAACTTGTTAATTAGATTGTGGTACTCCTTAGGTATAAGAGGTTAAGGGTTAATATACTACTTTAGTTTTAGCGCCTTCTTAATGTCTTTTATTATTATAGCGAAGATTTTATGGTCTCGTTTTCTTGCTAATAAAATAAAAGGTGTGGCTTGTATTATACGAATTTTAAGGGGTTTTAATATATTATCTTTGCATTCTTTACTACAATTAGCAGTTGTAGTTTTATTATATTGGTTTAAGGTTTATGGTAAGGGCAATTTGTATTATGTTGAATTTAAATAGTCTTGTACATATTCGTAGGGCAGGTGGTGTTTTAAATAATAACTTCGGCAATAGGTTGTGCGGAATTTTAGTATTTCTTTAACCTAGCTAATTAAAGGGTTGTGCCGTTTTAGCTATCTATATCTAAGTATTATCTTATATTGCTTTAGGGGTGTTATAAATAGGGAAATATATTTAAGGTATTTGCCTATCCGCATTTTTACAAGAGCGTAGTGCGTTAATTCGCTATATATTAAGGGTTTGCCGTTAAAGCCTTATAGGCCTTGGGGCTTATTAAGTTTCTTTAAATTTAGGCGTTAGGTTTTTGCGTAGTTTGTATTAATAAAGCCTATACTAATAGCTCTGCTATCTATAAGGATTTATACCTCCTTCCATTTTCTAAGTGTTTGAATTTCGCCAAGTATATTAAGGGAGTTGTGTTATGTATTAGCGCTAGAAGAGCCTAGACACTTATACTCTTCTACTTCTTGTCCTAAGGCGCGACTTGGCCCTAGGACAATTTGTTTTCTAAGTTAGCTAAGCATAAGATACTTTATAACAACTAGGTATAATTTATAGAATAAGTGCAAGTTAAGGAGTAAGTACAGCTTAAAGAATGAGTGTGATTTAAGGAGTGGGTATAATTTAAAGACTAGGAGGAACTACGGTGGACTTTTTTAAAAGGGTAAGTTTGGTAATTCCTTTAGATATATCCTTTTCTGCCACATCTAAAGCATTCTCTATTTGTGGCTTAAGTCCTTTGTTCGTTGGTTCCTAAGGGTGCATAGGATTGAGTGGCATTAAGGTCTATAGGGTTATACATAGGTTTCGGAGAAGGGTCGCGCTTTAGGGTATATATTGGTTTTGTGGAGTCTTGAATATAAGGCGTGGTTGGCTTTAGAGAACGAGTTTGTTTGTTATATTAAAGGTCCTTATTAATTTGTTAACATATTATAGCAAATTTGGGTAGGTCCTTTGGCAGTTCCCTACCTATTAACTGTGCTCTAATTTTATCTGAAATAGCTTGTTAAAGAGCAGTAACTTTAGCGGCTTTATTCTAATTTAGTTCGCTAATAAGGCCTAAAAATTCTGAAAAGAAGCTAGTAAAGTCTTAATTCCGTTGTTATAGGTTTTTAAATTTAGTAATAGCGGTGTGTTTACGGCTAGTGTTATCATATGTTTGTTCTAATAAAGAGACGAAGATTTTGAAATTAATAAAGGTGCCGTTATAGAAGAATGGGTCTATAGTTTATGCAGCGTCTTTGCTTAATTAAGACATCCTATAGCTAATCTTGCTAGCTTTAGTAGGGTATTGGTTATAGTTTGTTAAAAGTTTAAGGCGGAGCTTAGTTATAAAGGGATATAGGTTATTTTAATTTCTATTAAACATTAGAGGGTTAGGAAGCTTTTCTAATTTTATAGTAGGTACTGGGTTTGTTATAGGTATAGATTAAGCTACCATTACTAGTTTAGGGTTTGCATTTAACGGGCTAGGTTCGCATACGGTTATCTTAATTTTGTTTGCAGGTGTTACTGTTAGGGTCTCCATTATAAGTGTATTAATGTTATGGAGTTCTTTGTAGAGTGTTTCCATTAATTGCTAATGCTGGGCTTTTAGTGCAGCCCGCTGCTGAGCTAAAGTATCTGTAAAGGCTTCTTATATTATAGTTAACTGTTCCCTAACTAGGGTTATAATGCTTATAGTTAACGCGTGGGATTTAAGGTCGTTTGCTATTTTAATAGTAGTTGTTTTTAACGCAATGTAATGTAAGGGCGCGAAGAGGCTTTGGGAAAGATTTAAAGAAACAATATAAATTCTATCTAAATCTAAGGGTATATAGCTCTTGCTAGGAACAAGACGTTGCGTAAAGAAGAGAAAGGAATAATGAGAGAATCTTGTAATTAAACAGTTTAGGGGTTTTGGTCGATGCGTGCGCACGTACGCACGTGGACGGACTTCGGTAGTATTCGATTGATCTGGCAGAACTTGGTAGAAGTCGATCAAGCTGGCAGAATTCGGCAGAATTCGGTCAAAGCTTTAAGTTCTATCTGTCGAGTGTTTTACCAAGACATTCCTACTGTAACTAGGCTAGTCCCGTTACATAGAATTCTCGTCCTATCCTGCAATTAAGAATATATTTATTTTGCCTTAAACCATCTTAAATAATAGGTCCATTTTAATATATGTCACGCGTTAGAATGCCTTAGCTTGCATATACATACAGCATATAATAAGGAAATGCTTGTTGTTAAAGTTATAAATTGCCCGAATCTATTGCTTAGTGTTCTCTTTATATTAATTAATAAAGAACTTACGTAGTATACCTATTACGCTTAGGCTCTATATATGCTTAGCATGTGTCTAACCTATACTTACCTATATATGCCGTCCCATCTAGGAATTATAGCATCCTTTCCTTTTAAATTAGAGCAGTAATTTAATCCTCAATATTAAGACTACTATGCACTGTATATAGTGTCTACATCCTATACTTTCTATATAAAATATAGTACTGCGGCAATAGGATGAATCGACCTATATAATAGTAATTAGTTTTATTTATATATACTATGCATATATAGGATATACGTATAGTAAGGCTTAGGACTTCCACCTACCTTATTACTTTAACTATATTATTAGTAAGGTTAATTAGTAGCTTTATTAAGTATAGTAGATAATATATATAAGAATTCCGTGTAATAAGGCAAATATAAGGATACTGTGCCATATTAACAGGAATATAGCAATCTAACTATGCACTATATGTTCGGCCTACTACCTTACCTTGGCCTTATAGGTAGTTAAACCCTATATAGGCTCAGCATATATATGGCGTATACATAATATATACATTACCTACCACAATATTTTTGCTTTAATGTTGCATGTCCAATATAGGTACATTCTTATTTAACTTCCTAAACTCTATATTTAATAAGTAGATAAAGGTATTAAATATCTACCTAGGCAGTTATTAGTAATATAGGCTAAGCAGTATGCTATAGTTTAGTATTACTACTGCTAGAACAACTAATAAACTCTACCTGTATATAATAAGTATATATCACGCATATACTGGCCGTATACGTACTCCATGCCAAAAAAACATTATTAGTCTGCTTTCACTATATACACGTTCTTATGTGCTAGGGTAGATATACTACCGCCATAGTTGTAGAATACTATAGTAGTAGCTATATGTCACGGGACTGCCCGCGACACGCGCTACGCTAGACGCGTAGCTTTCCTTTCCTTATTTGATATCGCTTGGTAGATAGTTTATCCGCCCCGATTGCCCCTATATAGATTCGCCCGCAGCTGCATTCTTGTTGAGCTCTCTAGCAATCCTCTTGAGTCTCCACGACAGCCATACGTAGCTATCAATTCTACGAATCTGATGCTTGTTCATCTAGCGTTCGCATGTGATACATCGTCATCGTGACACTATATATTATAAGCATATGCCTAACATATATAGACGATGCTTACTTCTCTGTGCTTTACTTAAGCTTTTCACTAATCTCTACTGCCTAGTATGGACGACTACTACGCTTTTAGAGGTTATTAATTAATTTAAGCTTAACCCTATTATATGCGGAGCATATACAGAGCATATCCTTATGGGCGTACTTGCAGTGTCTAATACCGCTATATTTAAACGCCTAATAAAATGCTTTTCCACTCTCCCAATTATTGGTTTCTCCAAGGAGTTGTAGTTATATAATCTTAGGGTTACCAGTCTAATAGAATAAAAATTAAATCTACTAGAGGTATAAATATAACATATGCTTAGCATGTGCATTGCTTACCTTTAATATATACTGCTTAATAACCTTATATACTATTCCTTTATCTGCATCTATGGACAGTAGAGGTGTTCCTGTATATATAAAGTGTGCAATTCCTTTTTTTCTGGTTACTGGATATTCTGGCATTATAATATGGTCTATTGCTTCTTAAACAACAACTTAATGCTTACTATTAGAGCTAATAAGTGCTCTATAGTCTTAGAGTGTGCTCTGGCTATTCTAAGCATATGCATAGCTTATGCATAGAGTTGTACATAGTCTTACCTTAGAGAGACCTATATAAAATGGAAGCCGCTATTGCATACTATCTTAACCCTTACCCTTCTCATCCTCCTTATCTTCAATATTCTCCCTGCCAATTATATTATCTTAAGAACTATCGTCTTCGTATTTAATATTGGGTACGCTCTAGGGTACCTGCGTATACTTAGCATATGCGTAGCATATGGTTGTTATACTGACTGGTAGACCGTTTAGCCACCCTACTATACTCTCGTTTGCTCTAGTATAGTTTTTACTTATTATTGGTATAGCGAGGCACGTATAAATGCGCGTATATATATGTATGTGTATGCGTATGTGTATGTCCGTATATCTATATACCTGCGTGCGTATACGTAGCATATGCTCTAGATATTTTGGTTTGTGCGGTCGCTTAAGTTAAATGTGGCTACCGATGCGCGTTCTGTATGGGTAAAAGTGTGACCCCGCCGACCTTTTTCTGGTGGCTCCATCGGTGACCCCGTTCAGCTTTTGCCGACCCCTATTGGTGACCCTGTTCAACTTTTCCGTGACCTTGCTCAGCTGCACCCCGTAAAAAAGTGACGTTGCCAATTGCGCAGGTTGCGCGCAGGCTGCGCGCGTTTGCGTGTCAAATGAACTCGACATAGGCTGGTTTGTCAAGTTGGTCAATGCCCTTAATGGCCCGCCAACGACGCCAACTTCTCAGCTGAGGTCATTTACAAGGGACAATATTTTGCCGATGAAGTAGATAAAAGTTACTAAATTTAAACTGCTGGGCCTCCTCTCTTTTTTCCTATTTTTATTTTATTTTATAGTATTTTATATAAAGAGAAGTATAAATAATGTCACGGATTCCGGCCGTAGCACCGCCAAGGGCTCGCCCTAGGCTCGCCTTGGCGCCCACAGTATATAGAGCCACGGTGCCTACGCACCTCTTGCACCTTCGTGCAACATCCTGTCGTGTACCTAGTCAATGCTACGACGTTCACAGAGCCTCCTGACCCCGTTCCGTGACAAATAAAAAGGTAGAAAGGAGATATCTAATTAGCAGGAAAGCCAAATGTATTTACTAAAGCTTCGTGTAGAGCTTCGTGTAGAGCTTTATGCGGAGCCTCCATATATAGAGCTTGGTGCAGCGCTTGGTGCAGAGCCTTCGTATATAGAGCTTTGTGCAGAGCCTCCGCAGAGCTTTATATAGAGCCTCTACAGAGCTTTATGTAGAGCCTCTACAGAGCTTTATGTAGAGCCTCTGCAGAGCTTCGTGCAGAGCTTTTGTTAAGCTTTAGTAGAGCTCTTATAAGCTTTATATCTATATAATATTACTTATCCTTAGGATATTTAGATAAAAGTGGTACCATTTTAAAGCGCTTTATAAGCTCTATAAATCTATACTAATAGAAAAATTATTTATTTAATATTGGGGGGTATATTATAAGTGTAAGTATATTAGGGGATTTTGCTAAGACTATCCGGAGACTATCTGGATAGTCTCTGGATACTATTAGCTAATAGGTCTATTATCCAAGAGGCCCATCTGGCCTATCCTCCGCAGGTCTATAGGGAAAACCCTTCCTTACTTCGTATATAAACTCCTCCTTTTTCCTTAAGGATTTATCCATCTATATAATATACCCTATTATTCTATTAATTGGACTCCCTATCCACATTCTTACCTTATATTTAAATTTTTACCAATCCCTTAGGAGGGTAGCTGGTTTAATTTTTCTATAATGCCTCTAAAAAGAAAACTAGTGCCTATACCTAACGGTAATATACTAATAATATAACCGTCAAACGCCTTAGGATCTAGTATAGACGAAACCGCTAGAGATATACTAGTAGAATCTAAACTACCTTTTAAACCTTAAAATGACTAGCCACCTATAAATGCTAAAGACTAGTTTAACTTATATACCTAGGCTTAATAGGGGCTTAGTAAGATTATTAGCATTTTACTAAATACTGCTAATATAAAGGAGCTAAATAAGCTGGTTAAGAAAATAGCCAACTTATAGAGCATTATTGATTTAATAAAGCCCTCTCGTTACCTCTTTAGTAAAGAGTATAAGTTACGCGGCAAGCGCATACGCCGAATAAATCGTAACGCCCTAGTTAAGAAGTTATTACCTAATATTAGCGGTACTACTTAATAGTATTTTAACCAGTAGATTGCTGTAGTTAAGGACCAATTTAAGGTTAATAACGCTAACTATAACTATAAGCGATATATATAATAGGTTATATAAAAGAGAAGATAATTACCTAACTAATTTATTACTAGCTAAGCACTAAAAATAAAGGTCTTTTACTATGGGATAGGTTTTAAACTATAGTCTAAGACTAGATTAGGAACCCTATAGTAAGACGCTTTAATAATAATACTATGTACTATACGGCTATTATAAAGGAGAACTATAGGCTTAACGTCTTCCTAGTCCGTATAGATAGCTTAAAGGACCGCTTCTTATATACCCCTTTTATTAACCCTAAGTAATAGATAGACTTTTAGTTCTTATACCTTCTAGCCTACCTATAAATGGAGCTCTTTTGCTAAAACTTTATTAAACGGGTTAGAACTACTAAGAACCTTTTTACTAAAATCCGTTATATAGAGTAACTACTTAACACTATAAAGCTTACGGAAGATTACGTAGTTAGTAGTAGTAGATTCTTACGCTTAAAGTGCAGTTATAGTATAGGCTTAATAGAGTTAGGTTTAGGGAACAAATTTTAAAAATGGTAATACTCTTTTAAGCAAACTCCTAGGGAGGCTACTTAAAAGCTAGATATCTTAGAGAACTCCCTAGGCGCTAGTACCATATATATAAGTTAAAGAAGGCCTATAGGTAGCTACTGTAAAGAATACTAAAAGTAAGCTAGTAAAGATAAGTTAGGCTAGCTTTTGGAAAACCTAAAGCCCTAGTAGCGTATGTCTTTTAACTATAACTAAAGCTTAATATAGAGGGATGGAAGAAACGTATTGTGGTATATATTGTGATAAATACGCCCTAGGGTAAAGTCCGTCTATATTACTTATATAATAATATATACCAAATTAACCTTATTAATTAAAATATTATCTATAGGTTTAACCTACCTATATACTACGCGCTATATTTATATAAACTTATTATACGTTTTCTTAATAGTAACCGGATAATAATCCGGGACGTTTATAATCTAATAGTTATTACTAGCAACTCCTAGGGTACCTCTTGCACTATCGGCCCCCAGACCTTTTAGGGTAACTTATTTAATAGTTATAATATAGTTTTTAGATAGGATTGGCTTATAAAAGCAGATCTATTAATTAGCTTTTATTCTAGACAATTTATCTAAAATACTTTGGACCCTAAACACCTCTAGATAATTACCCTTAATATACTCCTAGTAGATATTAAAACTAGCAAAATAGTCTTTTTACTATAGCTAAAAAACTCCTTTATACCGGTTATAAACATAATAGAGGGCCTGTTGTTACTAGTAGTAAGTACCTATATAGACCCTCTAGATATAGAGATACTACCTATAGAGATTCTCTAATACTAGTGTAGATTACCTATACTTAGGGGGGAGGTAATTAAAACCTTAAAACTATTAAGTATACTATAGTAGAGCTTTTTTTTTTTTTTAATCCGTTGTATTATACTACGTACAATACTGCGCATGCAGCCTCTAGGCTATGGCGCTACAGTTCTATATACATAAATCCTTTCTAGGCAGCTTAACATGTACTAGTAGCTATGTCCTAGTAGTTTATAAACTCCTAAACTAGGAGTTTATAGTTCCTTAGCAAAACACTAAGTTTCTACAACCACTAGAAAATGAGAAAACGGTAGAAAAAACTATAAGAAATCCTAACACCTGTCCCTATCCTTTTGCAATTTATTCCTGTCCTTTTGCTCTCTAATATCTTATTAAGACCCTAGTAGGAGTTACCTCCTTCTAGAATTTTATTCATTTTATCTATTCTTCCATAGAACCTTCTAAGCTAGTACTGCGTACTAGTTTAGCTGCTTTCAGAGTCTCGCAGTCTTTACTATTAGCAAAGTGTTTTTCTTTACAATTGATGCAAAGAGGCGTAGTATGCTTGCAAGGCTTGCCTATTGTTATACAGGTAGGACAGGTATGGTCTTTAGATAAATGTGCAGCCGCATAAAATCTACACGCTCTGGTAGAGCATCTGTCTCCTATATGGCCGAATTTTTGACAGCTAGTACATTGTGTAGTAGGAGAGACTTCTAGGTATTTTACTACCTTAGTAGCTGTACCTGCAATTGAAATTTCTTTTTGCTTGAGGATTTCTTGTCTTTTCTCTTCATTTTCTACAGTAAAAACTATAGAGCCGAATCTGGTTTATAGGTCGTGTCTTTTTACACTAGATGAGATCCATCTAGGTAGTCCTTGTATCCTTATAGGATTAAAGGTCTCAATTTCTTCTTTTAGAAGCTTAGAGCCCCTCTCTCCTAGAAAAGGTAGGGTAGGAACTCCATGGGCTATAATTTGAACCCAAGGTTCTAGTTTTTGTTCTCTTTGGAAGGTAAAGCAGTTATGCCAGATATCCTTATATTTGACCAGGAAATTTGCATTATACTCTTCTGTAGTTGTAAGGAGAATATTTTGTTTTCCTTTAGTTCTAGCTATAGACGCTAGTACTGGCTTTTCTACTTGCAGTTTTGATGCAAATAGTTGGTTGACTTTGTTCCG
>Ga0307507_10009250_pt1 | contig 13208 bp, 13 predicted proteins | sample 7_EM_MG_FD_207223 | JGI IMG/M metagenome (GOLD analysis project Ga0307507, IMG submission 207223) | Populus trichocarpa ectomycorrhiza microbial communities from riparian zone in the Pacific Northwest, United States - 7_EM | ecosystem: Host-associated > Plants > Roots > Unclassified | place...
CGATTAATCCATGACTTTATCCAAATCCACTGACAACAGGACGACAAACCGGGAATTTCCAGATTCACACTAATCCGCCAGTCTGCGTCTCTCTTTGGACTGTAGATATAGAGTTCCCCAAGGCAGATCTTTTTCATGCATTCGAGAACTGTCCCAGTTTCCTCATCGCGCGTCACACGGGTCCTTTCGCCTTTATCAGCGTTAAAGTAACTGTCGACGAGTAGATGATGATTGTATTCGATGGGACTAGAGGCCAATGGAGGGGACATTTTCAATTGGTCGAGAAGTTGGTTAAAGTGCTTGTGTTGTTGCTAGAAACAAGTGAAATGACAATCTAACGGATTAACAATACGCACGTACCGCTGACATATTGGACTCGAACCGAATGTCCGTAAAATTTGGAGAAAGAACTACAGAGAAAAAAAGGCGTCAATACAATAAAATGCGCATACGGAGAGATGTACTTGTTTCGACTAGAACTGGCAATGCAAATCTCTGACCTGCCCGCTCGCGCAACACTCCAATCTTCGCCTCAACCTCCACTTTAGCATTTGGAATCTCCTGAGAACGAGACATGACCATATGATGCACAAAGTCCGCGACTTCCCTGACAAACTCGTCTAGGGGCTCGACCCCGAGGATGGAGAGTGAAAGTGCAGATGGATGTTGCTGATGTTGCTGGACTGAGGATGACATGTGTCCATTAGAGTTGGGATTCTCGTTTGTAGGCGATGAGCTCCGTCGAGCACGTTTCACGTTGTGCATGAATGATTGTTGCAGGAAATTGCAATATTACATATTATGTAACCCTTGTCGCTGTAAAGACATCAAATTGGAAGTCTCGCATAATCTTGGTCTGGAATAGCCATGGGGTAGTCCTAATTTCTGGTTTCAGAGGTTTGGAAGTTGACTCGGAGGCGTTCAATTGACGGATCAGACTTGGAGCACCCGAGGGTGCCTCAAGTTCTCGTCCGAACTTGCCACTGCTGTTTCTGCCTCGAGTAGGCTATACAGAGGAATTGATCTTTCTGATTAAGTATAGCCTGGTCATCTTCTCCAGAATCAAGTTCATCGGGGTGACTGTATACACAATTTTTTTTTTTCAGAGTGGTCAAGCTTATGCACGGTGTTGGAATTTTTTTCCAAAATCCCACTGGCAAGTGAGAATCATATCATTTGGAGATGAGATCTCCCTGTCATGGAAGACTTTCTTTGAAAGTAAAAGATTCATCCCTAGGGACGGAGGACAGAAGGGGTGATAGAGAGAATTTCAAGCGACCTCCCTTACTTCGTCGGATTCCAGGGCAAACTTACAACTGATGTATGGCGTTAAGGGCAATATTATTTATTCAAAGGCTCGTAGCAGCATCTTGGAACGATGGACTAAGAACCTAGAACCGTCTGCATATAAGCGTGTGGCCCGTACAGCGCAACCGCCAAAAAAAGAAAGAGAAAAAGAAAGAGAGCTACAGTTGTTTTCGGGATTGAAACTTGGATTTCTTCGCCTTGCCAGATAGCAAGTCCTTACAACTCCAAATCCGCACCGTACCATTCCAATCCGCACTTGCTAAATAATCTCCTGTAGGACTAAAATCAACCGAATAAACTTTCTCTGTGTGTCCTTGCAGAATGCACTGTTGTGCGCCAGTACGGGTATGCCAGATACCCACAGTACAATCAACAGAGCCAGACGCGATCCATGGACCTTTCTGTGGAATCGAAACAGAAAGAATTCCAGCCTGTGAGGGACGGGAACAGAGAGAAACATTTCAGGCTTGTATAAGGATCCAGAACGACAAAAGGAAAGAATTCACCGTATCTCCAACAAAATTCACTTTCCGTTTCACATCTTCCGCTGAACCATCTGATCTCTGAGCTGGTGCCGATAAACTATTGTTCCAGTATTTCAAGGTCCCGTCCCAACTGCCACTAATGAACCCCTCTCCATTTTGCATGAAAACTATACTGGACACGGCTTCGGTATGCCCCGTCATCGATGTCACAAGATGTCGGGATCGTAATTCCCAAAGATATAAGTCAGCATTTAAGCTCCCACCCGCGACAAATCTTCCATCTGGGCTGAAACGAAGTGCACAAATGAAGGAGGTGGAATGGTGGAATATCCGTGAAGACCCATCTCGGATGTTCCAGATTCGCACTGTCCCGTCAGATGAGCCCGAGATAAGGAGTCGCCCATCAGGCGAGAATTCCACGCTCAGAATGCCATGAACGTGTCCCCTGAGGATGTTTCGAACATATTTCTTGCCAACATCCCAAATCTGAAAGGCAAGAGAGTAGGGACATTGTAAAATCCGTAGTGGTGGGGGGGCTCACTCTGATGATGTTCTCTGGGTCTTCGGTACATGTCGCAAGATATTTACCATTGGAACTGAAACTTAAATCTTGCGACTGGGGGGTTCTTTCCTTTCATAGAGGTCTTCCAGTTGACTGATGTGCCCATTAGTTTAGGTATGTGAGATTTAAGGAGGACTTACCAAACCTTCGCTCCAGTTGCTACATTATAAATGGTCACAATCTGGCCTTTGCAAGCTACAACCGCCAAAAGTTGACCATTTGGGCTGAACTTTATGCGGAATGCCCCCTGCCCATTTGTTATCGTACGGACCAAGTTCACCTCAAGTGTCCGGTCGGGTCCTGGGTTATATTCAACAGACCAATCAGGCCTTACTGAACGAGACTGTGAGTTATAATCTGCGGTACAATGCGAGGAAGGTGGGCTCAGTTTGGAAGATGGAGGCATTGACGTGACTGAGCAAGAAGGTTGTGAAGGAGTAGGGGTGACCCTTGGGTTATAATTAACACTCCAATCAGACTTTTTGGAACGAGATCCCATTGGGGTTGAATGAGAAGAAAGTGGCGGCGTTGCGCGGACCGAGCTGGAAGAAGCGGTGGGGGTGGTAATGTGTCGGGCATTTTTTCCCCTGTCCAAACCCGGTGTAATAGCTCTAGACATCGGATATGATGGTGAGAGGGCATTCCCATGGAGAGTACCAGACGGAGGGGGTCGAAGTTCGTCAAACTCTGAGTAATCAGGAGGGGGAGGCATTACAGCATCTTCGCCTTGTGCTCGTAACGGTGATGAGGGTTGGTGTGGGGTGGGAGTGGGGTTGGAAAGTTGAGGATATGTAAATGTTTGTTGTATGTTTTGGTTGTGATTTCTGCCAAGGGATGCCTGGCAGAGCAAGTTAGCTAGCTGAAGGACTAGTATGCAGAGGTGAATCAATCATGATGTGTAGAAATTAACCGAGGTGCATACTTGTGTTTTCATACTCTTGGTTCCTTCTCCTTGCGAAGGCAAACTCTTGTTCGAGCCTTTGCATTAAATTTTGTGATGGAATATTTGGCTGGATAGGAATTTGGGTGGTCCCCAAATTTGGATGTTCACCGTAAACTTGGCAATTGGGCTGGCTAGGAATTTGGGCGGTCCACGAATTTGGACGTTCTTCGTGGACTTGGTAATTGGGTTGGCTGGGAAATTGGGTAGTCCACGCATTTGGATGTTCATTGTAGACTGGGTATGCGTTCGGTTGTTCAACGAAGGTAGGTTGGTACACGGAGCGCTCCGGTCTGTACGATAACCACGGCGCAGTCGACTGGTTTGGATACTCCGACACGCCATTTGGTTGAGAATGGGCCTGGTACATCGGACGCTGCCCCCCGAGGTTCTGATTTCCTCCGGCAGACATGAGGAACCTGAAGGGATACAAGCTCGAGGATCAGAAGAAAGATTGCTGTGAACACCTTCAAGCTTCAAACCGCAGGACATCGTTTTATCTACCGTGAGAAAAAAACGAGTGCCAAGATTACGGGGGATAGTTGTCCTGAATCCTAATCGATATGTCCTGGTTTTGAACTGAGAAAATCGAGTATCACACAGACAGGCGGGCCTTCACTTTCTCCAACTCAAGGGCCCGAACTCGTTCACCGTGAAGGTCAAACTCTATCCAGAGTCCAATAGCCAAACACATTGAAAGGGTTGAGTTGGTACATGACGGTCTGAGGGTCTCGAGTGACTCTAGCCATCGTTAAGAGCGAACAGGGATGTCCGCAGTGAGTCGTATCTGCCTGCACTGATCACAAACCGACGAACATCCTCGGATTCTTCAAGATATCAACTAAAATATTTTCGTGATAGTTAAACAATTGCATACCTGTTCATACGATCTCGAATTCGCATGGAGCAAGCCCATATCGCGACAAATTCCGAGAAGAATATTTTTGCCAACACCCATAACTCATTCGTCAAAACCCATCTTTCCTCTGTTCCTTGCTAAAGGGTCTCCCGTAAGTGAATCATAAACATGACTCGGAATTCTTGCCCACCTGGTCCTCGAACTATTTCAATGTGCTACGCAACACCCCTGTAACACTGATGAATTCTTCCCAACCGCATTGATCTGTCAGTGGCACCCACCCATCGAATAAGTACGAATCGGCAATACCAAAGTCATGGGTTTCTCGTACTCCACGCGCTGGAGCTTGTTGGGAACGCGAGGTGGAGGGAGAAGGGTTGAGCGCAGTCAAATGCGATAACGGTGACTCAAGAGTTGGCTGACGGCCCGTTCACCCATATGGCAAGCATTCATCTGCTCAAGCGCTCAGCGCTCAACGTTCAACTTCGACGTTCAACAACGAGGAGACTTAGGGCGAGAGAATGTCCCCGAGATTCGATTTCTTGCATACTCATAGTGTGGTTCTGGATGGTTTTCCGGTCCGGGCTCCGGTCAACGGTTAGAGTTCGCGGACGTGGCCTTCGCTTGGTCAATCGGGAATTACAACGGACTCTACATACGTTACTTCTTGTTTCAGCACATACGAAAATCGATCCTTGTTACCGAACACGAGTTCACTTTATATCTCAATTCGCGGATAGGGCTATACTAATATCTCCCATTGTTCATGAGTCATGACACAGCCTTGCCATCCGATGTATCCTCATACGGGCCAAGGCCGAAAAACTAATACGCCAGAAGTAGTTCACCCTCCTTGATAGATGACCACTCCCTCGTTTGAGGGGCTGAGCTGGGTTGGCTTTGTGTTTACTGTTGCGATGTCGCCATGAAGAACAGAGATGACACACTTACCTGTTTGCGATCCAGGAGTTTTACGGCCACTGCTGACCCTCCCAAGCAGTTGTAATTCTAGTCTCAGCTCCCCAGTTGGCCCAAATGACACACCAATTTGTTGCCGGATAAAATGGAAACTTGAATAGAGTGTTTGACTGATCATGAGGATCGCGATTTCGCTGCTGTATTTTTCTTACATAACTGTTCTCTATGTCATTTCGTCTTTCGACACTTGCGTAATTATAACCTGTTTACAGAACTCAATACTTATTCTGTTACGCCTTGGGTCCCCAACCTTGATTGCGATGGCTACCAATTCTCCAGTATGGCTGTGAAAAATATCTGGGGATCATGGATGGAAAGTGGTCGATGTAGAATTACATGAATCGGTTTGGTTACTGGTTGACAACTTGCATGAAGACAGGGGCAGGTGTCAGATGCTCCATTCATTTGCCAAAAAGTACTCGACGGATTCTGTCACTTTAACGGCTTGCCCATAAGGAGGCGAATTCGGCGATGCAGATTTGGAGATGTTTCAAGAAATGCACAATACAGCCAAAGCCAAAGTACGTCTCCGAATGCCCCTCAGTCATAACGCAGCAGAGCCTTCTGCAATGTTTAGAAACCTCATTTGTCTTTTCTTGTCGTTATGTTAAACAATGTGTCTTTTGACGATCTGTTTACCAATGTCGGCAGCAACCCCAGTTTCTTCATGCAGTCAATTCGGTTGAGTCATTAATTCATCAATACGCATAATAGCAGGTTATCTCAAGTTGCAAGACTACAACGAGGAACTGGAATTATTTTCCATCCGCACTTGGGGTGAAAGAATGATCAGCAAAGTCAATTGCTCAAGTGAATAGATCGAATTTGTCTCACGATGCGGCTGCCAACTTGTAGGGTAGGCGGCATACATTTGCGGGAGTGCAATTTTTGTCAACATCATCAATGTTTTAAGCGGCAGGAGCAGATGTGGGGACATCGGCAATCAGAAATTGTCAACGTTGATGGATCAGGACAAGCCGTGGCTTGTGCAGAGAACCGGTATCCTATTCCAATGATACTTGGTTGGAACCTTGGTATACTGGTCGCGATCCGGGATATTTTCCGGATCCAGAAAGGTTTTATCATGATCAGTGATTGAGAGCTGGGCTCAAGTCCTTTCATTGGGTTTTGGAAGGAGAGGATGCCAGCTCAACATCTAGATTTGATTCTTTCAACTTTGATTTTGAGAGTTTAGATCCTGCCTTCATAGCCTGGCCGATAATCGCTGATTGATGAGTGGGCGCTAAAAATAATCATTTCCTTTTTGGAACCACCCACAAAGTTTTTTAAAGGAGTACCTATTCGCCTTTGAAAAATATTTTAAAAACACTCAAATTTAGACAAGATTCGGAGTGAACAGATAGTCGCAGAGCGACTCGAATCGCATTCTTCCTCGACCTCTTAGGTAGGTCCGACTACTTTTGCTAGCGTGATGTCGGATCTCAAAAGACTGATGTGCCCCATTGACCGATCAAGAGGGGGGAGGCTGTGGTCGGGGAACCTTAAACAAACCCATAAGGATTAAAACTCGCCTAGTCATTTTCAATTCTTCGATCATCTTCCTTGACAACCGCAATGGTTCCGATCTGACCGTACTTGGGGTCTATTTCCAGTCACTAGTCACTCCCGGACCTTTACCTCAAAAACTTAGTAGGTTTTGATTCTTTTGGAAGGTGTCGATGATCATCGTAAAATTCAAGGAATATGGCACACAGCATACGACTGAAAACGTGAACATACATACATTTCGATATCAGGTTCGCAAGCAAGTATCTGCTATCAGAGAGATGGGCGCGCAAAAAGTCCTACAACCACGAAAGCAACAATCAATTTGTGGATTGAAATCTTGATATGTGCAGCTGTCGACGACGACGACGACGGGCTCGGGCTTCCTGAAGCTAAAATCGGAAGTGAAAAAGGGAAACACTAGGCCGAGAAGTATGGACATTACATGTAGAGGAAGGATTTCTCGAGGTGCTGGAACCACCCCCAACGGAAGAAGAAGTGGCGTTAAGCGCTTTTGCTTGGAATGCGTCGAATGTCTGAATCGAAGTCGGGTTTATGGCGAAAACCATTCCAGCGCTAGAGCAGTGACTAACGTCGATTGTTGGGTGTTAGGTGGTACTAAATTATGGAAGGAATTAACTTACGTGCCAACAGTACAATAAAACCACAAAGGATTGCTGACGTTAGCAATCGTCGTGGACCACACTGACGGAGATGAATCGTTTCTAATGACCCCAGAATCCAGTCCACCTTGCCTGCCATTAAAAAAGTTAATTTCGTCGCAGTGAAATAATGCTGGGTACCACTTACTTCGTAGCACAAGGTTGGTCGAATGTGGATTCAGTTATGGTCTGTCAGTGTATAACAAATGGGGTGTCAGTCCGGTAGATAAGTTTGAAGGCAACTCTGTTCATCGTACATGAGGGATGCGGGAAACGCTGAATGACAAATAATAAAGAATCTGATGTCTATGTCAACTGAAGACTTACAATGAAAAGCGAATCGTATCCCCAGACTGCACATTAGTGAGGCTTATCACACGGTATCAGTGAATATTTGTGCCAAGACTCAAGCCGGAAAGGGCGACTCACAATCGAGGCTCATAGTCGTCCTTGTTATTTTTCCCAACCGTGATATTATGAGTCGCGGCTGAGACGACAGACAGGAAGTAAAGTGCGGTTGCAGCAGCAAATTTGAAGTGCATTTTTTTGTTCACTCGCTATTCAGACTTGGATAAGCAATTAGGAAAGCGGACAGAACTGTCAAGCACCAGAGCTCACCCTCAGGCTACGTTTAAAGGAATAACTGATACTCAGTAGTCAAAAGCAAGAGTTGGGGGGTGGGGTGATTCTTGGTTGCGTGCTTTATGTAATAGGCGGCGTGGAAGCCAATACCCGTCGAGTTTCATGGCAAAAATGGCCAAGACCAATTCCACAGCAACGTTTGATCAATCTCGGATTAATCTCCCTAGTTTACACGTTAATGCCGCTTTACAAGAGTAAATATGAAAAATGTCCACTCACAATCTCAATAATAATACTTCATATCAACCAACGTGATTGTTCCAACCAAGTCTGCCAAGGCATGAATATGAATAGATGCAGCTGCAGCTGCTAGTGTTTGGCAGGTAAATCTGTAACGTCAGTCCACAAAGAAATTTAGATAGAAATATGTGACCTACATGAAGGTCCTTGAGTCCGACTGGCACACCAGACCGAACGAAGTATTGTCTATATTTGGCAATGATCGGAATGTCACTGAGGAAAAACTCGGGTTCACCCTGTTTAAAAAAAGCAACGCTCATGCAGTCGACAGTCCCATCACCCATACCCATAACCGGAGGATTTGGGTGAAATTTTGGTTATGTAAATTGGTGAACCCGGAAAGGTATGGGTTATCGCTACCAAGGGGTTTTGCCTTCGACTAGATGACAATAGTAGGATCTTCTCATTTCAAGTTTGGATTCAAGTTTTTGTCAGACCAAATCGAGCAACCTGTCGCCGACTTGACCAATTGATCAATCAACAACAAATCAAACTCCAATAAGTGAGCACAAAATAGCAGCGACGAGTTCGACAGTCATTACGAAGATGACTGCCTCGGGTAGTCAATTATCAGTGCGAGAATACTGCCAAAGGCTGGTGCCGATTTTGGATTGAAAAATTCTCAGCTCCCCATTACCACGCCACTACTAGACACAGGTGACTGAGTGCTAATGCTGGATGTCCGTGTAATGAAGGCTAATTTAGGAGCTAGAACTTGGGGCCCAAGGCCTGAGCCTTGGAATACCCTCTCATTTGCCTGGGGAAGGAATGCTTCGCTTTCAGTTGGGTAGACAGCGAATGCTTTTCTTGAATGTGGGCAATGACTAAAACAAGAAATGAATTACCAAGGGATTTGCAAGACATGGAGGGAGGGAGAAGCTTACGACGGGAGTGTGCAATAGAATCGCAAGGGGGTGGCGCTTGTGATCGTAGTTGTCCAGACAGAGGGATAAGTATTTGTCAGTGCATCAAAATTACTACGAAGATAGTTAATTTGCATTGTAGACGACCATCTATTGTGGCTTTACCTTGTCAAGCAGAGCTGGTACTGTTCCGATTCGATAACGCGCTGTTTGAGATCGACAAATATTGGTTTTCAATCACAATAAGAAAGAAAGGGTTTCGTACATCTGCGGATGTCGCACTGCGTATCTCGATAAGCATGACAGCATGGAAAAAAAACGGCACTCACTATTCAAAATTAATGCTATCCCCCGTCTTCACGCTAGTGAGGCTTACCCCACGTCACATTATCAGTTCGAGGGGAATCGGTTGCTATGAAAATTTGACGTACAACTGAGGTTCATAGTCACATGTGCCATCCTTGGCTACCGTGACGTAGAATGTCGTAGATGAAACCACGGTTAGGAGAGATTGAACAATAGCAAGAGCCATGAAAAGCATTCTGAGAAGACCTATTAAATGAAACAAACGGTCAATCCACAAACTGCTCACTTTGGTGAGGGAGGAGGTATCGCACGTCAAAGTTTTCCTGCTACGTCGTCCAATATAAATGGAGGATAAGGGGTTATTCCAATCATTTCCCGCAATGCGGCTGGTGCCTGCCAAGCTCTTCCGCTCGACATTGAAAAGAGCCTCCAGGCATGCACCTGTGACCTCGGGTAATAAGTCGAGCTACAATGAAAAAGAGAACATAGGAGATGATCTATAAATAATTCTAGAAGTAAATATGAGCTGCTCTTGAGGCTTAACGAAGCTTGGGAACATTCCAACCATCCCTCTCCGTTAGACTTTCGAAAGAACCAACTTGAAGGCTTCTCAGTCAAACAGGGTTGGAATAAGGATATCTTTACGTAATTATTGAGCGCTCGAGCCACGTTGTATTGGAATCTGTCACCTGTGTCAGCTCTTCCGGATCCTTGTCCTACTTATCATCTGCAGTTTCATCGGTCAGGAGGTATCACTGTCGTTTTTTCTTCAAAAACCCGAATCTGATAAATCTCTGGTAATGAAGCAGATGGCCTCGAAAAGTGCACCGATGTCGGTTACCAGCTTGAGTATGAGCAGGATTGACCTCACTATCAAGGAGGAGAGGCAACTCGTTTATTACAGTCTGAACGGAATAAGCGAGTTGGATTTATCAAGGTTCATTGGGAACAACGATGGTAAGAAGACTTCCTTCTTTACTCCAGAACATGACGAGCTCTATTATCACGATAGGAAAATTGGTCTGGGACTCCTCCGGCTTCCACAACACTGCTGTAAAATGCCAACTTATCAATGGCCATGTCCTAGCAGCCAGACTCTTGCGGAATGACGGGAAGTCGGTGGTGGACTCTTGGATCAACCTCGATTCTCGCATCCATTGTGATGGAGGGGTCTTGGTCTATGATCCAGAGCGAGAAAAATATGGTGAAATAGTTTGGCCGTGGACCATGGAGTCGGAAAGTTACAAGATATATTCCCCTGAACTTGAAAGCCAGACAACTACCAGTTCATCTTTCTCAAATGTTTTGGGGTGGTCTTTATCATTTGTTACCCTTTTTCTTTTTTGGAAATATGCAGTTTAGGCAACAATACTTCGAATCATTGAAAATCAAACCAAAGCACTTATCTACTCCAGAATTTATTTTTTCCATAGGTCCTACAAGCATCAAATGATCAGAATAAGTAGAATTTCCACCCGACTAGGCATGAATTGCCTTATTTAGCAATGATTCAAGTTGAGTACTAGGAGTTACGATCATGTATATTGAAAGCTACTGTATCACTGCTGCATGGATGACTCCAAATCTTTCCTTCCCTGCTTGACCAAAGGATATAGCTGTCATCACAGAAATTCTGCACTGATGCGCAGCATTTCGAGTCCGACGATTTACCCTGACAAGAGAAAATAAATTCAATGCGAAGGAGAGAAGTCGAGTCAACACCGGAACGCTGACGTCCGAGTCTCTCAATGCGGCGTGCATCATGCTTCGAGCGCTTCGCTTGTCCACCAAGTAAGGGCCAAACAAGTCGAGACCCCTATGTCTAAATTTAATAAACTGATCGGAGTTGTAGGAATTGGAATCCGTTTGGGTCGCGGACTCTAGTCAATACAAGGGAGACATGTTTTATCAATTTTTTGCATCGCAAGGAGAAGGGCCCGCTTGTCGGCCATGGAGATCCTTGACTAGCCCACAATACAGAGCCTTCTCGAAAAAATAATTCATAGACTTAGAACGTGTCCACCATCGATGGGTCCCTGATCCAGAAGACCTCATACGGGCAAAGTTTGAGAATTCGCCTATAATTCTCGCTACTCAGCTACGACCACAAACACAATCAACTATACACCTCAAGATGACAACTTCAAGTTGCGATCACGGCGTATCATGCCAGCCATCCGACGAGGAGTGCCACACCCGCTAAACCAGTCATTTTCTGAATAGAAATCTTCAAGTCCGAGTCAAATCCAGAAAAGCTCGATAGTGCATTGTTTATGAAGGCATTAAAGTCCTGCGGCGCCGGCGAAGACGGCGGGTTGATAGCAAAGACCATTCCAGATTGACAGTGACTAGCAGAAATAATTCCATTGCATCAGCCTGGGGATCTCACGCAAAATGTTGAAAAGGTGAAACCTTACTTTTGAATTGAACAGTAAAACCAATTTGGACCGCTTTTTATGACTTTGATAGTACATGATTTAGAGATGGATTTATATGTCACATTTCTGGAAGTTAGAAGGTTAGATGATCTTTTAAGTTGGACCGTTACGACTTAACTGTTTGGGTATGCAAGGAGTATTAAATGTCGATTCGACTAAATTCTGTCGGAAGATAGTGTTGAGGAAGTATAAAATCGAACAGCCTGGGAGAGCCACTTACGTGCGTCTCATTGAGAGTGTTGGAGCTGCAAAAGAAACGTAGATATTGCAGAGATGATTGTGTAAAAAAACCTACAAGTTGAAGCTGATAAAATCCCCGACTTCCGCAAAAACACTAATTGCACAAACACGTCAGTCAGCCTCACCGTACTTGGACCCAAATAGTAGTTGCAGGAGAAAATAACGCACTAAGGAGGGTCAAATGCAAGTATATAACTATTTTGTACTTTGACCTTGTATACTGCAGCTTCGGCAGTGGAGAAGACCATGCAGGCAACAAACAGAACTCTGGCGAAACGCATGGTTTGCTGTACTCAATGCTAATGAATCTCCACCACATAGACCTGTGACAAATAGACTCACAGATTTTTGGGCCTCTCCTGCTTAGGGAAAGGGAGGAACTAAGAGTCGGATTTACGGCACCATGGTCGGCCTCTCGCCTTAATATGCATTCAAGTTCGGAGGGCTGTGGTCTGTAATGGTGGTAACCATAACATTGATGGGAATACTTAGGATAATTTTTTCCGGGATGAAAATGTCCTCCTCCCCACTGACCTCAAGTGGCCGAAAATTTCTTTTTTTCTTTTGGAGGCGATGTGTCGACGATGTCCGTGAGAGATGAGTTCACTATTAATCGACCAGTGACACAACTCGAAAGGCTTTGACATACTCAAGTTGCTCCGAGTCACAGCTGATACGGATTGTTGGTTTGCAATCATGAAACGTAGCAAGGCACAAGTGGCGTCGTCAGTTATTTAACCCGAAATATCTGGCATAGAAAATGTTAAGTTAGTTTAAACGCATGCATATGTGTGAATTGTTTGGTTGACCACGATCGACCATAATGGATAATGATAGGGTTGCACGTTGGTCTCGATCCATCACACATGTCATTTGTAGCCGAATCGGAGCGTTGCCCAAATCATACTCACGTTCTCCTTATCACAACTGGGAGCGTAGCCTCAATAAAGGCACCATTGATTGTCAAGGAATTACTCAGTGTGAGACTTAAATTGAAAAAATCCGTCCACCCACGATACTACAAATTATTTAGTACAGGAACGTACTTGTTCAAGTCGTAGCAACAAAATCGTCTCTTGCTTTTTATGATAAGCAAGATGTGCAACGAGCAGGAGCCACAGTTTGGACAGACGAGGATGAATGGACAGTGAGATCGATTTTACAATAGCCGTTAGCATT
>Ga0307507_10009251_pt1 | contig 13207 bp, 13 predicted proteins | sample 7_EM_MG_FD_207223 | JGI IMG/M metagenome (GOLD analysis project Ga0307507, IMG submission 207223) | Populus trichocarpa ectomycorrhiza microbial communities from riparian zone in the Pacific Northwest, United States - 7_EM | ecosystem: Host-associated > Plants > Roots > Unclassified | place...
ATTGTCAGTCCAAACTAGTAGCTATCTGGTCTATGGGACTGGAGTCCGACTTGGCCCAATTCATCTACTGGACTAGGCCGTCCGGGCACTGCCATGGACTGGACGGACTGGCCGTCTGCGAACACTGACGTGAACCCAGGAAATCGTCAATCCCCCATGAAAAAAACAAACATGAGTTTCTATGCAAATACCGGTACTACTCGTAGGATGACTTAGGCCCTCAACCCGAATTTCTCACCACTTCTGCTATTCTAAAGCCCAGCAAGCTCCCATTACTTCCACATATATGAGTTCTATGGGTGACAAAATAATAATCCTCAAATTTTCAGCCCCTTAAACATATATTATCATAACTCAGGAGGCCGTTGACTCTGTGCATATGATTTGGTTTGACCGTATTGCGATGGCTGACTAATGACAAGATAGCGAAGCAAGACTGATACAGTGCCGGTATTCAGTCCGGCTTACCGTATATAAGCCTCCATGAGAACCACCAACCCGTCCAGAGCCGCATACCAACACTACCGGTATTTAGCACCGGCCATAAAGCTGGCACGATCAGAATCTCAGGAAAGCCGCTAAGTTACGCCCAAGTTGCACCACTTCAGGCCTGTTTGGACAACGGTTCCGTTCCGTTCCCCCATACAAATGACCCTTTTTCCTTCTGTTTCAAAATAGAGATTAGGACCCTACGCAGAGATACTCAATCTGTTGAGTTAATACCGTACGATATCATCAAAAAAGTGAAACTTTTTCAAAAACAGCCCACCTGGCAAGAAAATATTTACCCACTTTGGCACATCTTTTTATCCTCCGAACAATGCATAGAAATTGGGGGCAATGATAGAAAAAATAAAGAATTACTTGAACCCTGCCAGTATTTTTCTAAAATTTCCAGACAATTTTTTAGTAATTTTCTGGGGAGTCCTGGCATGAAAAACCACTCAAAACATGCCACTTTTAAGTGAGACTAGTACATAGAAAGACTTTTCTAAGGGTGGAAAAAATATATAACAATTGGCTGCATTTATTTATCCTTTTTCGCTTTATTTTTCTAACCTTTCTTCACTGTTTTATGACGAAGAGGGTGTTGGAAGTCTTTGTCTGAACGACAACGGGATAAGCTGCGCGCGCGCGATAGGCTAAGCATGCCGAACAGCATCAAAAGCTTCGGATATGCGCTTGGGATCGATATAGCGCCGGAAGCAATGCGACTATGAAAGAGTCGGATGCGTGGAGGATCGGATGCGCGGAAGCTATGAAAAGCAGAAGTTCCTTGAGATGTTTATTCTTCTTTTGTTAGCACAGAGTTAGGAAAAGGGAAAGGGAGGCATAGTCTAGGTGGAAGCGTAGGGACATGTGTCGCGATCGGTGGATACGAAGACTTGGTTGTCGCCCATATACACCCCCGTCTCTACCTAGTTGCGAGCGAGCAAGTGAACGAGAAAGAACTTCCCCACTCTAAGCTGTGCGGTAGTGATCGAAGTCTTTTGTGGGGCCATAACTCTCGGCGTTTCGTTTCAGTTTCGCCGTTTCGCCGTTTCCCCATGATCGTCGTTGTCCGTCGCCGTTTAAAAGAGGGTGATGATTCTATCCAAAGGTTTCACTTTTTCGATGCCAAATTTCTCGGTCGATGGCATCTGAAAGGGCTAACCGCCAAGCGCATGGTATTCTCAAGGGTTGCTCTTTTTCCTATCCCGCCGTCTAGCAGCTCGATCGACCGTTAAGGGGGCTAAACTGTGGGAGATGCAGAAAAGTACTAGAGTGCCGTACTAGCGGTTCCCCAAACTCTCTGGAATGTGATGCAAGTGGGTGGCTCAGTTATGGAATAGCTTGTAGTGCCATTCGCGTATGACTTTGTGGGAACCACCCGTCGAAAAACTTTGGTGTGTGTAACGCCTTTTTGCATATAACTGGCTAGTCAACTAGAAACTTAGCACTCGAAAAACGCTATTTCAACCCCAGGGCTGAATGCGTCTAATCTAGGCTCTGGAAACCTTTAAAAAAAAAAACGCCAGTAGCGCTTCCAGACGTCACTCGTGCGGTGCTCGAGTATGATACTAGTACCTGCATGACACTTGTTCCATCTGCAGCCCCATCCCTGCCGATCAGATAAGCCGCGTTGAGAACCTGATGCCTTTCCCACTGCTGCCCACGCTCAAGCGCTTACACAAACCACCCACCAAAACCAACACGTCCATTTAGTGAATAAGGCAGTGCGGAGTCAGTCTGTTATTGAAATCTCATAAGAAGCGCGCAATTACCACTGACCGCGACAGGAACCAGGTTACCAGTATCCATCGCCGTCTTCACCGCCCACCTGCCCGTTCTCTGTAAGCATCATGTCTCAACCTTTCAAAGTTGTCATTGTTGGTGGAGGAGTCGGTGGATTAGCACTAGCGCTCACACTCGCAAAAGCTGGGATTGACTACGTGCTTCTGGAAGCGCATCCGGAGATCGCTCCCGACGCGGGTGCGAGCATTGCTGTATCCGCGGGTGGTGCAAGGACGTTAGATCAGATTGGGGGGGTATTGGAGGATTGGCTCGCTATCTCTACGCCGGTACGTAAGCTCTACGCTAGGGACGATAAGGGGAAACCGATGTATACCTATAATCTTTTGAGGTGTATTGATAGGTAGGTCTTTTTTCAGTAACGGGGTTTGGGGATGAGAAGTTGCTGTCTTGGCTAACACTTTATTTGGTTATTAGATATGGATACCAGGTTGGGTTCCTTCCCCGACAGGAATTGCTCGCGTTGTTCTATAAACATGTCCCGGAAAAGTCCAAGATTCTACCCGGAAAGCGAGTAGTGAAGGTGATACACTCAGACACTGGCGTTCGAGTGATTACCAAGGATGGTGAAGAGTTTGCGGGTGATATTGTGGTAGGCGTGGATGGAGTGCATAGCACGATTAGACGAGAGATGTGGGCTTTGGCCGACGAATTGAGTCCCGGATTTATTACAGACAAAGAAAAGCAAGAGAGTAAGCTTCGATTATTGGGAGCTATGATATCATCTCCTAATCTAATCAAACTTCTAAGCTAACGAACAATAGCACTCACGGCTGAGTACTGCACTGTGGTAGGTCTAGCTACACCACATTCAGGGCTTGAAGTGGACCACGCCCACACCCTCCACAACCATGGTCGCTCCGCTGGAGTCATTACCGGCTACGGAGGGCGTGTTTTTTGGTTTTTGTTTGAGAAACTGGATAAAGTCTACAAGCTTCCGAATATTCCAAAGTTCACACCAGAAGATGGAAGGAAAATTGCGGAGAAGAGGTTAGAGGATCCGGTGACGGAGGACATCAAATTTGGGGAACTATGGGATAGAACAACTTCTTATGTCACGGTCCCCATGGAAGAGGGATGTTTCGAGCATTGGCACTACAAGAGGATGATTGTGATTGGTGATGCAGCGCACAAGGTTAGCTATGATTGCACTTTTATTTTTTGGGCGGTGTGAAACAGAAAAGTTCGTTACCAGGCACGCTAGGCCAAATGCAGCTACCAAATAGCTGTTAGTAGCCAAATTGGGCTTTTCAGACAATTACTGACTTAGCACCCCCCGGGCTACTAAATATTCAACCAATCACAAATCTAATTCACCTCATATCCCGCTCAGTCTCCCTGGTAGCGACTTTTACTGTTTCACATCGCCCAAGGAACAGTTTCCTCAAGTACTGACAATCTCTGTAACACAAATGTAGTTCACGATTAATCTGGGACTCGGGGCGAATGCTGCCATTGAAAGCGCCGCAGCTTTAACAAATGGCTTGTATCATGCTCTAAAAGCTCACCCAGAAGGCCTGAGTACAGAAATGATCGATAAGGTCTTTAAAGACGTGCAAGCTCACCGTACAAATGCTGTAGAGTTCCTTAGCGGGGTCACAGCGGAATCAACCCGCATGCAGGCATGGGCAACCAAAACCATGGAATTCACCACCAAGTACATTGTAAAATACGTGATTGGCGAGGACTACATATGGGAATTGGAAGGCGACATTCCAACCCGCACTGAAAGGCTAGATTTCCTACCCGACTCCGATAAAGGTGCCATTCCAATGGTTTACAGTCCTCGGTATCCAAATAAAAGAGCTAAATTGATCACCGGGATTGCATACACTTTACCCGCGTTCGCGCTATTGGGATGTTATCTGGGTGTGTGGAGTTCGGCATTAGTACCGGCGGAAGTGAACGAGAAAATTGGTCGGGCAGCTGCAGAGACTGGAATACCTAGTTTCGGAATCTATTCCAGTGGTAGATTTGGATTGGCAAAGATTTTTACTAGCTGCTTCTCTAGTCTTTGGGATTCTCTAACCGATGGCTCGGATAAGCAATCGGACTATAGGCTTAAGATTCTTGCTGCGCAGACCGCGCTTGGCCTTTTCCCAATCCTTACGATCATGATTGTGGAAAGTCTAAGGCGTGGAAATACAATGACCTTGTCGAAGATGTGAGATACACCGTTTCCTCTTCTAAAATTTAATTATATATTCTGACTTTGCAATAGTCCCACATTCTGGGGTTTTCTATACCAGATATTCCCGATATCCATGGTGCTTCCGGTTTATTTCTTCTTCCACGCGTACCAGATCACTCCCGCCAAGTACTATGAAAAGAACTTCGTCAGTATCCCCATGGCATATGCAAAGTCTCTCATTCCCACTCTCATAATCTCCTTCCTCATCCCGACCTCAATCACGTTATTCCGGGAGCAAAGTTTGAGGGCATCCATGGCGCTTTGGTTACCATTCCCTATATACACAGCAATAGTGCACCAAATATTAAAATCATTCTTCACTACCCCCGCTTTCCCTACGAAGAATGCGGACCTGCCCTATATTAGAGGCGCATACCTCTTAAGCTTTGGAGTCTCCGCATCAGCCCACCTCTATGCACTATGCGCCACCATCACGACTGGCAACTCCTTCCTCTCCATCGCGGCGCGTCTGGCCCCCGGAGCCCCTCCGACTCACAACTCATTCGTCGAGGCTGGAGTAGACATTGTCCGTTCGGAATACCTCGTTGCATTTGCTGCCGGGCTAGCTTGGGTTTTGGTACTGCTCAATGACGTGAAGAGGTTCCAGAAGACTACTGCTGGATGGTTGGAGCTGCTGGGGTATATAATCGCGGCTTCGGTGATGTTTGGGCCTACAGCGACCATTATCGCTGCATATGCCTGGAGGGAGGAGTTGTTGAGGGTCTGATTGGAGTTGTGGCGGGAAAGGGGGGGTTATTTTGACTAGAGAGTGCTGTGGGCTGGCTTTTCAGAAATTGATTTTGAGATGATTTAGTGGTGGGATATGAATTGTGCTGCTTATTTTTCTCTTTTCTTTTTTTTCCTTTTTGTATTGTCGGAGAAACCGTCATTGTTGGAAGGACATTGTTGGAAGGATGTGGTTGACTTCGGAAGTTGCAGGAGTGACAAATCGCTCAGATACATTGCAAATGTTTTGGGAGGGTGCCCTAGATCGTTTAAAATTTTACGGTTTATAGGATAGATTATACCGACATGTCTTTCCTTTGTACGGAGGAACAAGGGCATGTGGAGAAATACAGAGATCGTTATTATCCGTGGGGGGGTCAGGACCTGCTATTTATGTTTTAGTTTACACCTGTCTTTACCGTTAGTTTAGCTTCCCGTCGGAAAAGAAAAAAAAAGCGTGAACAAGATCGTGAACGAAATGCTGGAGGTTACATTTCCTACAAAGAGCCTGAGCTCCACGTGAATTCTCTCACTCTATCGTCTACTCCTAAGCGACCCGAACATGCCCGCATTGGCAGCCATGTGTGATTCTCAGATGTACTGTACCGCACTGCACCCCCTATGTGTCGTGCCAGGCTACCATTAAATGGTGTTTAGCTACCGTAGCATACAGCCTATTGTCTGGTGAGATTTCCAAACACACCTCCAAGGCAATGTCAAGTTTTGACCGCCTAGCAACAAGAATTTAGGACGGTAGAACATTAGGTAAACACTGTCTATTGGAAAATGGTGCGGGTTGACACGCCAGAGTCTGGTTTTATCACCCAAATTTTAGAACTAGACAGTTAGGTAAACGTGCCCTTAGTATTTGCGCAAACTATACCAATTGTTAGTGAATAAAAGTGTAAGTTAAACATAACCTCTTCATCACTGTCTTAAGGATTCTTCCTAAGAGTGGAGCCGCTGAGCATTATTAATTTATTGCACATTCAGAAAGGTGAGTGCTGTTACTAGTGATAATGACAGCACGGGTCACTCGAGCACTACTGTGATAGTGAAAACCTCTGTAATAGACACCTCACGCTAAATACCGTAGAAACTCCAATAATCCCTCATGCTTAGACGGCGAGAATTAAAGAAATTTAAGTAATAGAGAGACGACTCCGATCGGTACGGCACCCGGCTTCGGAATTGTGGGGAAGTTCGCTTGTTCGTCTCTATCTAAACGGCAAATGTTATAAATCATAAACGAAATCATCCTCTTATCCTTCCATTGATCGCCACACATATCCATTCTCTTCCGGCTCCCCTCTCCTTTCCGTACTATCTATACTCCCATACTAACAAAGGAAGGGTAAATATCATAAAGACTCTCACCGATCATAGCCTTCATACATCGGGCACTTGTGTTTTCCTTCCGGCGAATGTATCAATCCCCAGCGCGTCCCCGAACTTTTATCCGGGGCCCGCCCGAACAATGGAACAATAACCTGAGCACCCCGCATCTAGCGAATTCCAACACCATATGCTACCTGCACATCGTTGGAGTTGCCTCCTCTGGCAAAGCCTGGTGTTCCCCTTCTTTTGTCTCTCAGAGGGGATGAGCAGCCCACCTTTTGCAGTGTTTCTCGCACCTCTCCGGGAGTAGGGAATTTTCGACGATATAGCTAATTAACTAGCTAGATAGTAGAATAAAATAAGGCTTCTAACACATGGGCTTATTATTGGACCTTCTACAGTGAGGAGACCTTGGGCTACGATGTTTGAGTTGCCTCTTTTAGTAAGGTCTAGGGTATTTTTGTTTGTTTCGGTGGGCAGATTTCGTGCATGTTTTTCGCTCCTTTTCTAAAGGAAGAATTTTCGGACCGGATAGATCACGGTCCATTTATTCGGGTTTTTACGGTAAGCCACTGTGGTGTAAAAACGCCAATACCTACAGAAGAGAAATATTATTAGAATTCCTCTCCAGAGCTACATAAGGGGATAAAAGTATAGACCGAGCCCTCAGTAGAGATAAAATAAAAGGAATTTGTATCTCTCCTTACTCGGAGATGCAACTACAAAGCCCTAGCACATTTTTCTTCTCTTTGAGTTTTACGGTAGTGTGGACCGCGTTTCCTGCAAGCCAAACAGGCAGCCTTTTTTTTTTTTTGTTCAACCATCTTTTTACAAGTAGGGATGCCAGAAGTACATGATTACTAGTAAGGGAATCTTAGGTATTAAGCAAGCTTTATACCCTTCTCAGAATGTGTGTGTGTATCGCAGGAAGTATTTCCTTTAACCTTACCTCAAGCTTTATCTATACATTGCGGGTGTCCGAAGTGAGATTACGTATCCCTGGGCCAAAGAAAAGCCCTGCAAATTTTTTATATGATATACAAAAGTAGTGAGTGTAACGGGAGTAGAACGAGGTCGAGTTAAAATCGAAAGAGATAGTGATAGATCAACCGGCTCACTTTATGCTTTTTCCTACGAGCTTGCGCTGGGAAAAACACATGTCCTTGGGCAGATCTCCTCGATCTTTCCAACACAGAGCCCAGCTGACAAAATATGTCCATGAACCAACTCCAATATGGGACAAGGCCGCAGGGTAGAAGGCAGAGGGTGATATTGGAGGCTAGGACCGAAACCGTCAGGATTTGGGAAATATTTCATTCGAGTGAAACAAAACCAGAAGTAGAGATAATACCGGTATTTAACAGACTGAAATCCGAAATTGACCCTTATAACATCTCAATCGCTTTCCCCAACATAACACCAACTATCAATATATACAAGTTTCCTAGTCCAGCACAACCTCCAGAATTCCAACATTCCAACATTCCATACTCGCTCTCATACCAGTCTGCATTCCAGAGATTCCTGCCATTCCTCTATTCCCATGCCAATAATCATTCCCAATACACTGCCTATACCAATACCGATATTGGAACCACTCACTCCTATAACGACTTCAATGTGTTCTGAACAACAGTGTTGAGATATGGTCGTCCGGGTAAGGACATCGTGAGAGAAGTTGTTATGCTTCCTTCTCACTATTGCGTATGCGTGGTTGTACGCAGATGTGTGTATTCCGTATCATGGGTTTTGTGACTGCGTTTGGGTATATCTATACCGTTCATGTTTCGCTTAGCTAGCTAGACATCTCAATCAACAACCTTCCGCTGCATAACCAAAACCGTCCAATTCGTGACAAACAGACTTCTCAGAGACCCGAGTGAGATTCTATGATCATAGGAATTAGATTTAACTTACCACCCTCAATAATTTCATGTTCAAATAGTGTTCTCAATTGCAAAGAATAAGTGAAATGATGATGTATCTAAATGCATAAGACAAGCAGGATCATTAGATCCTCGCTTCAACTTGTAGATGGACTATTAGATAGAGGTATTCTCATCTGAAAATGAAAGAGTGGTGTAGTTTGTTGAAAATTTTGGCTTATTCCTTATATTTCTTGATAATATTGGATATTCTCATATTTGGTTTGTGTATTAGCTTTATCTATACTATACACTGCTTACATTACTACAGCTAGGACATATATTACTGATTTGAAGAATATTTCAGGATAATAACTAGAGATTTTCTTGTGTGTTTTCTCATCTGATGTTTTGAATTTGACAGGTATTGTGATATATTTTATGTACCACTCTTGATCTTATGATTTACAATTCTCCTTAATTATTACCTCGCACTATCCCAGATTTATACACATTTACTAAGATTACAAATTCCTACTATACCACATCGAGTAAACACTATTCCTTCTTGAGTCACTTTATCTTTAGAAACGGAGATTAACCCCTACAGGATGAGGAGGATGATTGATGTTGCAATAGGTGAAAAGTAATCATATTGAAGGACATCTTAAACCGCCAGTTCCACCAAAGGAGGTGCACTGAGTGATTGGAGATGAAAAACGAAACCCGGGAAGAACAGTTGGCAAATCTTAGACTGCCGGAACTAAAGCAATACAAATACACCCCTATCAATAGATGACAAATCCATTCTCTTCCAGGTAGTTTTCCTTCACTTGCATACTCTTATACTAAGTGCGATATTCCGAGCATGCCGAGGTGTATCAAAGACTTTTAATACTTGCTTGCTAAAGGAATGGTAGAGACAGGAGTATAAATTACACTCAAAACTCCTACGGGCCATCAATATGCCCCTCACAGCAGTCTCTATCTCCTCAAATGTAGTGTACCCAGCGTATCGAATGATAGACTGGATATTGTTGTCGGAGTCCTCGTTATCGTTGGGGCATCTGTCAAAATGCAAAATAGCCAGCCGGGAGTAATCACCACCAGGGGCCATCTAGATGTGCTATGTAACAGGCACCAAGCCCCCCTCGCCGTTCTCGTTAACATTGTCCGCTATGGTAGTGTCCTAGAATAATGGGCCTAGAGGGCCGCCGCAAAATGCAAATGCCATAAGGGGTGGATAATAAAGGCCCCGGTAGATAAAGCCCGGAAAGCCACCGAAACGAAACAAGAAGAAGAAGGTCCCCGGTAGATAAGGCCCGGAGAACCACCGTAACGAAGCGATTTTAGTAAGTAAGTAAAGCCCGGAGAGCCACCAAAGCAAAATGAGAAGAAGGTCCCCGGTAGGTAAGGCCCCACTGAAATGAAGCAAAGGATTCCCCGGTAGGCGAAGCCCGGAGAGCCGCTCGAAAAACTCAAGGTTGGCACTTAAAAAGGGGCGAAAACACGCCGTAAAACGCCGCGAAACAAATCCGTCCCCGTGAAAACTATCGCTACCGTAAAAGCTATCGCGACCGTGGCGAATCGACATGATTGGCTGTTGCGAAAAATAGGGGTGGTTAGGAGTTGGTGGGATACGGCACGCACAACACGCCATCCAATTAAAGGGCAGTAGAAAGAGAGCCCGTCACCGGTATAGACAGCCGCCCAGCAACTCGAGACGGTGCCTACCGTTAAGGGTAGGCCGAAGACATGTAACCGCTTCCAGGCGTTACTGGTGCCTTACTCGAGTACCATACCGTAAATCTCGAATAATTGAACAATGTGCTATGTCGTTATAGTTGCCTCCTCTGGTAAGGTCTAGTGTTTTTTTCATTTTTATTTTTTATTTTTTTATGTCTCTCAGAAGGGCTAAGCAGCTCCTTTTTTTGCCTCGATTTTGGCTCTTTTCCGAGGCAGGGAATTCCCGACGACATAGCACATTGTTCAATTATTCGAGATTTTACGGTATCCAAACCGGTATGACGCTTGTTCCATCTGCCGCCTCATCGTTCCCGATTAGATACACCGGAGGACAAAAGTGCATGAGTTTTCGTACAACGCAACCACCGCCAAAAACAAATCACCCCAACACCGGCAAGGCAAAAATCCAACGTAGTGCCAGCAACACAACGTACCGGCACATGCCGAAGAAAGAATACTGATAAGGCTGCAGAGGGCCTGCATTATCTTGTATAAACGTACCCTTCTAGGCCAAGAAATAGTGGATATATTATAGGTGCACCGCAAAGCAAGCCTGCTCCAGGGAGCAAGCTAAGTTACCCGGAAGACCCATCAACTGATATATGTGGTGGACTTTGGGCTCCACATTCCTAGCCCGACTCCCATTTTTACCAGAAGAAATTGCTAGTTCTAGGAGACTTGACTTAAGCATGCAGGGACACTATGAAAGGGATTAATAGAGACATGGCAGTGGTACTCGGTGCTTTGTGTGCTTTATTTCGGATGCGAAGTTTTTTTTCGATGCTTGCACTGCGGAAAAGCCCATGCACTTTTGTCCTCCGGTGTAAGCCACGTCGAGAACCTGATATCTTTCCCGCTGCTGCGCAAGCTCAAGCGCTTGCGCAGTCAACCCACCAGAACCAACATGTCCATCTAGTAAGTAAGGCAGTGCGGGTCAGTCGATTATTAGAATCTCATAAGAAGCGTGCAATTACCTCTGACCGCGAAAGGGAGCAGAGTACCAATATCCATTGCTATCTTCACTGCTCACCTGTCTGTTCTTTGTAGACATCATCATGTCTCAACCCTTCAAAGTTGTCATTGTTGGTGGAGGAGTCGGTGGATTAGCACTAGCGCTCACGCTCGCAAAAGCCGGGATCGACTACGTGCTTCTGGAAGCGCATCCGGAGATCGCTCCTAATGCGGGCGCGAGCATTGCTGTATCCGTGGGTGGTTCAAGGACGTTAGATCAGGTTGGGGTATTGGAGGATTTGCTCGCTATCTGCACGCCGCTACGTGGGTTGTGCGCAAAGGATGATAAGGGGGAACCGATGTATACCCAAAATGTTTTGAGGTCTATTGATAGGTAAGCCTTTTTTTTCAGTACCCTGGTTTGAGGGTGAGAAGTTGAGGTCTTGGTTAATGTTGTATTTCGGCTGTTAGATACGGATACCAGGTTGGGTTTCTTCCCCGACGGGATCTGCTCGCGTTGTTATATAAACATGTCCCGGAAAAGTCCAAGGTTCTGCCTGGAAAGCGAGTGGTGAGAGTGGTACATTCAGACACTGGCGTTCGAGTGATTACCAAGGATGGAGAAGAGTTTGCAGGTGATATTGTGGTAGGCGTGGATGGAGTGCATAGTGTGATCAGGCAAGAGATGTGGACTTTGGCCGATAAATTGAGTCCTGGATTGATTTCAGACAAAGAAAAGCAAGATAGTAAGCTATGATATCATCTCTCAATTTAATCGAAATTCTAGGCTAACGAACAATAGCACTCTCGGCTGAGTACTGCACTGTGGTAGGTATAGCTACGCCGCATCCAGGGCTTGAAGACAACTACGGCCACGTCCTCCACAACCACGGTCGCTCCGGCGGAGTCATTACCGGCTACGGAGGGCGTGTTTTTTGGTTTTTGTTTCAGAAGCTCGATAAAGTCTACAAGCTTCCGAATATTCCAAAGTTCACAGCAGAAGATGGAAAGAAGCTTGCGGAGAAAAGATTAGAGGATGCGGTGACGGAGGACGTCAAATTTGGGGAACTATGGGATAGAACAACTTCTTATGTCACGGTCCCCATGGAAGAGGGATGTTTCGAGCATTGGCACTACAAGAGGATGATTGTGATTGGTGACGCAGCGCACAAGGTTGGCTATGATTCTACTTACATCCGTTGGGCAGTGTGAAACAGTAAAGTTCGTTACCAGGCGCGCCAAATCAGAAGTAGCAACCAAATATCTGTCGTTAGTGGCAAAATTGGGCTTTTCAGCCAATAACCGACTTAGCACCTCTCGAGCTACTGAATTCTCAACGAATCACAAATCTAATTCATTCCAGATCCCGCTCAGTCTCCCTGGTAACGACTTTTACTGTTCCACATTGCCCAAGGCACTACCAGTTTCCTCAGTACTGACAATCGTGGTAACACAAATGTAGTTCACGATTAATCTGGGACTCGGGGGGAATGCTGCCATTGAAAGCGCCGCAGCTTTAACAAATGGCTTGTATCATGCTCTAAAAGCTCACCCAAAAGGCCTGAGTACAGAGATGGTTGACGAAGTCTTTAAAGACGTGCAAGCCCATCGTAAATATGCCATCGAGTTCACCGAGGGGATCACAGCAAAATCAACACGCATGCACGCATGGGCAACCAAAACCATGGAACTCACCACCAAGTACATCATCAAGCGCTTGCTTGGCGAGGACTATCTATGGGAATTGCTAGGCGACATTCCGACCCGCACGGAAAGGCTAGATTTCCTACCCGACTCCGATAAAGGTGCCATTCCAATGGTCTACAGTCCTCGGTATCCGGATAAGAGATCTAAACTGATTACCGGGATTACATGTACTTTACCCGTGTTCGCGCTATTGGGATGTTATTTAGGTGTGCGGAGTTCGGCATTAGTACCGGCGGAGGTGAACGAGAAAATTAGTCGGGCAGCTGCAGAGACTGGAATACCTAGTTTCGGAATCTATTCCAGTGGTAGATTTGGATTGGCAAAGATTTTTACTAGCTGCTTCTCTAGTCTTTGGGATTCTCTAACCGATGGCTCGGACAAGCAATCGGAC
>Ga0307507_10009252_pt1 | contig 13206 bp, 3 predicted proteins | sample 7_EM_MG_FD_207223 | JGI IMG/M metagenome (GOLD analysis project Ga0307507, IMG submission 207223) | Populus trichocarpa ectomycorrhiza microbial communities from riparian zone in the Pacific Northwest, United States - 7_EM | ecosystem: Host-associated > Plants > Roots > Unclassified | place...
TCCTCCCTACCTAGGGAGGCACTAGAACGGCAGCCAGTAGAGGACCGTTGCTAGAACTAGATAACTATCGCTAGAACTAGACAACTGTTACCAGAACCAAACGACCGTTACTAGAGCTAGATAACTATCACCAGAGCCAGACAACTGTCGCTAAAACCAAATAACCGTTGCTAGAGCTAGACAACCGTCGCCAGAACCAGACAACTGTCTTTAAAGTTAGATAACTGTTGCCAAAACTAAACAACCGTCGCCAGAGCTAGACAACCGTTGCTAGAACTAAATAACTGTTGCCAGAGCTAGACAACCGTCGCTAGAACTAGACGACCGTCGCTAGAACTAGACAACCATTGCTAAAACTAAACAACCGTTGCTAGAACTAGACGACCGTTGCTAGAACTAAACAACTGTCGCTAGAACTAGATAACTATCGCCAGAACTAGACAACCGTTACCAGAACCAGATAACCGTCGCTAGAATTAGACAACTATTACTAGAGCTAGACAACCGTCGCTAGAACTAGACAACCATTGCCAAAGCTAGACAACAACGACTAGCCAGCGAGTACTATAAACAATTTAATTAATTAATCGAATCAAGGTAGCACAGATAGGTAGGCACAAATAGGGAGATGCTAACGGGTAGGCAAATACAGACAGGTAAGCAGATACAGACAGGTAAGTAGATGCAGATAGGTAGGCAGATACAAATAGACAAGCAGATGTAGACAGGTAGGCAGATGCTAATAGGTAGATAGATATAGACAGGTAGGTAGATATAAATAGGTAGGCAATGCAGATAGATAGGCAATGCAGACAGGTAAGTAGATATAGATAGGCAAGCAGATATAAACAGATAGGCAGATGCTAATAGGTAGGTAGATATAGACAAGTAAGCAGATGTAAATAGGTAGGCGATGCAAATAGGTAGGCGATATAGGCAGGTAGGTAAGTTAATAGGTAGATAGGTAGAAGAGAACTATCGCTATATTATATTAAATTATCTAAAATAATATTATTTATTTTACTAGCCTTATAAATAGCTTTAAAGTAGCTTTTATTTATTTAAAATATGTTATTAGTATAAAAGAGGTAAATATAATTATGGTTGCCAAATGCGCAGATTACTGGCAGGTTACGCGCAGGCTGCGTGTTAAAAAAACATGATATAGGCTAGTTGGTCGAGTTGCTAAATGACCTTAACTGCGCGCTAATTGCGTCAACCACCAACCATTGAGGCCATTGAAAGGGTACCATATTTTGCCGATGTATATAATTATTAAGTCCTATAATAGGATTACCCTAAGTATATAGAGGAGGTATAGAAATTCTAAGCCTATAAGGTTAAGCTATATAATCTTATTATTAGCCCTATCTAGGTAGTAGGTCTCTATATATTTTAGCTAAATATTAGTTTTAGACTATATCTTTAAATAGAAGGTCTTTTTTAGTACCTCTTTGTGACGGTGCTGGAGCGTGTCACCTGCTATATTTAACCAATTAGGATTTTCCATGCCCGGCATGTAAAATCGCTATTGGTCCGCTTACCACTAGCGCCTTGGCGGCCCTCGTGATATATCTACCTATTACCCCTAAACGATTCTTCTTCTTCTTCTCCTTAGCTTAGTATTCTTGTATGGTAGCAATCTATAAGCTTTGGTTTAGAAGCATTTATATAAGCCCGTTACATTATACTAAGCTCTCCATACACTGCCTAGGAAGGCCTTAATAATATCCCACTTTAAAAGAAGACCTTTATCTGCAACAACGCGTTAACGCGTTATACTTAGACATTAAAAAACTCACATTACCACGCCTAAGAAGGCCCTAATAATATCCCGCTTTATAGGCCAGATTGTACTTAACCTGCACCCTTAAAAGAACCCCAGAATTGAAACTAAATTATATAATTCTGATAAACTTTAGGAAGCCAATAATGGCACCTAAAGCGAGCTTATCTAAAAGACCTGCCTCTACCTAAGAGGAACATAAGATCTAGTTAGGATCAGAAATTGAAAATAATAATAACATTACAGGTATACACGAGCAGATTCATGCCCTTGCTGCTAATTAGAAGGTTAATTGTCTTCAAGCCTAAAGTATATAAGAGACTCTAAAGGAGATCCTAGAAAGCCTTACTGCCTTATAAAACAGCCCAGCCCGCCCTTTATAAAGCCTTAGTTAACCTATTCACTTAACTAAATATAATACACTAGAGAGTATAGATATAATAACGAAGTAATTAAAGTCCATTAAGCTCCCTAACCCCCTACTATTATTAGACAGCATAGACCTGATCTTTAAAAACTGGAGAATTTAGGTATAAGGAAAGCTTTGTGTTAACCATAACTATTTCCCCTCTAAAGAAGCTAAAATGCTCTACCTCTTTGGTTAAACTATTGGGGACGCCTAGTGATACCTTTAGGCTAAGTTTAAGGATAAGTTACCTATTTGGTTTATATCTGTTAATAAGATAATATAGTATCTAGCTACTATCTATATTAATCTAAATAAAGTATAGGATGCCCGTTATAACTATAATCGCCTAATAATAAAATTGAACTAATCCTTTACTAAGTTCCAGACTTAATTCTTATACCTAGTAGGCGAAGGCCAGGTTCCCCCTAAGAACTATTGTTTGGACCTATATAATAAGCTAATGGTCTAACTATAAGAGAAGATTGTGGTAGCCTTAGATAATTTACTAACCTACTAAAGACTTACAGCCTAATGTTTATTGCTGGATTTAGAACTAAAATAAATTAATGCTTATTCTGATTAACTAAAGCGGCCCCATAATAACTGTAACCTATCTGCTATACTAATAGGAGCTAGCATTAGAAGATAAACTATAACCGCCCTTATACTAAAAGCGGTTATAACTACCTACCTGTAAACCTTGCCTAACCCGCTATATACTATACCTTTAACTAATGCTTGTTACAATACCCTAATTAACCCTGCCACGGTTATATGCTTTAATTGTGGAAAGGATAGTTACTTTGCTATGTCCTGCCCAGAGCTAAAGGATATAGGTAATATTAAGGAGATAAAGGAAGAAGAAACGTCTAATAAGTTAGGAAAAGAAGAACCCTAGGGAAAGACTTCCCCCTAGGGTATCCTATTAATCTTAAAGAGATTAATCTAAGTTAGCTAATAGGTGGAAAACACTTTATAGTTCTATATATAGTATCTTAAAATGGATATAAAGTTAATATAACTACCCTTGTTAACACTGGAGTAAATAGCTTTACCTTTATAAACACTGCTTATATAAATAATATTGCTAAGTTCTTAAATGTAAATGCTACCTAACTAGAGAAGCCTATTTAAGTAAAAGGCTATAACGGTTAAGCTAGTATACCAGTTACCCACGTTTTGAAGCTATATATTGCTATTAATAGACAACGCCAGTTTGGTATCCCCTTCTGCATTCTAGACCTAGGGTTATATAACATAATTCTTAGCTGAAAATGGATGTCCTACTTTAATATTTGGCTAAACATTTAATAAAGACAGCTTGTCTAGTTGGAGAATAGACCAAAGTTACCCTCCTTTATTAGGGAAATCTGTACTAACTACAAGACGTTAGCCATAAAGGCTAATCCTATCTACTAGCAAGATGTTAGGAACCGCGACCTAGCCTTTACTTAAGAAGATGCCCGCCATAAGGCTAGCAGGAACTCTGTACCAATAAGGATACTCCCCTAAAGGACTACAGTTAAGAAGGACTCTACTTATAAAAGTAAAACGGACACTAATATAGACAACTTCCAAATTGCGGAGATCTAGCTAATAGGGAAGAGGATATACCAATAGAATATAAAGGACAACCTTTAGAAGATGTAATAAGAGCTAAAAGGAGTAAGGACAACGCTAATACCCTAGAAGCCCCTAAAGCTACAGATAACCCTACTATTATATAACACCCCTTTAGTAGACATTACGGCAATTAGTACTATAGGTTTCCACTTTAATATATATTAAAAGGACAACAAAGTCTTTACTACTAGTTTATATAAAATTAACTAGATTATTACTAAGAGGGAAGAAGTGCTAGTAAAGGGAACTAATAAGGAACTAGTTAAGCGCCTCCTCCCTAATTACCTCTTAAACTATAGAAACGCGTTCTTAAAAGCAGCTTTAGATATACTACCCCCCCACTAAACCTATAATTATAAGATTTAGTTAGAGACTAATAACTCCCTAGGCTATAGCCCCCTTTACTAGCAAACTAAGGAGGAACTAAAGGCAATAAAGTAGTACCTAATTAACAACCTCTATAAAGGGTTTATTAAGCTAAGCCAGGCTCCCTTTACTTCCCCTATTTTATTTATAAAGAAACCTAATAAAAGCCTTTATTTCTATATTAACTATTAAAAGCTAAACACTATTACTTAGAAAGATTAGTACCCTCTCCCTTTAATTAATAAAACCCTTATACATCTAAGCTAGGCTAAAATCTTTACTAAGCTTAATATCCGCTAAGCTTTTTACTGAATTAGGATGGACCCTATATTGGAAGACCTAATAATATTCCGCACCTATTACGGGTCTTATAAATATAAAGTCCTTCCTTTTAGACTGATAAATGGGCTAGCTACTTATTAATAGTATATAAATAATGTTCTTTTTAACTACCTTAACAAATTCTATACGGTATACCTGGATAACATTCTTATATACTTAAACAATAAACTTAAGCACTAAGTTTATGTTAAAAAGGTCCTAGAGAGACTACAGAATGCAGGCCTATAAGTTAATATTAAAAAATACAAATTTAGAGTAAAACGTATAAAGTACCTTAGGTTTATTATTAGTATAAAAGGAATTAAAGTTAACCTAAAGAAGGTTAAGGCAATCCATAACTAGAAACCCCCTTATACTATAAAAGGAATCTAGTCCTTCCTTAGCTTTTATAATTTCTACTATTAGTTTATCTATAACTACAGAGTTATAGCTAAGCCTCTTGTATAACTAACTAAGAACGATATATCTTTTATCTTTAATAATAACTATATAAAAGCCTTTAAGGAGTTAAAGGACTGACTTGTCTCCTCCTTAATTCTTTAGCACTATAACCTAGACCTTAAATTAATGCTGGAAACGGATGCCTCTAATAGGGTAGTAGTAGGAGTCCTTTTATAGCTATACCTAGACGGTAAATAGTACCCTATTATATTCTTCTTAAAAACAATAGCCCTAGCTAAGTGCAACTATAAAGTGCATAATAAGGAAATGCTGGCTATTATATAATTATTGTCCTAGTGGCGTGTAGAGCTTAGAAGCACAGACTTTTAGATTAAGGTTTATACCAATTACAAAGCCCTTAAGTATTTTATAATAATAAAATAACTTACCAGTTAATAGGCCCAGTGGGCTAAAATACTCTCCTAATTCTTCTTTACAATTATATACCGCCCTGGTAGGTAAAATGCTAAAGCTAACACCCTAACCTAGAGAGAATAGGATGTGGGGCCATAAGACGAGCTAAAGGCTTAGTACTAGACATGCGCCCTCCTCTATACCAAATAACTTAACCTATATATCCTTAAGGAACTAAGCTCTAAATAGAATAAGGTAGTACCTATAGAAGGAAAGACCCTAGATAAACTAATAGGACTAATTAATTGCATCCTAACTGTGAACCGCATAGCTAAATCCCTAAAAGCCCTCCGTGACTAAGCTATAGGGGGTAACCCTAATTTAGAAATAGAAGACGGACTGCTCCTATACTAAGAACAGCTTATAGTTCCAGATATTAACAACCTATAAACAGAGCTAATCTGTAAAGCCCACTATTAAGTCTCTATAGCGTATTTTAGTTAAGATAAGACCTACTAACTACTATCACCTTATTACTATTAGTGAGGACTCCTATCTAATATAGAACAATTTATTAGAAATTATTATGCTTATAAATGCGTGAATACTCCTAGGGACCAAACTCCTAGATGGCTATAACTACTGCCAATCCCCAAACGCCCTTAGCAACATATTATAATAGACTTTAAATTATTTCTAAAGGATAAACACGGCTATAATATGGCCTTTATAGTAGTTAACCAACTAAGTAAATAAGCCATTTCCCTCCCTTACTTTAAGACTATAACCGTAAAGGATATGGCCTGTATATATATAGATAACATCTACCAGACCTATAGCGCTTTTAAGTTAATTGTCTCTAACTATAGACCTTAGTTTATATTGGACTTCTAAAACAAATTCTGCTGTATCCTTGGGATTAAGATTAAGCTCTTTACTATATTCTACCCTTAGACTAATAGCTAAACTAAGATTATAAACCAGTACCTTAACTAGCAACTTCACCCCTTTATTAACTACTACTAGGACAACTGGTTGGAACTACTACCTATAATAGACTATACATAGCTTACGCTCCCTTATAATAGTATAGGAATGTCACCATTTAAGTTACTTTATGGATACAGGCCGCGAACATCCTTTAATTGGGATAGACCTACAGGACATATAACGGCCCGCAAATGCCTTAGCTATAAAGAGGCCTAGATATTTACTAAGAGAATGCATAGGGCCTAGGAGACTACCTAAGCAATTATAAAAAGGGTATAAGAAAAGAAAGAGTCTAATATAAACTAATATTGCTATAAGGTAGACTTCCACATAGGAGATAAGGTATAGGTGTTAATAAAGAACTGGAAAACCTAGAGGCTGAGCTATAAGCTAGACTACTAAATAGCTGGCCCCTATAAAATCCCTAAGAAGGTAGGGTACTCTTTTAAGGTTAAGCTACTAGAGTTAATAAAGATCCACCCTATCTTCCCTTTAGACCAACTGCGGAAGGCCGCGGATAACCCATTGCCTGGACAGTACAATAACCCCCTACTGCCAATTTAGATTATAGAGGACAAAGAATAGAAAGTTAAAGAGATCTTAGTAGTAAAGAAGGACCGTAGTACCTTAAAATACCGTGTAAGCTGGGTAGGTTATGATAAAGATCTAGAATGGTACCCTACATCCAATTTTAAGTACTCTCCCTATAAGCTATGAGATTTCTACCTAGCCCACCTAGACCTCCCTAGACCACCACGCAAGTTAGATAGCTAGGTTAAATGCTAGGAAGAGGGGTTAGATAACTATAATAATTTAGATAACAATAAAGAACTTGGACAAAGCCTAAGGGCAGGCTTTTTTGGGAGGGGGGTAATGTGACGGTGCTGGAGCGCGTTACCTGCCATATTTAACCAATTAGGATTTTCCATGCCCGGCATGTAAAATCGCTATTGGCCCGCTTACCACTAGCGCCTTGGCGGCCCTCGCGACATGTCTACCTACTGCCCCTAAACGATTCTTCTTCTTCTTCTCCTTAGCTTAGTATTCTTGTATGGTAGCAATCTATAAGCTTCGGTTCAGAAGCATTTGTACGAGCCCGTCACACTCTTATATATAGGGGTGTTATGGAACACCTTCATCGGGAAAATATTCGCAGGCTAGGTTTCAAACTACCCATCAAGTGAAATCAAATGCTGCCAATTAGGTCAATTGAGCGCCAAATGGCTGTAGTCGACGCCGCTGACGTCGTTGACGCATTTGACGTTTTTGACACGCAGCCTGCGCAGAGCCTGCGCGTTTGGCGCAATTGACCAACTTGACACACGACTTGACAGCTAACCTGCGCCCAACTTGACAGATTTTTTAATTTTCTAATTTTCGCTTATTTTCGCTTAGGCTCTAGTAAGCCCCCTAGCAACGCTACAGTGATCGCTACGCGCATCCAATCTTGTACATAGTAGTTGTAGCGAACGCCTCTGGTCGTTCTCCTAGGCAACCGGGACGCCGTTCGCTACAGTTGCTATGTACAGTTGGTGGCGATCGAAGCGAAATTAGATACGTGTAGCGAATTTGGATTTCTCGCCGTGCTCACCACAGGGGGGGTGGAAGCTGGTCGTAAACATCAATAGTATGTCCACGGTTCGTTTTGTGTGGCTGAATCAGCAGCTGAGTCACGATTTGGCAGGCGGGAGGCCCGTGCGCTTAGTGGCATGTGGATGCAGGCTTGCGGAGGATAAATTATCCTATCCGGTCGGGCGGATAATAGTCCTATCCGAGGATAACCCGGATATCAGATAATATCTGGATAATGTCTGGATATCCGCAAATTTTTAACTACAAACTAAACCTTTACCCCCTATTATTCGACGCTATAAATATAGCTAGTACTAGTAAAATTCACTCTAAAAACTTTAATAATAATAATTCCTTTAAAGTTAATATACTTTTTGCTCTTTTTAAGTAGTGTTAAGACCGAAGCTAATACCGGTTTAATCCTAACTACTTATATAACACAGACCTTAAGATAAGTCTCCTTAATTTATAAATATACTCGTATAGCAATAAAGGAAGAAAAATCTTATATAAAGAAATGCTACTTTTGTAACTAATAACTTATATACTATTCTACGTATATATTATATAAATAATATATAAGGCTAAAGTATAGGGTTAGCGGCGGATTTAACGGGTATATAGCCTTACCGTTTATAAGTCTAGCTATATATAAGTAATCTATAACCTACCTATAAAGTATATATAGCGCTATATTGGTATGGTATAAGGCTAAAGTATAGGGTTAGTGGTGGATTTAATAGGTATATTATCTTATTACCTATAAGTCTGGCTATATATAAACAACCTATAACCTACCTATATAAGCGAACTCTTAGAATATTTTTAATAGTCTACTTAATTTAGACAAGCCCTAAATAGACTAATTAAGATTTTCTATCCCAGAAATAGAAAATTGTTATTAACTTGGTTAAATATAGGGAGTTTTAGCAAAGCAAATCTAACTAACTAGATAACTTTAACTGGCGGTTAAAGTTCCTTAATATCTTCGCGCCGCGTATATATACTACCTATCTCTCTATACACAAAATTAAGACGCTCTTTCCCCTCCAATTTTTTCCTTATTAAGGTTTTTATGGGGTTTTATCAAGGCTTAAGTATATAAAGGATTGGGGTCAGTCCTTTTTAAAGGGAGGGCATTGTTAGGTAAAACCTAAGTAGATAATTATATAGCCGCAAGGTATGGGCGACCCTAGGACAACCCAGGGGTGACTCGCCTGTAAGGCACGTACGCTACACGTGCCTAGGGAAACCCTTCCTTGCCTCGCACACAGACTCCTCCTTTTCCCTTAAGGATTTGTCTGTCTATACAATATACCCTATTATTCCATCATTGAGCTCCCTATCCACATCCTCACCTTACAAATAGTTATAGTAATATTTAGTATATCTTAAAGCCTTAAATCGGCTAGCGTGGCATTAATATCTACTATCTTAATAGTATAGCTAAAAAATATAATATTTTAATAGGCGGGGTTTTGGTAGTAAAGTGTAGGGCCGTGCACGCAGTGGTGACAACTCCTAACGGAGCTATAAGATCTGAGCTGTTTTTTTATAGTGCGGGCCTTTGGATGGAGTGTTTTATGACTTAGCGGTGGTCAGTGATGTAACTGGTCTGGTTCGCTTATTGGTTGGTTGGTTGGAAATTGCCTCAAAATCGCAACCGGTTCGGAGCTTTGATTGGCTTGCAGCTGGTTGGTTTTGAAGCTCTCTGGTTAGCCGGGTAACCAGCTAAACCAGTAGAGTTAGTATAGGCCTTTGGCGGTAATAATTTGGGTAAGAGCGCACGCCACATAGGGGAGCCAAGGCCCCAAATCGTTAAGATCTACCATCTCACTTCCGGATACTATTTCGAGAGTTAAGGTTGGTGTTATACGTCACCCATTTCTACGCGTCGCCTCTTTCTCGCGTCGCCTTACTGCCTTATCCTTATTACAGTTAAAACTCTTTATAACGATGCGGGTTATACGGCCGACCGTATCGTAATACCAATGGTATTGTTATATATAGAGTCACGTGTTAGGTTAATAAGCCAGAAAAAGGAGGGCCGATACGTAGCCGGGTATCCTAAAAGGGTGTAGGACATCTACCTCACGGGCCAAGTAAGGCCCCTCCCATATAAAATCTCTACTGGTTATAACGATTTTGGTAGGGAAAACTTAACAATATTATAAATAGTTAGTATATTGTAATATTACACCAACAAAACTTTAATTAAGGGTGTAGGTCGTAATATGGAGTATATCTGTAATCAAATATCGTACTAAAGAGTTTTGACTATACTGCTAAAGCTGCCGCCAAAGCCACTGCTAAAAAGGATTCTAATGCACAGGGCAATGTAGATTAGGAAGCTGGTAAAGGAGGCGGGCAAGAAGGTGGGCAAGAAGGTGGGCAAGAAGGGCAGGGCGATGAGGGCGATGAGGGCGATGAGGGCGATGAGAGCGATGAGAGCCAGGAGGAAGACACTGTCAAATATATCGTTGTCGACGATTGATCGCAACTCAACACCATGCCAAGCCTTACAATATATCAAATATCATCTGGTTGAACCGGTTGAACCGGTTCGCAAACCGGTTCGGAGCTTTAAATGGGCTATTGGTTGGTCACAGAGGTTAAATTTGTAACCAACCAAACCAGTTACATCACTGGCGGTGGTCGCACCAGTGCCGCATTTAGGACTAGTCCTCCATCTACTGCCGCACTATTGCCGAGGCAGAGACTATGCGAAATGGACCTCGGATCATACGTAGAACTTTAGGCACGGTTTTGGACAGGATAGGATTTTGGATAGGATATCGGGGTCAGACTTGCTGATAAGCAAGCAAGCAAGCAAAACACCCCTCTGCTTGCTTGATTGCCCGATTTGGAGGCCCTCTGCTTGCTTGCTTGCTTGTTGGCCTCAAAATCACGTCTGCTTGCTTGCTTGCTTGTTAATTGCTTGCCAAGACAGTATAGAATCTGAAGTTGTATAGAAAATCCGCTATAGCTTTACCCAGCAGCAGTATATTGCCCACTGAGCTCCTCCACCATCAATTAATTGTAGCATAAGCTCGTTCGCGCGGCTTGGAGGCAGTTTATAAGGCAGACACGGTAAAGGCAGCGCGTATATCGCGATCTTGGCGTGGTGTAGAGGATCAAAGAAGTAAGCTGCGCGAGGCTTTAGGTTGGCGCGGAAAAACGTTTTTAAATAGGCTTAGCGGTTGCCTAAAAGGACTTGTTTACACTAACTGTGCGTATCACCAAATGCACGGTCTTGGCAAATGCACGGTGCCTCTTGCCACACACATTAAATTTTAATACTTAATATCTCCATTAATATAAAGCTGATTGATAAGGCATTGGCATTAATTTGTAGCCAAAAAGATATTAATTATACTGCCGTTGTAGATAAATTTAGATGTAATTAATCTACCCTCTCTAGGAGGTATAGAGGTGTTATACGTCCTATAAGAATATCACAGCTATATACTACTCTTTGTTATTAAAAGCCTAGCAAAATAAGCTAGTAAACTATATTAATAGACTCTCCAATAAAGGGATTCCTCCTACTATACTAGTTGTTTAATTGCTTACTATAGACATCTGTAAAACCAGGCCTAGAAAGTACTAGACTTAGCATTTTATAAAAGCTTATTTAGATTGCCTTAACCACGGCTTCCTATAGAGTATTAATTTAGCTAAAAGGAAGGCAGACTTTCTAGAGGTCTACTATATATGGTTTAAATAAGTATAAGGTTTCTAGCTTATAAGGTTATAGCTAATTATTAGTAGTTATACGCTAAAATATAAGAATATAATATATCTCCGCAAAACTTATATAATATGGATAAGAAAGGTTTCCTAATAGAAGTACTTTATAAAATGCAAAGAGTCTATTTAAAAGAAGCTTTTTAGAAAGGCAATATTGTTGCTATAGGCCAGGATGGCAATTATAAGTGGATTACCCTAATTGCCTTAATCTGTATGGATAGCTTTTAGATTCCCCTAATATTAATCTACTAGGCTGTTTTAGGAGATGTGCAAGATATATAGGTTACTAAGGTAAACCCTATAGATTATAATGTATACTTTGCATTAACTGTAATAGGGTGGACTAATAAGAACCTAGGATTTAAGTGGCTTACTAATATTTTTAACTAATTTATAAAAGGGAAGGCTAGGTAAGGGAGAAACTACCACCTCCTAATATTAGATGGGTATAATAGCCATCTAAATATACGCTTTATAGACTGGTGTGGTCTATATAGGATTATCCTAGCATTCTTTCTGTTATATTTAACTTACTACCTCTAACCACTTAATATTAGTCTCTTTAGACTACTTGCGTAATTTTACTTAGAAGAAGTAGACCTATGGCTTTAATAGTATACTGGCTTAAGGTTGTTTATAAAGAGAGACTTCTTTACCATTTTCTAGGCAGCTTTTATAAAGGCCTTTTTAAAAAAGAATATTCTAAGCGCCTTTAAGAAGACTGGTCTTTAGCTAAAAGAGTATAACTATATAGTTAAAGCAGTAACCTAGTAACCTCTAGAGGAAGATAAATACTCTTCTAGATTATTAGTTCTTTTAAGCTTTAAAGTTAGGGTTATATAGAAGCTAATTAAGAGTGTAGTAGACTAAAGTATAAGTAAAGAGACTTGCAAATTAGTTAATATAGTAGAGGCGTTAACTATATAAAATAAGCTTTTTAAATATAAAAATAACAACTTTAGGGGTTCTCTTATTAAGGAGAAAGGATAGCGTACCTATGGCAAAGGCCTTTTTAAGCAAATGCGCAATAATTACCTAAGCAAGGCCTTAATCTTTAGTCCTAATAAGATCTAGTAGGCATGTAATTATTTTACATAGAAAGAGAGGGAAGAGGCTTAAGAATAGCTCTAAAAAGAGGCTAAGAAGGTTAAGCAACAGTTTAATAAATAGTAGAAAGAAAGAGACCTTAAACAGCGGAAGATTAATAGGGAGATTATAAAGGAGGAAAGGCTAAAAAGGGAAGCTAAATTAAAGGCATAGAGATAGGCAAAGAAAGAGCAGCAAGTAATAGATAGACAGTTAAAAGTAGAGGCTAAGCAGGCTAATAAGAAGCCTAGGAAAGCACCTATTAGGAAGCTATCTCCTAAAAAGGTAAAGGTTAAGCCTAAAAGTGTAAATAATAATGCCGAGGTGGTATCTTAATACAAATAACCTAGGAGGCAACCTAAACCTACACAGAAGGTTTTAGAGAGGGACAATTAGATAGAAAGTTTCGCATTCCTTTAAGCTTCAAATTTCGCTAAAAATAAATTAAATACGTCAAGAAATGGTGGAGTTATAGGTCGCTGAACTT
>Ga0307507_10009253_pt1 | contig 13205 bp, 14 predicted proteins | sample 7_EM_MG_FD_207223 | JGI IMG/M metagenome (GOLD analysis project Ga0307507, IMG submission 207223) | Populus trichocarpa ectomycorrhiza microbial communities from riparian zone in the Pacific Northwest, United States - 7_EM | ecosystem: Host-associated > Plants > Roots > Unclassified | place...
CGCGCCACCGCATCATACTTTGCCTAAATTAAGTGAAGTTCAATAGCGAACTGACTTAGCAAAACCTCCCTAATCCACCCAGAGAATAATGTTCTTAGCCATCCTTCAGCGTTGCTAACTATGATGCCTGGCACCTGAAATCGGCAACCACAGCCACATCTTTAGGAACATACCGCGGGGTGCCAAAATAACGTGAACACTTGTACCTCGCAACCTCGTACCCCACTTTATATCAGCAATAATAATTCGGGCAACCTCGACAACAAAAAATAAAATAAAATTAGCCTTGCTCCCAGAGTGAAAGGGTGCTGTTGTATGAGTTGGAAATTGGCCATATCACTTGGGTCTGGTTGCTATCAAAGGAAATAACTTTCACTGATTTTCAGCTGGGGTACTTGGTTGTGAGATACGAGTGTTCGCGCTATTTTAACACCCCGCGGTACGTACCCAGAGGGCGCTCCTCTCTTGTTCTATCTTTTCTGATTGAGCAATGTTCGTGGACAGAGTAAAATTTTAGATCACCGATATGGGCCATTTTAGAGGTTGTTTTAGCCAAGACCTACTTTTTTGTCTGTATTATGTAAGCGAAGCGAATTATCCACTGGTGTTGTGTCCACATGATACCAACTCTTTGAAACGCTTCGCTTGCCCTCTCTTCCCACTATTCAATAAAACAAATTATGATAAAAATTTACAATGCCATTAGAGGCATATTCGAAAAGAGCCGTCTAAAAAACAAAGAACCCCCTAATCTGTGTGCAGATTTTGCAGCTTTTTAGCGCGGTTAACGGCGTAGGTTAACCTTAGATCTTTACCAAAGGTAGTTTGCTCACGGAGCTCTTGCTGTGGCCTGACCAGTAGAAAAAATCTCCAGAATCTGATGAAGGGATAGCCAGCTCGCGGGCCCTGTTGCCCTACTGGTTCGCTTAGGTGAGGCCTCTTAACCGAGCATCACTCTGCCAAGCAGAATGCCGAGCCTCATTCCTACTGGCTTGGAGATACCAAATGCTCCTAGCAAATTTTGTCAGTTTCCATTGTGTCAGTGACCGTGATAATAAGCTTCTGATATCGTACCTCCGCCCATCACGCTCCCCGCCCCATACTCAGCACCTCACTTAACGAACAAGAAATCAGATCCCCCTTCCTACCGCTAGCGACAGACTACCGGACCGGTAGGTCATATCAGCCTCTCCCCGATACCATTCACAAAGCCGAGCATAGCCAGACAGAGGAAGTATGATGCAAAATCTAATTTTCATGTACGATTAATACCTCCCCCTTGCCTGGCGGGTCACGCCTTCAAAACTAAAGTTTCCTGGCTACGAAGTCTCGCGATCGTAACCGCAATAAGCATAGCGCTCATGTGTATCCGCTCGGTGCTGTTGCGTAGGGCAGAGATTGCTCGACAGCAGGGGGTCCTAGAGGCCCTCAGGCAAGCCGAACAAGGGATACCGACCGGACAGCACGCGGGCGCAACTCGTGTGGATGCCATAATGAGGTGGGCATTTCTTCAACTAACAGGAAGGCAAATTCAACTGATGGCTGTGTGCGCTGTGTCAGGCCTGCGCCAGCTCATTTGCACCCAAATACTAATGAAGAAATCGCCATTGAGCCTTTGCCAGTTTACGAAGCACCGCCGCCAAAGTATAGCAGTGTCATCAAAGAGGAACAGCCACTAGCTGATATGACGGACCACGAGCGTGGTGAGCCTTCTGGAAGAGCGGAAATGGGAAACAATCCACCTCAATACAACCACTGAGGACCAAAACGGAAGAACATCTTGGGTGGGAAATAGCGAGGAAACTGAAGACCTCCGAAGAAGGAAAAGAGGTCAAAGACAGCGAAGGCCGAGAACACCAGATACATATTAAAAAAAGACCCGGAGAGACCTCAAACTCTAAGAGCCCAAAAAAAAAAGACCCACCACCCTAAGCGTATCTCCGGAGGAATCACCGAATCCCAAATCCCACCGGTCACGGAAGAAGAGCCCTTCGAAGATATATCGTATCCAGACTACATCGGCAAGTTCCTAATTACCAAAGACAAGGGTCTCGCCTCCCCCCATCCACGGTGAGAAAAGGGCCCTCTTAGACTCCCTCGGCCCAACACCGTCCCCAGCGCAAACGGCGGCCACAAAGTCTCACCAAAAACTCTCTGTCCCGGTCCGCCGCTGTCGCTCTATCGTCTGCGTAGCTTCCGGCTCAGAAAGAAAAGTGCATATGGCCAATTCGGTCCAAAGGGAATCACTCTTCCTACAACAATCTCATTCCTCCCGTCAGTCTCTCCACCCAAGCATTGAACGTGCGCCATCCCTCTCCTCGTCGGCGTCAGAATCCGAACCAGGATTTACCAATGACCACTGGTCGAAGAATCCCATCTCTGATAACACAGGCGGCTCCTGTGAGAAAGGAGGTGTCCCCGGCCCCGCGGATTCTAGTAATCGCATGAGCTTTGCTTTCACAAGAGATGAAATAATCAGGCTTAGCGAGGTCCTCGAAGGAGAGGACCACTTGGAGATTGTTGACAGAGTGGAACGCGATAGTATTGTGGAGAAGTTGCTCGATCTTGGGGAGGATGAGATGGACCATAGAAGAGGTACTATTCCATTGGGTTATATGATCGCTAGTTTGCATCAAACACCTGGCCCTCATCTCCGGTTCATTTCCTCACCTTTTATAGGAGTCTTTACCTAGGTCTATAATATTATCTATTCTTTCCTATTGTATCCGGTCTTTTTTTCTGGTTTCTGAGTTTCTTAGGGATGGTGTAAGGGTCATGGCACGTCACTCGTATACGTATTATCAGTTGTGCCATTTTTTTTTTCCTCTTATTTCCTTATTTCCTTACTTCCTGATCTTTCTATTAGATTTCCTACTCTCTTTACAAATATCAAAACAGCCGGTGCCCTATTGCGCAACCTTACAGTTGTTAGGAAACGATGGGCGGTGAAGAAAAAAAAGTGTGTTTCGTCTCGGGCCTGCTAACACTTTAGCCGGTGAGTACTGTACACCTACAAACACAGCCTAGACACATCCCAAAAACCAGCTTCCCCCTATCCACCCGTCCTCCATATGATAACCCTCCTCCCCCTCCAAGAGCCACGCGCAACCCCACCCGTCCCCCCCCTCTCTACAGAAATTCGAAAACCACGACCGAGTGACTATATATGAATTAGGGGAAAGCACACACACTCATTCGCACAACAATCCAATACAGTAACATACATACCAGTACAGTAACTCACGGCAAGCGAGAACACGGGGAAGGCGAGAGCGCCCATAGAAATAGAACCCCTTACAGGACAGGAATTGATGATTTGTATGGGTCATTCCCGTTGTATATACAGTATGTAGGCTCACCTTTTTGTCGTGGGATACTATATGCAGGTACGAGAACCAAAACCCCCCCGGGGTATTATCTGTATATAGACTTCCTGCGGTTTGGGAGGGGAGGGGAGGGGAGGGGAGGGGAGGGGTAAGTGCATTACATTACAGATATGTACGGTACTATATGTACAGTAATATCGAGAGAATGCATATTATAATGTACAAGTACAGTACGCGGGCGGGCATGCCAGATGCAGCTGTTGTACCGGTACGAGTACTAGTACTCCGACTTGGCTCTTATGCATGGTGTGTGTGTGTCTACATACAGTACTCGAGTAGGTGATATAGATAGATAGATAGAAAAATAATAAAAATAGGAAACCGAGTGATCGGTAATGGTGGTAATATTGTTTATTTGTTAAATTAGTTCGTTTATTTGGTCAAATTACTTATTTAGTTTTTTTCTGTTTTGTTTCACTCACTCACTCACTTCGGGCGAGTGGAAATGAAAGTGAGTTAGTGAGACTAACTTGTACGATACTCGCACGAAATTATGATTCAATAAATTGTTGGGCGGTTGCTTTTCTTTCTTTCTTTCTTTCTTTCTTTCTTTCTTTCTTTCTTCTTTCAGCTTCGGAACTGGTAGAATGCGGTTCCGAACTATGATATTAGTATTGTCTACCGGTACTCGTACAGTATGGGTTTACTTGTGCTCGTAGAAGTTCAGCCCCCGATGTGACACCTTGACTTGACTTGACAAACTTCTTGTGACAACAACGCGTTGTATCATACTGTACAGTAAGCAGCCACTTCTGTACTCGGTCTCGGTTATCGGGTCGGATCGAAGGAGGGACTTTTTTACTTTTAAAGTTCCTAATTAGTCAATGCAAGGTGGTGATGGTGGAGGAGGAAAGTGGTATGGTGCAGGAAGAGGAGGGTACTTGTGAAGCACGATGGGCTCCGATGGTGTTAAGTGAGCGGTTAGTTTAGGTTAGCACGAGGGAGGAAGGAAGGAAGGAAGGAAGGAATCCCTGGTCTTGCGCTGGATTTATGCCGGGCGAAAGAAGTATACGGTATGCGCGGGAACGGGGATTAAGGAATGCATGGTCGTATATATCTGTGGGTGCTTGAGGATGGGTACGGTATATAAATTACTAGTAGATACTTGGCAATTTATAAATTCTCCGTCCGGAGAACCTTTTAAATGGGTTATGGGTTAGAATACGATAGTATTAAGCTTTCAAGTAACTTTTGGGAACATCCACGCTTGTCTTTTTGGCGAGGGCTTCTTTCTCTCTCCTATCTTATCCTAATTAAGCACTTGTGGACGGCGCTCTTCTTGGCAAAATCTCCGAGACCTAATTAGCGATTTCCTAATCCAAATTAGGATGAGGTGAGCCTGGGAGGACTTGCTGCTCTGTTGGTATTGTACAAGGTCCGGCAAAAAGTTATGGAATAGTTATTTAAGGTTAACCAGCAAAGATTTCGTCCGGGTTATCTGCTCAGCCAGGCGGGATAATTCTAAGAAATTAAACAATAGAGTTGTTTTCCGATAGATTCAATACGGTACTGGCATAAGGATTAATGTTTAGGAATAGTTGTTGCGGCCGAGTGTTGATATGCTTCTTGTCGAGGCCCGAACTACCGGTAGGTGCCGTGCACTACCTGTAGATGGGAAGGACAAGGCTAGAGTGTAGAGGTTGGTGTGTGGATGGAAATAGATCAGCTAGTTTAGCTAGTTTTTCCAACATGTTATCCTTCTCCATATAGGAGGCTTGCTGGGTGAAGCGAGAGTGAAAAAGGAAGCGAAGGGAAGGGAAGGGAAGGGAAGGGAAGGCTGAATCGAAGGGGAGAGATGCTGTAGAAAATCCCTTTACTTTGTATTCACTTGGTGGTACGAAGGGAGGCTTTCAGGAGGACCTCGAAACTGGGGTACAGCACTCATACTGTAGGTTAGGGGTACCGTCTGTGTCAACCCTGAAGCGGGGGACGTCTGGGAGAAGTGAAGTGAAGTGGGGTGAAGTGAAGCATGGTCGGGAAGAGGAGGGGGATTATGCTGATGCTGATGCTGATGCTTAGAGGACTCTACCATAGTGCAGAAAAATTTGGGAGCGCAATAGAATGTCATATTGCACGGTAGATTTCAGGATGAATTGGATGGACACATTCGGAAGTCGTCTCAATTGAGCCATGCTTTTTGTTTGTGGGCGACACGCCAGGGGTAGAAGAGGAGGAGAGAGAGAGAGAGAGAGGGAAGGAGGGCCAATTGTGGTATTCCTAATGCCCACACCCTCCCTCCCCTCACTTGATCGGTTGTGATACCAGTATGATATGGCCATTGTCGGAGCGAGACATAGACATGGTCGAGTGGTCATCGTCATGCTCATTCACCTGGTTGGAAAGCCTTGTTTACCGGTCTGCGGTGGCTGTGTGTATTTTGGGACACAGGTAAAGTACCGGTACTATTACAGAAACAAAAGTGAGCGTGAAGAGCGCATTGCAGACTGCCGCTACCATACGGTACTCACCCTAGCCTTCTTGTCAGTACTATGATAGTACAGCACAAGGTGCCTTTCGGGGAGTTGGCATACAGTATTGACCCATACCCCTAGCGAATGTGGAAATGCTCTGGTGTACTTGTAGCTAAAGAAAGAAACCAACGGGGTTTACCATTCCTAACCTGGATCCAAAGTGTCTCGGGTGCAACCAACCATCGTGCAGTACAAGTACCAACATGCTCTTACAGAAAGAGAGACATGCCAGCAACTTATAAGTAAGTCACACTACTCGCGTACATCGGGCTTTCTCCTTCACGCTCCCGTCCCGCTCATTCATTAATTCACAATTCTCACGTCGTTATCCGGATTTTCCTTTTTGTTCTTGAGGGGATAAAGGGAAGAAGAAGAAGAAGAAAAAAGGAGAAGAAGAAGGAAGACAAGCGTCAGCAACAATACATCCTAACTTCATTGATTGATTGTTTGCCTTGCTATATATCTGCCAGTCAGATTGTAGCATCCCTTCGTTTGTGGTTTCCATTTCATTTTTCTTGCAGGACACTCTTCACATTCGCACAACCTTTTACATTTCGCCCCCCCCCCCCCCCCTAATTATTTTATAGTACACCTTTTGTCAGTCGACATTCCTGTGGTCTTCTCACTGTCTTTTTTTTTTTTGTCTTCTTCGGTGCTGATCTGGTCCGTGGCTTTCCCTACTTTTTCCTTATTCTGCTTCAGCTGTGCTACATACACATACAATTTCTACCGTAGCTTACCTACGCGGCTGGGTTTAACAACTTCTACTGGTCCCCCCGCATATGCGCGGCATCTAGTTTTATTCGTGTCTGTCAACTTCCTGCCGTGCCCAGAGGCTTTTAGTCTTCTTCAACCATTCGTCCACGATTTTCGCCGCCTTTCTATTGTGTCCTAGTCGTAAGCACTCTTCCCCTCCTGTCCTATCTTAACATTAACAGCTCCCCCCGGCCTCCGTCCACCAAGCTGACCTGCCTATCCTCCTCTCATTTTCAGGGAAAAATAATAATAACCAATTTAATTTAATCCGCTACTTAATTTCCTTCATTCACTCTTTCGAAGGCTACTATTCTGGCATTAGAAGTGATGCCCTCTCTTCTTCCGCTTCTTTCCTCGAGCTCGTCTCCGGCCCCCTTTGCGGATCCTTCCCCGCCGGCCACTCCAAAGAAGCTCCCGAAGAAGCTCCGTAGGCGTAATCCTCCTTCTCCTTCTCCGTCCACCAATCACCAGAGGTTGCCATCTGCTGGGTCGTCAACCATCTCATTACCAAAGTCCCGGCCATCATCTAGCAGGTCCACGAGCAGCAAACATGGTTGGTTCGGTGGTTCCGCAACTCCCCATTCATCCGGAGATGGGCACAAGGGGGACTGGTCGCCCGGGGAATTCCCTTTGAGACCCCCTCTTCCAATTCAGCCGGCGGGCATGATTACCCCTCCGGAATCCGGTTCTCCAGAGTTGAGGATGGCTAGGAACTTTCATGAGGAACAGCATGGTAGGCCAATGTCGACTTCACAAGTAGCAACAGCCGAAAGGGAGAGTCTGGTACCCGCTCCAACCCAACCACCCCAACAAACACAGCGGAGACCACCGAACTTACTATTGAAGAAAAATGGGAGGGACGCTTTCAAGGCCTTTTCCTATGATATGTGTAGCAACATGCCAGTTTCTCCACCTCCGGTTTCTCCGCCTCCCCGCTCGGTCCAGCCCTCGTATTTAGGAACCGCACAATATCCAAATAATCTTCTCCAGCAGTCTCAATCTGATATGGCTCCCTCACTGCGCCCGGGTCCCCCGGCGAAAGCGCAAAGTTTCCCTACGCCCTTGAATACGAGTATACTACCGCTTACTCCTGCTCAGCAGAGGCTCGTTGGAGGGAGAACTCCAAATGGATCGCCTATCCTCCCCCCTCTTCCTTCATTTCAATCTGGTGGATTTGGTTTCGATAGCCCCAATGACCAGTTTTCAAAACCGAAGCCATCCCCGACTTACCCAGGCCGTAGTAAATATAAGCCAGCTCCATCCTCCGGTCCGCTAGAGCCTTCTGAAAATGCTCCTGCTCCACCACGTCGGTCGCAGCAAACCTTGCCCCACCAATCCCAGCAGGTTGAGAAACCGCAAGTGTTTCAGGAATCGGAGGCCAATGAGGTGACTCCTGAACCCATCTCGTTTCATGCAATCACGGCTGAAGAGCCTATCGTACTGCCCTCATCATCTGAAACATCACCTCAATCATCCCCAGAGTCCAAAGGTGCAGAGTTTGCCGAACTGCCCCAGAAACCACAGGGCAGCAAAAAGTCGAATGAGAGGAACTCTTTCCTAGGTGGATGGAAGTTGGCATTGGCGAATTCAAGAGGTGCGAGTGCTAGTCCTGAGGATGAGAAGGCGGCTAGCCCGGACGGGGATGCACCGGTAGGCGTTGGTGACGGCGGTGGATGGATTCATAGGAGGAAGGGGAGTTTTTCGAGTACCCGGCCTCCAAGCGCCGAAAAGTCTAAGCATAAGCAATTCGGACAGGAGTACAAAGAATTCCGGGCACAAAAAAAGGCGGAGAGTGCTGCGTCTTCCAAAAGAACTTCAAGGGAGAACAGTGTCCCTACGAGTCCGGTAGAAGGAACAGGGGTCAGTGCGATATTGGGCGGTACCGGTTCTTCGAAGGATGGACCCAAGGAGAAAATGAGGTCTTCTGAGGCTCGCCAGATACAGCGGGAAGATAACGGCGTGGATGCGAATGAGATTGTCGGGCTCGATGTTGCAGTTAGGCAGATGAATCTACTTGAACAACAACTTCGATCCGGCAAGCCGTTGAGCCCGCCTGATTCTAGGGACGGTGAAACTCCCTCTGTAGAATTGGACAAAGGATACTTTGCCAGCTCTGAACAGAGCAGAACAAGCCAGTCTTCATCCCCAGCAAGCAGTCCCATGCCATCCCCTACCGAAACTCCAAAGGGTCAAAATATTGTCCCAGGACCGCCACCAGCCCACAAAAAGAACGACTCTAAAGGGAAATCCCGCTCCCCCCTCCGTCACGAGATTGGCTCCTCTTCCGCCCCCTCCTCCCCCACACCGCCAACATCTGCGGAGAAAGGTAAAGGCAGGGAAGTAGACAGCAAGCACGCTCAAGAATCTCCAAAGAGCTCCTCAAGACACCCCGGAGCCGGGACCGGAAGCGGCAGCTCTGCGGGGCCGCCTGCACCGTCGAAACCAATTGCCAAGTTGTTCGTTATCTGCTGCAGATGTAAATACTGGCACGACCTTCCAAGCATAATGTATAGGGCCATGGTTGAGAATGGCGGCGCTACTAGGTGTCCGTATTGTCTACATGGTATGGAGGCTTCGTGTTGCTCTGGGTACGTGGTACGTAAACCCCGCCCCCCCCCCCCCCCCTTCTCTTATAGTTTACGGACTAACAGATATTGTTCGTAGTTATACTTGCGTTGTATACATGCACCAAAAGCACCACGGTCTCGATGCTTAACATGGGAGCAATGTGGTTTGGAGCCACTTTTTTTTTTAAAAGCGACTTAGCGCATACGGATAGATAGCGTTTGCTTTGTAATTTTACTACCATCTTCTTTTTCTCTCTTTGCTATATGGGGTATGGTGTTGATGACCCGGAATGGATTGGATGAGGGGATTTACGGTGTGTATACATGACATTGTTGGAAAAGTAATGGGATTTATGGGTTCATGGGGTGTCACTCGAGAGGGTTGACTAGGTCGTAGTTTTGTCGGGCAGCTGGGGACGGTATCGTAACAAGAGCCTTTTCTGGTTCTTACTTAGTAATTAAGCTGTGATTTGATATTTGGTCCTTATCACCTATGGGAAGAGGTCTGCTGCAATAGGAACTGGTAACCTGCGGCTAGGCTTAGGTTTCCTCAGAAAAGTGTCATCTATCGAGCACGACGGGGAAACACACGTTCATTCCCTACGATTATAATTGGTTTTGTGATAGAAACTTGCGTATCCCACTTTTGGACCGCCTAGTGGCCAGCAGTGGAGGGAAAGCCTTGTCACTACCCCCCCCCCCATCTCCTAAGTACTGTACCGTGCCTGTGACGGAGGAATGGCTCAAGCAGCGCCGATAAAAGCCCCACCAAGCCAGCACCCAGCCCAGAACCTTATCCATTAACAGGGAGCCGTGCCATTCTCACCTTCAATTCGGCCAAACGCCTGGCTTTGAAAGGTGTGCCCAGACTCTGCCCTGCACTTCTCGCGTGTCTGGATGTTTTTAAGTGAAGGTAGGCGCTAATTGTGCTGCAGGTTTGGATGAGGAGGTTGGTCCTTGGAGACTTATTGTTCCGTGTTGAGACTTGTTCCGCTCTGCTTAGGTCGAGGTGCAGCTAGGTGAATATTGTGTCTTTCTCTGCTGCTGGTAGTTTTTTGTCCCGTGATCGGAGGGGGTCTTGTCTTGCGTGTGATGATCAGCTGTGGTGGTATCTGTTCGGATATGGGGGTACTATGCTACGTTGATTGGGGGGTTTTTTTTTGTTACTGGGGTAGAGTTCGATTTTGTGGTGTATTTGTTTGTTTATATAAATGGAGATTCCCTTTGGGGTTTTGGATCCCTATCGTCCTTTCTCGATATCACATGTCGGCTGGCTTGGTAGGCTGGAAGAAGTGTATTCTCAGCTTCTACTGTCGCTTTCCTGGAGCCTTGGTTACTTTTTTCTTCATTGATTATCGGGGGTATCATTCAACCGCTGTATTATATAGAACCGTTACTTGTAAGTCATCACATGGAAACTTAAAGAAAACACATTCCAATCCTGTCCAATCTCTTCTAGCCTTATAGTCTTTCTGGTCCGGGACTAGCCGACTGCGTAATCCTTCCTGGAATAAGCAGAGCGGGTGGAGAGGGGGGGGGGGGGGGACTGCTGGTGGGCAATGGTGAAAGAAAAACGCTGCAAGAACTGACCAATAGCACCCGGTTTCATCATCTCGGTAGGACGGCGATGGAAGAAATCTAGGTCTTGTTTTGAGTAGCAAAGAAAGCTTTAGTAATATTATCGGAGGGAGTACTAGCTTCGAGAAGGCTCCCTCTGCACAGCCAGCTGAACAGGAGATCGTGTCATCCGAGGCGCTGCGATACCCGGGATGCATTTCTAGACATTCCGGTCAATCAGCATAACTGGTGTTCCCAGCCCCCGCTCAAGGTGCTGGGGACCATAGACCTAGTGCTCACCAACTCCCCCGGTAAGCTATGTTAATATGGAATGGACGCATGCCTTTTGATCCTCCATAGCAGTTCACGCAAATGGGGGAACGGGGCAGCGGGGGAGGGAATATCTTCGAACTCACAATGAGGTTCCACCTCACGAGTCTGTGAAAACTCCCTGTTTTTTTAGCCTTGTTTGTTACGTGAGAATCGTGAGAACGATCAGGTGTTTTATTGTACCACAAGGTCACCTTCCTAACTGGATGGTAAGAAGTGGGGTCCGGGTGATCTATGGTACGGAGCTTATGAAGCTTTTGGTCTCGTTTGTGGTGTACGTATGTATACAGCGTTTTTCTGTTCGCTTTATTGGTGGGTTGAGGGGATGGGTTAGTTCGCACATGTTTGGTGTTCTGGGGTGTAGGTTGGGCTTCGTGGGCTCTTGCCCTTCTGGGTTTATGCGGTTGCGCACTTGGGGTTTTGCGATGCCAGTGGTTTAGTGTGTTTGTGCGCATGCTCTACTTGAGGTGGGATAGTCTGTTGAAGACGTTTTTTGGGGGTGAAGAAGTACTTGAGGAGGGTGATGAAGGAGTGATGTTCTGTGATTAGAGAGGTGGTGCGCGTGAATGGAGCTGATGGATATATGGATAGATATACAATACCGGTGTGCTATATTACACTGGGGAAGCTATTCTATTCGGTGTTGTGTAGCCCCGTGCCTTACGTCCTTTGCGCTAGCCGGAACATAATCACTCCGGTTAATATAAGTGTTGGGCCACCACTTCATCAGCTTGGTACTTATTTTAGTCAAGAGGTTTAAAAAATAAATAAAAAAACCTCGTCTCCTCCATTTGGGGTCGATTTGTGCCCAAACAGAATGTTCCTGATGACCATATTCGAAACATCTAGAGTGTCGCTCGGGAGCATTATCAGATGCAAGCATGGTACGTCCTAATCGCTTCTAACGGGGTAGCATAGGATAATCATTTCGAATTGCAATCCACCCTCCCCACCTCCCCTTTTAGACCAAGCACTTCCTACTTCCCCTACCACAGGAGCTCGAATAAATGAGCTACGTGCTAGATACAGTAGTCCAAAATTCCCTCCTCCGAAAAACAAGGGGGGGAAGAGCCACAGCAAAAAAACATACTTTCTAGAACAAACTAAAGTAAGGGAAATACCGGAGGTCTACGGGGAATATCCTAGAGTATAGTTAGTTTACTTGAGTTCCCGGAAGTAAACGAATGGATAGCATTCCGTTTTCCAAGAAGAGGCAGGAGTTATCTTATCTGGCATGGAAGATCTCATGTGACATTGTGAGATATGCCACAGGGATTTCTCGAGTAAGGCGAGGCATTTATTCCAAGGTTGCTTTGCCTAGATGCTCAGGGGGCTTTTCAGATATGATAATTCGTAGATAGTCAAAGATCTGGGATGCTATGAAAGGAAGCTTAAAAGCCTTACCACAGAAACTTATTTCATTGGAACTGGTGATAAGTCAGGATGATTGACCTGTTGAATAACAATAGAGAGTGGCAAATTAGAAGAATATTAAAAGAGAAGTGAGTAATGAGATATGCTTTAAAACAGTCTTTATGGCTTACTCCTAGCCCATTGACTAGAATTATGGACACTTCTCATAAGAGGGACATTTCTCTTTTTTTAAATTTTTATAGAAACGTTTAAGTTGAGTTAGGTTTAATTAGCCATTAGTATTCCAAAAATCACTGAGCTCCAATTGCACCACCCTGGTGGTGAACTCACCTCATTGACTTCTCTGGTGTTAGCTCCATTTCCAATAAGACCGGTTTTTGCAGTACTCCTAGTAAAATGTGTAGTGAACCACCAAAGAGAAGAAAGTCACTAGTAATCAAGGCTGGCAAGCCACTAAAGGAAGTGATTGCTTAAAATGCGGCAGCGTAGAAAGATTATTGTTTCAAACCATGAGTACAGATTCTATTCTGGAAGATTCTTACCCTTCGGTGCGTGATTCTCCATCGGTTTGAAACGAAGATACTTCCGAACCACAGTGCATCCTGTGTTCAGCAACAAATGACCCACTTAACCTAAGTTATTGTCACAAACGGTGACTAAGCAAGGCAGACTCTCATGACTAATAGTTATTAGTCATTGGTTTGTTATCTTTCACACTATGAGATCAGTTGACTCATAGGCTTTTACATGACGACGCAATAGCG
>Ga0307507_10009254_pt1 | contig 13198 bp, 5 predicted proteins | sample 7_EM_MG_FD_207223 | JGI IMG/M metagenome (GOLD analysis project Ga0307507, IMG submission 207223) | Populus trichocarpa ectomycorrhiza microbial communities from riparian zone in the Pacific Northwest, United States - 7_EM | ecosystem: Host-associated > Plants > Roots > Unclassified | place...
CCAGTTCTGGGTTGCAAAGGAAATAGCAATAGAAGGTAAAGGGGCGAGTAATAGGCGCCCCCTAATAACTCTATAGGAGTAGAGTATAGTGTGTAATACTAGCGCGTCCGTAGGTTTGTTACGGCAGCAGTAGTTCCCAAGGAGGTTAAAAAGTAAGGTAGTAGAGCACTACTGGTAACTTATAGGCAACTTATAAGCGAGCCCTAAAAGGCAGGGAGATGGATTACGGGGTTTTCTTAAATAGAGTTTTCTCCCTATATGTATATAAAGAGTAGTCCGCGTGGGCCCAATAGGGATCCAAATCGGACGTTAAGCAATGAATAATAATAATAATAATCTGCCAATACCTCTTCTTTAACGCTAGTAGTAAGTAGAATTCTATAATATAGGCTATATATAATATATAAACTAATTATTTCTATAATATAGCTAGGCTTAATATTAATTATATAAACTGGATTGCTTATAGTAGAAAGACTTATATTTAGTTAAGATATACTAGAATATTCTATATCCTCTAAGTATAGGATTAGATATATAATAGATTTATCTAGCCTATAGCTAAATAATAAGAATATTACTATGTTAAGAAAAAAATTACTAGCATTTAATTTTACTTTTTAGCTATTTTAGCATTTCCTAGCATTTCCTAGCATTTCCTAGCATTTTCTAGCATTTTCTAGCATTTTCTAGCATTTAGCCGCCAAATGCGGCATTTATAACTAAGTACTAGCATTTAGCTGCTAAATGCGGCATTTATAATTAAGTCTTAGCATTTAGCTGCTAAATGCGGCATTTATAATTAAGTCTTAGCATTTAGCTATTAAGTGCTAACTATAAGATTACTAAGTATATATAAAAGTATAAATTTTATAAATTTTATATTTTATATATACTTATTAATATTAGTAAGTGTTGGTTATACAGGGTGACTTACCAATAATAACTACTTAAGTAGGTTACAGTGATGTTGGTTAAAAGCTTAATATATTTAGAATAAGGAAGGGCGAGGAGCTTAAGACTCCTCGCTACGCTAGTGCTGTGGCGTTATATAACGACCGCTTGCCTTATTCCCAACACTAGCAACTCTTCTTTTATGGTTGCCATCTATATATAAATACTACTTGGCTAGCGTAATAAATATCAATCCTCCTTACTTACTATTGCCATTATAATATAAGTCTCGCTATCCTAAAATTTATATCTTAGCACGTGGTGCTTTCTTGCTTAGAGTTATAGGTGTATATTATATTAGGGCCGCTAAGGCGCTAGTTATAAGCGAGCTAATAGCAATTTTCTATCCCGGGGATAGAAAATCCTAATTAGCTGGTTAAAATTAGGGTCTATAGATTATTATACTCCTACTCCATTTTAACCTAACCTTTAACCTATATATATAGAGTGTTTATATTAATAAACGTTTCTAGAGCCTTGTTTAGGTTTACCTTCATTATTACATCTACTAGGTTATTTTGGCCATTAATCTATTAGATCTTAAAGAGTTTTTGCCGTTTATAGGATTGCTAAAGTGCTATAATATTAATTATAAGGCGCTTCTCCTTTATGGTACCAAGCATAACTAAATACTTATAGAGGGAATATAAGTCGGTGCACATAATTATAGGGATAATAGGGAGTTTGAGTTAATCTATAATTATCTTTAGGGTAGTTCCAATTGTAATTGCTATATTAACTCCGCTAACTATTCCATATATCTCTAATACTAGAACGCTTCAGGTAACGCGCTTACTCTTAGTTAAGCTCTAATAAATAAGATTGCCATAGATTATAAAGTCATTCTCTCCAGTAAATTTATTTATAATAATAATCTTATATCCTAGCTAGGAGCTAAAATCTTTATTATTTATAAACGATCTATTAACAAATACAAAAAGCTTAATAGTAGGAAGATTAATAGGTATATAGAGTAGTCCCTAATTAAAATGGTTTATTTACCAGGAAAGACGCTTATTTAGGGCAAGGATATTATCCTTAGTTAGTTCCTAGTATTAGGCGGCAATAAAGAGATTAAATAAAGCCTTAGGTTAATAGATAGAAGTAATATAAGCTCTATAAGCGCATTACTCTATATATTCTTGCTTTAGAGAATTAACGTTAATAATATTAATCTTCTTGCTTTAATCTTTCTGGCGCAAAGCAATAGAATCCTTATTTAGGGAGAGGATGCATCTATTAAAAAGTAATAGTATTGTTAAATTAAGCTTTTCCTTTAGCTTTGCTATAAAATTTACCTTTACTAGCTTATCTTCTTTAAGAGCTAAAAATTAGTCGTCTCCTAAGATAATTATATTATTAGTTTACATGCTAACAATTCCAAATGGAGTTCCCGTAGTTATAATAAGAAAGTATAGGTTAAATATAGAAGTAGTTATTAAAAGCTTCTCTTTATAGTGCTTACTATAGGTAGCCCACTAATAAGTTCCTGCCTTTGCAATTCCATATAATGGCTTAAGTACAACCATAATTATATCTTTGGGATATTAGTAGCGAATTTGCTCTAGAAGGTATGCTAGTATTAAGCGCTAAAGGCGTATCTCTAATTAGGTATAGGCCTAAGTAATATCTTATATTGGGAATAAGGCAAGTTGCCATTACGTGTTGTCGCGGCACTAGTGTGGTAAGGAACCTTAAGTTCCTTACCCTCCCCTATCTAGAACAATAACCTTTTCCATCACTGTATCTACTTGAGTAGTATTAGTGATTTGCCCTGTGTTTCCAATACTAATTAGTAGTTGAATACACAGTCAACTATAGACCAGCTAGGTTATTGACAGAAGAGACAGTCTTATGCAGGGGTGCCATATACGCTCATATAGAATGGATCCCGGCGATACTGTGCTACCTTAGACTTGCGGAAAACTAGTAATAGAAGTGTTACTAAATACTAGGAGATACCAAGTTGCGTCTATTATGCAGAATAATCACGTTTATAAAGATTTGGTTAAGTACTTTAGGTTAGAAGTGTTACTAAACCTAAGGTCCCAAGTCGACGTCCAAAACGCGTCAAACAACATCTTAAATTGCCTACCTTTGGACAAGCAAACCTACGAGATCCTATAAAACCAAAAATCCTGCCTACCTTTAATATACAACACCTCGTCGATTCTACCTACTATAGCGTTAACCTATCCGAAGAAGTACGAGAAAGATATTAACCCAGAGATATAGGACAGAGCTATAACCAACTTTGTAACCGCCAAGCAATAGGACCTAAATGGATTCTTAGTACACCATATAGAACACTACAAAGACAGCGAATACGATAATACCGCGCTATAGTATTATATAAAGGAGGACTTTATCAGATAGATAAAGGAAACATGGGTTTCTATAAATAAAGATATTATACAGGACTTCCGTAACTTCCTTTGGGAGTATAGAGTATTTGTCCCTATGGATGGGGGTAGTATTAGGGACAACATTCAGGAACACGTTATTGATGTAAAGGAAGAGCATAAATGGACTCCATAAGAGATTAAGCACCAACTACGCACTATAAAGAAGCTTAAATTACGATAGAACCTAAGTAATACACTACTAAAGACGCGTTCTAACTCTATTACTCTAGGCACGAGTTCTAACGTTCTATATCTATTACCTCCACCTCTGTCTTTAACTCCCCTATATTAACTAGCTTAACCCACAGCCTTAATTAATAACCCCCAATAAGCGCAAGATCCCCTTGCTTCGCGATCTAACAACCTTTAAACTCCGCTGACTAGATCTACGTCACCATCGCAGCCTATAATGCAATACAGCTAAATACCAATTAGAGGCACCTTAAAAATGCTTACAGAGCTTATAAAGCTCTATTTAAAACAGGAGAAGAAGTTTAGGGGAGAACTGTATAATATTCTCAATTTAAAGTTACGTATCTTCTATAACTGTTGCTAGAAGGTTGGACTAGAACCCAATTAATACCATATTACTTATTTAGTTATGCTTAAGGGCCGAGCTAGTACCTTCTATTATAATTATTTGGTAGAAAAAGGATATAATTTTAACCGAATGATATATAAAATAAGATACCACTTTAAAACAGAGGAGAATAAGCAGCAGTATATATCGGAGTAGAGAGAGACTACCTTTTTAAGAATTATTGCTACAAACCCAGGTGCCTCTTAACTTAATTATCTTTAAAAGCTCTTTAATTAACTCTAGATAATTCAGTGTGGTTTATCCAAATTATATTAAGAGGACTTTAGCCTACGCGATTAAGTTATTAGCGCATGCCGAGGTGTTAAAGAATATAACCTTACTCTCTTTAACCCTGCAAGTACTTATAAAGGAGTATATACTTAATTAAGATCCTCTATCAGCACCGCCCTACGCTCTTAAGAAGTACAGCAATTTAACGCCCAACTTTAACCTACTTTAATTAACCCGGCCGACTAATACGATCACAACTGGACTGATTAAACATATGGTGGTTATAGCAGGGGATACAGTAGAGGGTATAATCAACGTTAACTATAAAGCAATCGTGGAGGTCCTTATGGAGGTTTATTTTGCAACAATCGGTAGAAGAAATGCTATATTTATAAGAAGCCAAATTGCTGGTTAACTAGATACCCCCTTAATAGACAAAAGGAGGCATATAATAAGTTTCGCTAGAGCGCATAAAACGTTAGAAACTAAAAAGTTACTATAGCCTACTTCCAAAGCTTCCTAGTTTAATATAAAGGCGAAAAAGATCTTAAGGGTAAGGTTAATAAGGCCAAACAGCTTCTTATAGATATAGAAATTAAGGACTACTCTCCTAACCAATACTTCACTAAGTATGGTAAGGTAGATAGTATACAAACTATTACTATTCTTAATGACCAATTTACGCTCTATGCTATTACGAAGTTAGACATCTTTAATAAGCTAAAGGAGAGTTCTATATTCTCCTTTAACAACAGATACTCGGCGAACGTCTTCTATGGTATTATGCCAGATACTAAAGCCGCAGGAGTATCTATAGTAGGAGAACCTTAAGTTCGAGCTCTTTAGTAGCTTAATAGCTCTATTCAAATTAACCAATTAACGGCAAGCCAACATACAATTCGTTTTAGTAAGGGTACTATAATCTCTTTTAGCATAATTAAGGTTAAAACCCCCTTAGGGTACATTACTTTCTATATTATTCCCACAAACACCCCGTTTCTATTTTGTATTAGAGATATAGATAAATTAAGCGTTAAACTTAATAACCTTAAGAATATGCTCGTTCAGGGAGATAATCGGGTGCCCATTATACGCAAATAGGGTTACCCTTGGTTGCTCCTTTATTAACTAAAAAAGAGCGTTGCTTAGAGCCACTTAACTAAGTTAGAGCTACATTAACTACACTATTGTTTTGGCTACCTATCTGTTTACTAATTGCTTAGGGTTCTTCAGCGAGTAGGCTATAAAGTTAAGGTTAAGGCAATTAAGCATCTTATAAAGTACTACTATCACTGCCAAATAAACCAGAAGTCCCCTGGCCGATTCAAGTTTACCCTTAAAGATAACTACAACTTCAACTTCTGTATTATCATTAATATTATATATCTTAGCGGCAAGCTAGTACTCTAAGTTGTTAACCTCTTAACCTTCTTCCAAGCCGCACGTTTCCTAAAGGATATATCAGCTAGGAACGCATGGGATACTCTTTAATTATACTAGATTAATGTCTACCTAGGACCCCCTAATTGAGTTATTTATAACACAGGAAGGAACTTCTTATCTATAGAGTTTTGGTAATAGGTAAAGGCAATAGAAATTAAGGTTAAGGAAGTCCCTATTAAGGCATATAATAGTATTGGAAAAGTAGAACAATATTATACGCTATTATAATGAGTATATAAGATTATTTCTTTGGAACTAGAGGGCGCTAGTAAAAAGCTTATCTTATAGATGGCTGTTAAGGCTGTTAATAATTCCGCTAGCCTAGATAGGCTTGTACCTATATTGCTAGTCTTTGGCGCCTACCCTTAAATAACTAATAATTCTCCACTATCCCTATCCGTTACATAACGAGCGGAGGCTATTCGCAAAGCAATAAAAGAGGTATGACGTCTCTACGCCACACGCCAGGTCAACGATGTACTAGGAATAAGAAATAGCCTAAATACCTTAACTACGCTTAATCTGCCACTCCAATTTAAGGTACGCGTATAGCGTAAAAAGGGAGGATAGTTAGGCCTATATAAACTTATTACAATTAATGGTTAGACTTGCACTCTTTAAATACCCTATAGACCCACTTAATTCCGCTTAACCGTTGTCAAGCCCTACTATAGAAACGACAGTTCTAAGCCTTTATAGAATACCCTAGAGGATACCCCAGAGGAGAACTATAATTAATATACTCTAGAAGGCGACTATAATCCTAATATAATTATAGCAGATATGCCGCAACTACGACGCGGTAGAGGTCGCCTAAAGGGATTATAAAATCGCTAATACCTTGTCAATTTTGAAGAGCAATTTGTTACTGCTATTAAGAGTGGAGACGAGTTATTAATAGTCTTTATAACAGCTAAAGAGAAGGCTGACTTTAAGCTCGCAAAATAGCTCTAAAAGGAAGGTTATATTATAACTCTAGAAGCTCCTTTCCAAGCATTTAACAAGCAGGAGATTAACAGTCTTATTATAAGAGGAGTTTTTAAATTTAAGAAGTATAAACCTACTAAGTTTAATGGAGTTCGCATCTTTAAGTTAAGAATAGTTAATAAGATTAAGGGTAAAGCTACTAACGCCCTATTTAAGAAATTAAGACTGGTTATCTAAGGCTACAACAATAATAGCAAGGAGGTAATCCTTATGTAATTCCCTATAATTTAACAAGCTAGTTAGTAAGTTATTATTACGCTAGCCCCCTCCTTAATAAAGAATAGAATGGCGGTTTATCTATAAGATATTACCCAGGCCTACACCTAATTAGAGACGCACCTCCAGCGTTTAATATTGGCACATCTCCTAGAGCAAATTCGCCACCAATATCCTAAAGATACAATTATGGTTATCCTTAAGCCATTATACGGAATCGCAGAGGCAGGAACTTATTAGTAGGCTACTTACAGCAAGCACCATAAAGAGAAGCTTTTAATAACTACTTCTATATTTAATCCCTGCTTCCTTATTACAAATACGGGAACTCTATTTGGAATTGTCGGTATGCAAACTAACAATATAATTATCTTAGGTAATGACCAGTTCTTAGCCCTTAAAGAGGACGCGCTAGTAAAGGCAAAACTCATAGTAAAGCCAAAGGAAAGACTTAACTTAACAACACCATTGCTCTTTAATGGATGCATCCTCTCCCTAAATGAGGACTCCATTGCTTTGCGCCAGAAGGGTTAAGGCAGGAAGATTAACGTTATTAACGTTAATTCTTTAAAGCAAGAATACATAGAGCAATGCGCTTATAGAGCTTATATTGCTTCTATCTGCTAACCTAAGGCTTCCTTTAATCTCTCTGTTGCCGCTTAACACTAAGAACCAACTAAGGAGGACGTCCTTGCCCTAAATAAGCGCCTTTTTTAGCAAATAAGCTATCTTAATTAAGGACTGCTCTATATGCCTATTAACCTTTCTACCGCTAAGCTCTTTGTATTTATTAATAGATCGTTTACAAATAACAAAGATTTTAGCTCCTAGCTAGGATATAAGATTATTATTATAAACAAATCTACTGGAGAGAGTGACTTTACAATCTACGGTAATTTTATCCATTAGAGCTTAACTAAGAGTAAGTATATTGCTCGAAGCGTTCTAGCGTTAGAGATATATAGAATGGTTAGCGGAGTTAATATAGCAATTGCAATTGGAACTACCCTTAAGATAATTATAGATAGGCTTGAACTTCCTACTATTCCTATAATTGTGTGCACCAACTTATATTCCCTCTATAAGTGTTTAGTCAAGCTTGGTACCACAAAGGAGAAGCGTCTTATAATTGATATTATGGCACTTTAGTAATCCTACAAGCGTTAAGAACTCTTTAAGATTTAATAAATTAATGGCCAAGATAACCTGGCAGATGTGATAACAAAAGTAAACCCAAACAAGGCACTAGAGACATTCGTTAACACAAATACTCTGCATATACGAGTTAAAGGATAGGTTAAGAGGGAGTAGAAGATATAATAATTTAAGAGCAGCCAATTAGGATTTTCTATACCTAGCATGGAAAATCGCTATTGGCTCGCTTACTACTAGCGCCTTGGCGGTTACTCTGTATTCGCGTTAACCCTTAACACCCTTCCTTATCTCCTTTTTCTCCTTAGGCTTTGTCTCTTTGTATAAGTAGCAACCTATAAGTGTATATAGATGGCAACTACAAAAAGAAGAGTTGCTAGTGTTAGGAATAAGGCAAATTGCTGCTATATACGGCAAGTTGCCGTCACGTAAGGCAAGTTGCCATTATATGTCGTTGCGGCACTAGCGTAGTAAGGAACCTTAAGTTCCTTACCCTCCCCTATCTAGAATAATAACCTTTTCCATCACTGTATCTACTTGAGTAGTATTGGTGATTTGCCCTATATTTCCAACATTTTATAAATAAACCGCTATTCTATTCTTTATTAAGGAGGGAGCTAGCGTAATAATAACTCGCTAACTAGCTTGTTAAATTATAGGGGATTGCGTAAGAATTACTTCCTTACTATTATTGTTATAACCTTAAATAACCAGTCTCGACTTCTTAAATAGGGTATTAGTAGCTTTACCCTTAATCTTATTAACTATTCTTAACTTAAAGATGCGAACTCTATTAAACTTAGTAGGGTTATACTTCTTAAATTTAAAGACTCTTCTTATAATAAGACTGTCAATCTCCTACTTATTAGATACTTAGAAAGGAGCTCCTAGAGTTATAATATAGCCTTTCTTTTAAAGCTATTTTGCGAGCTTAAAGTTAACCTTCTCTTTAGCTGTTATAAAGGCTATTAATAACTTATCTTTACTCTTAATAGTGGTAATAAATTGCTTTTTAAAATTAATAAGGTATTAGTAATTTTGTAATCCCTTTAAGCGACCTCTACCGCGTTATAGTTACAGCATATCTGCTATAATTATATTAGGATTATAGTTATCTTCTAAAGTATATTAATTATAGTTCTCCTTTAGGGTATCCTCTAGAGTATCCTATAAAGGCTTAAAACTGTTATTTCTATAGTAGGGCTTAATAATAGTTAAGCGGAATTAAGTAGGTCTATAGGGTATCTAAAGAGTATAAGTCTAACTATTAATTATAATAAGTTTATATAGGCCTAACTATCCTCCCTTTTTACGCCATATATATACCTTAGATTAGAGTGGCAGATTAAGCGTAATTAAGGTATTTAGGCCATTTCTTATTTCTAGTACGTCGTTAACCTAGCGCGTGGCGTAGAGACGTCATACCTCTTTTATTACTTTGTGAATAGCCTCCGCTTATTACATAATGGATAGGGATGGTAGAGAATTATTAGTTATTTAAGGGTAGGCGCCAAAGACTAGTAATATAGGTATAAGCCTATCTAGGCTAGCGGAATTATTAACAGCCTTAATAGCTATCTATAAAATAAGCTCTTTACTAGCGCCCTCTAGTTCCAAAGAAATAATCTTATATACTTATTATAATGGTATATAATATTGTTCTACTTTTCTAACACTATTATATGCCTTAATAGGGACTTCCTTAACCTTAATTTCTATTGCCTTCGCCTATTACCAAAACTCTATAGATAAGAAGTTCCTTCCTATATTATAAATAACTTAATTAGGGGGTCCTAGGTAGATATTAATCTAATATAATTAAAGAGTATCCCATGCGTTCCTAGCTAATATATCCTTTAGGAAACGTGCGGCTTAGAAAAAGGTTAAGAGGTTAATAACTTAGAGTACTAGCTTGCCGCTAAGATATATAATATTAATAATAATACAGAAGTTAAAGTTGTAGTTATTTTTAAGGGTGAACTTAAATTAGCCAGGGGACTTCTAGTTTATTTAGCAGTAATAGTAGTACTTTATAAAATGCTTAATTATCTTAGCCTTAACTTTATAACCTACTCGCTAAAGAACCCTAAGCAATCTATAAACTAATAGGTGACTAAAGCGATAATATAATTAACGTAACTCTAACTTAGTTAAATGGCTCTAAGCAACGCTCCTTTCTAGCTATTAAAGGAGCAACTAAGGGTGACCCTACTTGCGTATAACAGGCACCTAATTATCTTCCTAAACAAGCATATTCTTAAGGTTATCTAGCTTAATACCTAACTTATCTATATCTTGGATATAGAATAGAAACGGGGTGTTTGTGGGAATAATATAGAAAGTAATATATCCTAATAGGGTTTGGACCTTAATTATGCTAAAAGAGATCGCAGTACCCTTACTAAAACGGATTATATATTAGCCTGCCATTAATTGGTTAATCTAAATAGAGCTATTAAGCCGCTAAAGAGCTTAAACTTAAGGTTCTCCTACTATAGATACTCCTGCGGCTCCAGTATCTAGTATAATACTATAGAAGACGTTCGCCAAGTATCTGTTATTAAAGGAGAACGCGGAACTTTCCTTTAGCTTATTAAAGACATCTAACTTTATAACAGAATAAAGCATAGATTGGTTATTAAGGACAGCAACGGTTTATATACCATTTACCTTACTATACTCGGTAAAGTATTGGTTAGGAGAGTAGTCCTCAATTTCCATATCTATAAGGAGCTGTTTGGCCTCATTAACCTTACCCTTAAGATCTTCTTCGCCTTCATATTAAACTAGAAAGCTTTAGAAGTGGGCTATAATAACCTCTTAGTTTTTAACATTTTGTACGCTCTAGCGAAACTTATTATATACCTCCTTTTGTCTATTAAGGGGGTACCTAGTTAACCAGCAATTTAGCTTCTTATAAATATAGCACTTCTTCTAACAATTGCTCTGAAATAAACCTCCACAATTACCTTATGGTTAACGTTAATCGTACCCTCTGCCATATCCCTTACCGCGGCCACTATATATTTGGTCGGTCCAGTTATAATCATATTAGTTAGCCGGGTCAATTGGAGTAGGTTAGGATTAGGTATTAAATTACTATACTTCTTAAGAGTATAAAGCGGTACTAATAGAGGATCTTAATTAAGCACACACTCCTTTATAAGTATTTACAGGATTAAAGAGAGCAAGGTTATATTCTTTAACACCTTAGCATGCGCTAATAATTTAATCGCATAGGCTAAATTCCTCTTAATATAATTTAAATAAACCACACTAAATTATCTAAAGTCAATTAAAGAGCTTTTGGAGACAATTAAGTTAAAAGATATCTAGGTTTGTTACAATGATCCTTAAAAAGGTAGTCTCTCTCTACTCTAATATATACTGCTGCTTATTCTCCTCTATTTCAAAGTGGCATCTTGTCTTATATATTATTCGGTTAAAATTATATCCTTTTCCTACCAAATAATCATAATAGAAGGTACTAGCGCGGCCCTTAAGCATAATAGAATAGGCGTTATAATATTGGTTAGGTTCCAGTCCAACCTTCTAGCAATAGTTATAAAAGATACGCAGCTTTGAATTAAGAATATTATATAGTTCCCCACCAAACCTCTTTTCCTAGTCCGAATAGAGCTTTGTAAGCTCTATAAGCATTTTTAAGGTGCCTTCAAGCGGTATTAGGCCACGTTAAAATTGCATTAGAGATTAAAGTGGGGATTACTTTATAGGCTGCAGTAGAGATATAGATCTTAATAGAACACAGCGTAGTACCTAATCTTACTGTAATAGAGTTCAAAGGTTATTAAATCGCGAAGCAAGGGGATCTTGCGCTTGCTCTTATTTAGTAGTTAAAGTTATAGGTTAAATTAGTGGATCCTAGGGAGCTAAAGATAATGGAAGTAATGGATATAGAACATAAGAACTCGTACCTAAAGCAATAAAATTTGAACGTGTCTCTATTAGTATATTATTCAGATTCCATTGTAAGTTAAGCTTCTTTATAGTGCGTAATTAGTGCTTAATCTCTTATAGAGTCCATTCGTGCTCTTCTTTTATATTAATAACTTGCTCCTAAATATTATCTCTAATAGCGCTTCCACCTATAGGGACAAATACTCCATTCTCCCAAAAGAAGTTACGGAAGTTTTATACAATAAGCTTATTCGCAAGAGCCTATATTTCCTTTATCCATCCAATAAAGTCCTCCTTTATGCAATACCATAGCATAGTGTCATTGTATTCGCTGTCTGTGTAGTATACTATATAGTATAATAAGAATCCGTTTAGGTCCTTTTGCTCGGCGTTTACAGGGTTAATGTCTTTATTCTATATCTTTAGGTCAATGTCTTCCTCGTACTTCTTTAGGTAGGTTAACGCCATAATAGGTTAAAGGTAGGTAGGGTTTTCGGTTTTATAGAATCTCATAGGTTTGCTATCAAGAGGTAGGCAATCTGAGATATTATTTAACGCGTTTTAGACGTTGACTTAGGACCCTAGGTTTAGTAACACTTCTAACCTAAAGTACTCGACCAAATCTTCGTAAACACGGTTATTCTGCGTAATAGACGCAACTTGGTATCTCCTAGTACTTAGTAACACTTCTATTACTAGTTTTCTGCAAGTCTAAGGTAGCACAGTATCACCGGGATCCATTCTATATAAGCGCATATAGCACCCCTACACAAGACTGTCTCTTCTATTCGAAAACCTAGCTGCTCTATAGTTAACTATATATTCAACCACTAATCAGTATTGGTCACACAGGGTAACTTACCAATAACGACTACTCGAGTAGGTTACAGTGATGTTGGTTAAAAGCTTGATATATTTGGAATAAGGAAGGGCGAGGAGCTTAAGACTCCTCGCTACGCTAGTGCCGCGGCGTCACATAACGACCGCTTGCCTCATTCCCAACAGTAAGCATATATAAAAGTATAATTTTATAATTTTAATAATTTTAATAATTTCTATATTTAATATATACTTTATTAATATCGGGAATATATCACGTGTCGCCGCGGCACTAGCGTGGCAAGGAGCCTTAAGCTCCTCGCCCTTCCTTATTATAAGAATTATTAAGCTTTTAACCAACATCACTATAACCTACTTAACATTGGGAAAATATGGTACCCTACCAATGGCCTCAATGGTTGGTGGTTGACGCAATTGGCGCGCAGTTGAGGGCATTTGGCAACTCGACCGACTAGCCTATGTCGTATTTTTT
>Ga0307507_10009257_pt1 | contig 13194 bp, 13 predicted proteins | sample 7_EM_MG_FD_207223 | JGI IMG/M metagenome (GOLD analysis project Ga0307507, IMG submission 207223) | Populus trichocarpa ectomycorrhiza microbial communities from riparian zone in the Pacific Northwest, United States - 7_EM | ecosystem: Host-associated > Plants > Roots > Unclassified | place...
GCCGCCGCCAACGAAGCCGACGCGGCCCTCGGCGGGGCAGAAAGCCGCGCGCGCGGAGCGACCTTCCATCGCGACGACGACGTCGACCGCGCCCACGCAGCCGGCACCCGCACAGCGACCGGCCGAGCGGCCTTCCACACCCGAGCGCCCCTCGAGCGCGGAGCAGCGGCCTTCCGCCACCGAGCGGCCTTCGGCGACCGAGCGACCTTCCGCCACCGAGCGGCCTTCGGCGACCGAGCGACCTTCGGCCACCGAGCGGCCTTCGCGTACCTCGACGCCGGAGCGACCTTCGGCGCCCGAACGCCCGTCGGGCACGGAGCGGCCTTCCGCAGCCGACCGACCGTCGCTCGACGGGCCGGACATCGATCCCGAAGTCGAGGCGCGCGAGATCTACGTCAGCAGCACCTGGCGGCGTCCCCCGATGGTCGAGATCACGCTGCTCGATGGGACGACGTTGCAACTGCCCGCGCGCGTTCCGCGTCGGCGGGGCGCTTCGATCCCGCCGGGCGCCGACGTCTCCGAGGGCCTCACCGCGCGCGACCTCATTCGCGCACTACGCGCCCGCGCCGAGGGCGCCGATGCCCGCGCCGTTCTCGGCGAGGACGTCCGTTGGGAGCACCTCTTTGCCGCCCTGCTCTCGCTCTTGATGCGCAAAGGCCTCATCGCCGACTGGGAATTCATCGACGAGTTTCGCCGCGTCACCGCGCGGCGACCGTTCAAGACCCCGCCGGAGAAGTAGCCGATACCTTCAATCGACCGTCGCCTTAGAGCGCGTCGATCTCGGCGTCGGAGAACCCGGCCTCACGCAAGATGTCGCGCGTATGCTCGCCCTGACGTGGCGGCGCGCGATGCGGCGTCTCCGGATCGGTCACCGGCGTGCGGAACTGCAGAAGGCTTCCCCACGGCGAGGGAAGCTCGAAAAACACGCGGCGCGCGACCATCTGCGGATCGTTCACCAGCTCCTCGGGCAAGAGCACCGGCTCGAGGCAGCAATCGGTGGTGCGCGAAAACTCGCCCCACTCGGCGAGGGTGCGGCCCTTGAAGATCTCGCGAAACTTCGCCTTGAGCGCATCTTGGTGCGGCCCCACGACGAGCGCACTCAGGTCCAACTCGATCCCGACGCCCGCCCCGAAAGCGAGCAAAAACTTGGGTTCCAGCGCCCCGAGGGTGACGAAGCGACCGTCTTTCGTCTCGTAGGTGCCGTACGGCGCGATGGCGCCACTCAACGTCTCGTTGCCGCGCTTGGGCATTTGCCCTGCGAGCATCTGGCCGAAGCTCGTGGCCGCAAAGCCCATCGACGCTTCGAGCATCGACACATCGACGAGGCTTCCCTCCCCGGTTTTCGCGCGCGCGGAGAGCGCCGCCAAAATGCCGATGACGCTCCAAAGGGCTCCGCCGATGTCGGCGAGCTGAAAGCCAAAGACGGAGGGAGGTCCATCGGGCGGGCCCTGAAAGCCCATCAGCCCGGCGCGGGCCAGGTAGTTGATGTCGTGCCCCGCACGCAAACTCAGAGGCCCATTTTGCCCGTAGCCCGTGAGCGCGCACACCACCAGGCGCGGATTGCGCGCGCGCAAGGTCGCGTGCGAAAGCCCCAGGCGATCCATCACGCCGGGCCGGAATTGCTCCAGCACCACGTCGTAATGATCCACGAGGCGCAGGAGCGCGTCCCGCCCTTGCGGCTTCTTCAAATCGAGCACCGCACTGCGCTTGTTGCGGTTGATGGCGAGAAACAAGCCGGATTGGGCTCCTCCCTCACCCGGCTCACTCGCGACGGGCGGCGGCATGTGACGCAAATAGTCGCCGCCGCCCGGATCTTCGATTTTGTCGACCTGCGCCCCGAGATCCGCCAGCACCAACGAGGCGAATGGCCCCGGGAGCAACCGGCTCAAGTCGAGAACTCGGATGCCCTCGAGCGGTGCTTGGCGCATCGGTCGTGGCCCTTTCAGGCTTTGTAGCTGAAGAGCTTTTGCAGCTTCATGGCCAGCATTTGATTGCCGGCGACCTTGAGTTTGCCCGCGAAAAAGAGCTGCATGCCGTTGGCTTGCGGATTCTCGATGAGCTTCTGGAAGTCGTCGGCCTCGATGGTGATCGTGCAGTCGGCGTCGCCCTCGCCCGCTTTACATGCAGGCCCGGTGGCGGAAACGTCGATGTTCCACGCGCCCTCGCCGGTCACGTTGAGCTGATACTTCGCGCCGATGGTCTTCGCGTCGTCCGCGTTCTTCGCAAGCGCCGCGGGGAGTTCTTCGTTGAACAGCTTCTTGATGTCCACGCCCATTGCAGGCCTCCTCGTTACCTCATCCGTAGCGATGAGGCGGTTTCCCCAAAAGTGAATGGTGATTCAGTTGGCTACCACCCGGATGTGCATCGCGTCAAGGCGACTCAATTGCAAATCGTCGGTGGCTCGTAACTCGGTAGTGACGCGGTCGCCTCCCGCCGCACCTTCTTCGCCTCGATGATGGATTTGTAGGTCGCGACGCTGCCGCGCTGCGTGCGCGCACCGCCGTCCGCTGCCACGGAATACAGGCCGAATTTCGGACAATACCCACTGTCCCATTCGAAGTTATCCATCAGCGACCAGTAGTAATAACCTCGCAATTGCACTCCGTTTTGGATCGCCCAGCCCGCTTGGTAGAGGTGCTCGGTGATGAAGCGTGCGCGGTTCTTGTCGGCCGCGTCGGCCAGTCCATTTTCGGTGATGGCGATGGGCAGGGCGTAGTCGTTCGCCCGCAGCAACACCGAACGCAATCCCTCCGGGTGGATGTCCCAGGCGAAATCGGTTTTGGGTCGGGTCGTCGGCAACGGCTGGGGCACGATGGAGGCGCCCACCTCGGGGATCGGAATGCCGTCGTGCGTGCTCACCAAGATGTCGGTGTAGTAATTGATGCCCAGCCAATCGGCGTGGTTCATCAACGTGGCGTCGGCGCGCTTGTCGTTCGGGCCGTCGTACTTCTCGTCGAAGTCATCGTCCCAATCGCCTTTGACGATGGCGTTCACGAACCACCAATTCCAGATGTACTCGACGTGCTTGGCGGCCTGGGTGTCGGCGTCGTCGCCCTCGAGCTTCCCGTGGAAGGTCTCCATGTTTTGCGCGATCGAAACCTGGGCGGCTTTGCCATCGCCGTCCGCATCGACCGTGTCCTCGCGGTGGATCGCTTCGTAGGCCAGGGCATGCGCGCGAGCCTCGGCGCGCGCGACGACGAACGCGCGCGATGTCGCGAGCAGCTGGCCCGGCGGTGCGGCGCCGGCGACGTAGCCGTTGAGGGCCACGACCACGGGCTCGTTGATGGTGATCCAGTCGTCGACCTTGTCTTTGAACAGCTTTGCGACGAGGCCGCAGTACTTCGCGAAAAGGTCTTTGGTCTCGGGTCGCTCCCAGCCTTGCGGGTCGGACCCCTTGGTGGGATCCGAGACGTACGACGGCAGGGAGAAGTGCTGCAAGGTCACCAGCGGATGGATGTTCGCGGCGCGCAGTTTGTCGAGCAACTCGGTGTACTTCGCCACGGCGGCCGCGTTGGCCTTACCGGCGTTGAGATCGGCGAGCGTGGGGTAGAGCCGCGCCCACTCCATCGAGAAGCGATACGCATTTTGCCCGCTGTCTTTGAGCGCACGGACGTCGTCGTCGATGTGGTTCAGCGCATCGGGCCCGCCCTTGTCGGGCGTGCCGCCGTCCTTGATCTTGCCCGGCGTCGCGACCCACTGGCCCCAGTCGGTCTGCGCGTTGCCCGTCTCGGTTTGGAACGCAGAGGTGGACGAGCCCCAACGGAAGCCCTCGGGGAAGGTCACCTCGTCCGGGCCGACCTCGCCCGCATCGACGCCGGTGTCGGTGCCCGCATCGGCGCGGACCGGGGGGTGGAAGTCGTCGGGGTTCGTTTTGTCGCACGCCCCCGAAAGCGGCCCCAGCGAGCTCGTGAAGAGAAGCAAAAGGGGAAGACGGCGGCTCGGCTTCATGGTCATGTAGGTTACTCGACAATAGGAGCTTTCATGGGTCTTCTGGACGGCAAGGTCGCGATCATCACGGGAGCGGGCGGTGGAATCGGGCGGGCGCATGCTCTTCTCTTTGCGCGAGAAGGGGCGAAGGTCGTGGTGAACGACGTCGGCGGCGCGCGCGATGGTAGCGGGGAGGACGCGGGTGCGGCGAACCTCGTTGCGGAAGAGATCACGAAGGCGGGCGGACAAGCCGTGGCGCACAGCGAATCGGTGGTGGAAGTGTCGGGCGCGCAAAGCCTGGTGCGCACGGCCGTGGAGGCCTTCGGGCGCGTCGATGTCCTGGTGAACAACGCGGGCATCCTTCGCGACAAGACGTTCCTCAAGATGGACGAGGCCATGTGGGACTCGGTCATCGCGGTGCACTTGAAGGGCACGTTCTTGGTCTCGCAAGCCTTCGCGAAGCAAGCGGTGTCGCAGGGCGAGGGCGCGCGCATCGTGAACACGACCAGCGTGAGCGGGATGCAGGGTAACTTCGGCCAGGCGAACTACGCAGCGGCCAAGGCGGGCATCTACGGCCTGACGCGGACGATGTCCATCGAGCTGCAGAAGCAGCGCATCACGGTGAACGCGCTCGCCCCCATCGCGAAGACGCGCATGACCGAGGATCTGCCCATGTTCCAGGGCGTGGAGACGATGACCGCCGAGCACATTTCGCCGGCGGCCCTCTTCTTGGCGAGCGATTTGTGTGCAGACCGCACGGGTTACGTGCTCGCAGTGGCCGGTGCTCGCATGTACGCCTTCAAGGTCATCGAGACCGCGGGACGCTTCAAAGAGGGCGATGGGGGCGTCTGGTCGGCGCAAGAAATCGCCGAACATTGGGACGCCATCGTCAAGGCGTAACCTCGTGCTAGAGTGCCCGTCGCATGCTCAAGCCCCGCGAGCTCGCCCAGGCGGCCTTCGACTATTTGCGACGCAACCCCGACGAGGTGGTCCGCGCTGCGCGCAACGCCGCGGGCCTTCGCTTCGGCGTGCCCGTCGCGGCGCTTCGGTATTTCACCTCGCAAATCAAAGGGCGCAAGGCGCCCAAGGACATCGAGCTAAGCACGTCCCCACCGGATTTGCGCTTCGCCGCCACCATCGACGTGATGGGCACGCCGCTCCGCGCGACCACGTCGGTGAAGATCGATGACGTGACCATCGGCGCCGACGCCGTGCGCATCGGCATCCGTTTGAGCAACATGCAGCTCACGTTGCTGCAAGACAGCGACTCGCCGGTGGCCACGTTGATCAAGTCGGGCGCACTCGACTTGTCCAAGCCGGCCAACCTAGTGAGCTTCGCGCCGAAGAAGCCGGAGGCCATCGTCGAGGCCGAGGGCGACCGCATCGTGCTCGACCTGCTGAAGGTGCCCAAGCTCGCCGCCAACGCCACCTTCCGCAAGGCGCTGTCGGTCGCCGCCCCGCTCATCGGCATCCGCAAAGTGGAAGCCGACTCGGACCACGTCTACGTCGCCCTCCGCGCCACCCCCCGCGGCCTGCTCCAAGCAATCAGCGCAATCCGCAACGGGGTCTAAGCTCCGAAGAGGGTTTACAGGAAGACGGGAAGACGGGAAGGACGACCGGCGAGAGGCGGCACAGAAGGCTATTTTTGTGGTTCCAAATTGGCTTACTGCGCCGATTGGAATCCCTAAAACCTTCCCGCCTTCCCGCCTTCCTGCAAACCCTCTTCGGCCGTTTCCTCTAGCCGAGGGCCTTCGCCAGCAGTTTGCGAAGCTGGGCGCGTTCGTCAGAGGTGAGGGGCGAAAGAACCTCTTCTTCGAGTTGGAAGAGGACGCGCTCGGCGTGGTCGAGGGCGGCGCTTCCCGAGGGGGTGAGCGCGACGTTGTGCTTGCGCCGGTCGTCGGGATCGCGAATGCGCTCGACGTGGCCCGCCGTTTCGAGATCGTTCAACCAGGCGACCACGGTGTTGGCCGTCGTGTGCATCACGTCGCAAAGCGACTGCTGCGGAAGGCTCCCGTGATCGCGCAGCTCCCGCAAGATGTAGAGCTGCTTCAAGTTCATCCCGACGCGCGTCTCGTCCGCCTTGGCGTACACGAGCCGCGAGAGACGCGTGAGCGTCGGGCACTCCGGGTTGATCTGAGGTGTCGTACGCGAACCCATCGGTGTTCCTTACTAAAACATAATCACGGATGGATCGTCTTGCCTCCCAATATCATCACACCTACTGTGACTATCATGCCAACTAACACGACTGATCCGGCGTCCAGGCGACGCTGGTTCGCGCTCTTCGCCGTGCTGCTCGGGCAATTCATGCTCGTGCTCGATGCAACCGTGGTGAACGTGGCGCTTCCCGTGATTCAGGCCGATCTGCATCTTCCCGAGGCGCGTTTGACGTGGGTCACCAACGCGTACCTCATTGCATTCGGCGGTCTTTTGCTGCTCTTCGGGCGCCTCGGCGACTTGCTGGGGCGGCGGCGCATTTTCCTGTTCGGTCTGGTGCTCTTCACCCTGGCCTCGGTGGGCTGCGGGATGACGCATGACGAGCTGGTGCTCATTGCTGCCCGCTTCGTGCAGGGCGTGGGAGCGGCCGCGGCCTCCTCGGTGGTTCTGGCCATCGTGGCCGTGGAGTTTCCCGAACCCACCGATCGCACGAAGGCCATGAGCGGCTACATGTTCGTGAGCATTTCCGGCGGCTCCGTCGGTTTGCTCGTTGGCGGCGCCATCACGCAGATGCTCGATTGGCATTGGATCTTCCTCATCAATCTGCCCATCGGCCTCATTTCCATTCCGCTCGCCCGGGCGGTGTTGCGGGAGGAGGCGTCGCTCGGGGTGAAGGGCGGCGTGGACGTGGCAGGGGCGGTGTTGGTGACGGCTTCCGCCATGAGCCTCGTCTATGCGCTGGTGGCGGGGGCGACGCACCCGTGGACTTCGGCGGCCGTGCTCGCGCCGGCGCTGGGCACCGCAGCACTCTTGGCCGTGTTTTTCGTGGTCGAATCGCGGGTCGCCCAGCCGATTCTGCCGCTTCGGATCCTGCGCATCCGCAGCTTGATGGCCAGCAACTTGGTGCGTGGCCTCTTGATGATGGGCATGTACGGCGTGTTCTTTTTCGGCTCGCTGGAGCTGTGGCACGCGCTCGGTTTCGGGCCGATGCGGGTCGGACTCGCGTTTCTGCCGATGACCGGCATGGTCGGTCTCATGTCGCTCGGCATCAGTGCGCGGCTGGTGGCCCGCTTTGGGCCGCGCGCGGTGCTGCTCGGGGGCTTGACCCTCGTGGTGGCCGCGCTCGTGTCGTTCGCGCGGCTCGATCCGCACGCGCCGTATTGGCCGTGGCGAATGGGGTCGTACGCCCTGCTCGGTCTCGGCGCGGGCAATTCGTTCCTGCCGCTCCTGACCATGGCCATGTCCGACGTTCCCACGCGCGATGCGGGGTTGGGCTCCGCCCTGGTGAGCCTTTCGCTGCAACTCGCGGGCGCGATCGATCTCGCCATCCTCGCGACGGCGGCCTCGCACCGCACGGCGACCCTGCGCGCCGCGCACATTGCGCCGCTCGACACGGTGCTGGGCGGCTACCACTTCGCCTACCATGTCGCGGTGGGCGGCGTCGTTCTCGGGCTGCTCGTGGCAACGTTCCTTTTGGCGCCGCCGAGCAAGCCGGAGAAAAGGCTAGAGGCGGACGTCGATGTAAAGGCCGCGGCGTAGGTCCTGCAGCCAGACTTTGCGCTGGCGCTCGATGATCTCGCCCATGGCGCGCTCGCGCATCACGGCCTTGACGTCTTCGTAGGTCGGGATGTGCGGGCCCTTGTTCAATTGCGCGATGACGATGGCCTCCGCACCGAAGGCAACCGGCTCGGAGGTCTCCCCTTCCTTCAAGCTCTTCGCCGTATCCTGAAGGGCCGGAAGAAGGGCGGACGTCGGCTGCGAGCCGCGTGAGCCGCAGGTGTTCTTCGTGGTGACGTCTTCCGAGTACTGCGAGATGAGCTTGCAGAAGTCCTCACCGCCGCGCGCCCTCTTGACGATGTCCTTGGCGAAATCTTCGCGCTCTTTGAACTGCTCGTCGGTGGCGTTGGCGGGGACGCGCAGTGCCAGGATGCGCAGCTCGATCACGCGCTCGTCGCCCATCTCCTTGACCCAGCGCGTGTAGGTAGCGCGGGCGTCTTCCTCGCTCACGCGCACGCGCGGCAGGACGCGGAGCTGAATGAGCTTTCCCTCGAGGAGCTGGCGGCGCACCTCCTCGCGGTAGTCTTGCTCGCTCAGGCCTTGGCGGCGGGCCTCGACGAGAAGGTCTTTCAGCGGCAGATTGAGGCTATCGGCCTTTTGCTTCATGCCGCGGTCGATTTCGTCGGTCGTGACCGCGATGCGCGATTTGTCGGCCGCCTGCTCCTCGAGGCGATCGTCGATCATGCGGTTCAAGAGGTCGCGGTACATCTGCGTTTCGGCCGCGGCCCGCTGGGTGGGGCTCTGCTGCTGCTGCCCATAGATCTGCGAGAGGAAGGGCTTGGCGCGCCTGCGCAGGTCGGTCAGCAGGATGGGGCGCTCGCCCACGACGGCGACGACACGCTCGACGATGGCCGCGTCGCTTTTCGCGCAGACGAACGTCGCGCTCGCTGCAAGGGCGGCTGAACATGCGAGCCATCGGAAAGAGCGTTTCAACATGCCGGTTGTAGCTGCTCCTAGCACAGCTCGTCGAAATTCAAGGTACGGTAAATGAGCCCAGGTCGAGGCGGTCGTCGCGCATGGTCACAGTACCTGTACGGATGACCGGAATGCGCTTGCCATCGCCGCGCACCCGCCAGAGGCCGGCGTAGACGGTCCACGTTTTTCCCGTGGCGTCGTAGGGGACGGTGAGCTGCACGACGTCCCGCAACGTCTTGCCGGGCGGCGCCTTTTCGATTTCGAGTGCGTCCGAGACCATGACGTGATCGGCGCGCAGGTCGCTGCCCGAGGAGGGAACGACGTGGACGAAGAAGCCCATTTTGGACTCGACATCGGGGGCGACTTTCCAGTCGAACTCCATGGTGACGACCGATTCGGGGGCGGGCTCGGAGGGCGTCATTTTGAAGGCCTCGAGCGTCACGCCGCCGGAGAATTGCGCATCGATGCGGCGCGCGTCCGGGGGCGGGGCGTCGGCGATGATGTTTTCGCCGGTGGCGGTATTGAGGGGCGCGGACGGTGCCGTGGGCTCGGGCACCAGGGCGAGGGTCAGGGCGAAGGGGACGAGTGGAAGGGCGAAAGCGACGCTGTATTCGCGGGCGGAAAGCTCCCCCGCCCCGGCTCTCCGGCGGGAGAGGGAGGCCAAGAGCCAGATGATGACGCCCAAAGCCGTGAGCGAGACGGCGGCTCCGCCGAGGGCGGCACGCGGGAGGAAACGCAGCACGAGATCGCTCCTTCCCGCGGGGACGTCGACGGCGAGCAGGCCCTCCACGTTTTGGACGGAGCCCACGTTGGTCTGCCAGCCGGGGTGCCAGTTTTGGTTCACGAAGATGCGCCCGGGTTTGCGCATTTCCGCGTGGAGCCCGATGGCGCTGGGCGTCCAGCGCGTGCGGGTCACCGTGCCGGCGTTGGGTTCTTCCAGGTACTCCTCGGCCGGGAGATCGCCGCGCAGCCGCGGCGACTGCGGAACCGGGTAGGCGTCGTAACACGAGAGGCATCCGAGCCCCATCGGGCCGTAGTACGCGAGACCCCATCGCGTACCACGCGCCTGGCGGAACGGCTGATCGACGTGCACCGGCGGAGGGGCGAGCACCCGACCATTCGCCGCCGCGTGGTGGTTTTTCACGAGCGGGTACACATTGAAGAGAAGCAGCCCTGCCGCGATGCCCGTTAGAGCCACGGCCCAAGGCCGCCGGCGCCCGAGCACCTGCAGGTGCGTCACGCCCAGCGCGGCCACCGGGGCCGCGGCCAGCGCGAGCAGCACGAGGAAGCGCTCCGGGTAACGCAGGGTCGAATAAAACGGGACGTGCTTGAGGAGCGCGAAGAGCGACAGCTGCACGCCGAAGCCTTGCGCCAACCAGAGGGCCATCGCACCGGCGAAAACGAGGGGCGCGCTCCTTCGCCGCGCGATGCCCGCGAGCACGGCGACGACGCACAACGAGCCCACCAGGTAATTGCCCGCGATGCCGAAGTCGCCGCCTGCATCGGGGTTGATCTTCCCGAAGAGCGCGGGCACGAGGTCCTTCGAGGCGACCCCCGGCGCACCACCGATGATGCGCGGGGCCATGGCCAAGGTATGCACGATGGGCCAGAGGCGCACCGCCGAGAGCGCGAGGGCCAGGGCACCGGCCAGGGCGGCCATTTTCAGGGCGCGCACGCTCTTGAGCGACACGAGGGCGTCGATGGCCTCGAAGGCGCAGAACAGCGCCGCGAACGGCACGGAATACGTGCCACCGAACCCGGTCATCCACGCGAAGGCGATGGCGGTGATGGCCACGCCCACAACGCTTCCGCGCATGGCGCGGCGCACACCCCACGCGGCCCACGGGATCAGTTCGAAGCCGAAAAAGTTGGTCCAACCGAGCGCCGGCGAGTACGCGAACAGGCCGCTGATCGCGAAGACCGGCGCGGCGAGTGCCGCCCCGAGGTGCGAAGCCCCGCGCGAGCGCGCATAGCGGTACGTGCCCTCGAGGCCGAGGAGGATCATCGCGAAGGCGATGATCGATTCAGCGCGCAACGTCCCCACGAGGAGGGAGAGAAGGAACGTCGGCGACATGTGCCGGCTTTGCGGCGTTCCCAGGAGGTCCAAGCCGCCGCAGTAGTACGGGTCCCAGAGCGGCAGCTGCCCGAACTCGACGACGGCTTTGCGCGCGCTCTCCTCGTACGGCACGAGAAATTGCGCATCGCGGAACATGTTGAACGACCCCGCCGTGCGCAGCAGCGGCCACGTGCACGCCAGCGCGACGCACGCGAAAAAGAGCAGCCGGCACGGGGTTCGCGCAGCCTTGTGCCCTGCCCAGCGCACGGCGGCGTGAAGGCGCGGGATCAATGAATCGGGCGCGGTCGACACGGCGGCACCATCGGACGGAGCGTCACGTTTTCGGGCGTGGGCCAGCGGTGGTGGAGTCCCTCATCGACCGCGAGGAGCACGTCCGACACGCGGATGCTCTTCGCCGCCGCCAACGACTTCGCGCGGCGGTACTCCGAATTGTGGAAGGCATCGTCCTGCGACCAGAGGTCCGCAGGGAAATCCTTGGCGGCGTTCCGGCGCATTTCCCGCTCTTCGAAGGCCATGACCTCGAAGGCCTCGTGCAGCTCCTCGTCCTTGGCGGCGTGGGGGCTAGACAAAGGCGCGGCCGTTACCGCCACGAAGGCAGCAACGGCCACGATGGCCCCAAACAGAAGCCATGACGAAGCGTAAGGTGGCCGCGAGAAGACGCGCATGCCGCCCCGACGACGACGCCTTTTAGCGCTTGCTGTACTGGAAGCGTTTGCGGGCGCCCGGCTGGCCGTACTTCTTGCGTTCCTTCTTGCGCGCGTCGCGCGTGAGGAAGCCGGCGCGCTTGAGGACCGAGCGGCGCTCGGGATCCATCAGGCAGAGGGCGCGGGAGATGCCGTGGCGCATCGCTTCGGCCTGGGCCGAGTGGCCGCCGCCGCAGACCGTGGCCGTCACGTCGAACTGATCGATGGCTTCGATGAGCTCGAGCGACTGGCGCATGACCATGCGGGAAGTCTCACGCTCGAAGTATTCGTCTGCGGGCGTGCTGTTGACGGTGATCACGCCCGTGCCGGGCTTGACCCAAACGCGGGCAATGGCGGTCTTGCGCTTGCCGGTGGAGTAGGTGCGGGTATCGGTGGCGGCCATGTTCTAATTCTTTTGTCGCTCGATCAGAGCGAGACCTTGAGGGGCTGCGGTTTCTGGGCGGCGTGCGGATGATCCGGGGTCGCGTAGACCTTGAGCTTGGTCAGCATTTCGCGACCGAGCACGTTCTTGGGGAGCATGCCCTTGACGGCCTTCTCGATGGGGAAGGTGGGCTTGCGGGCCAGAAGGTGCCGGTAGCTCTCGGCGCTGAACCCGCCCGGGATGCCCGAGTGCGAGTAGTAGTGCTTCTGGTCGAGCTTGTTTCCCGTCAAGCGAATCTTGTCCGCGTTGACGACGATGACGAAATCGCCCGTATCCTGATGCGGAGTGAACGTCGGCTTGTGCTTCCCGCGGAGAACACGCGCAATTTCACTGGCCAGGCGCCCGAGGGGCTTGCCGGCTGCATCCACCACGTACCACGAACGACCGGCCTGAGCCTGTTCCTTGGTCGCCGAAAATGTCGTCTGAGACATCGTTGAAAAAGCCTTTCCTAGGCGAACTTGAAGCCTGCTGGTGCCCCAAGCCCCAGAGGGGGCGGGAACGTACGAGGATGGGGGGTGCTTGTCAAGCACTGAGCCCCGCCCCCTTCTCACTTCCCCCCGACCCTTCCCGTCCCGTTCAGGAAATCCCGAGGTTCGGTAGGGCACAGGCACCTTTACGATCAGAAGAGCCCGATCGCAAAGTGGAACGCGCCGAAGTCCTCGTAGGCCTTACGGCGGGTCAGGTTGATACCGTAGTCGAAAACGAGCGGACCGACAGGGGTTTGAAAGCGGATCCCGGTTCCCACCGAGACGCGTATCGGGAATTCCTTGTGTTCGAACGGGTAGAGCGGGTCGTACCAAAGGTTGCCCATGTCGCTGAACAACACGGTTTCGAGCGCGCCCCGAAGGGGGATGCGCAGCTCGAACTTCGGGTTGAACATGAGGTTGCCACCGCGGATGGGAACGGTGTTCGCCGTGAAGGGCGGACGGTTCGTAGGCGGATTTTTCGCATCGTACTCAATGAGATCGGCAAAATCTTGTGGGACCAAGGAGTCCTGGGCGAAGCCGCGGATCGATTCGATGCCGCCCATGAAGAAGAAGCGGTCCGGGTAGGTGATCGACCCCGAGGTGACCTGCACGTTGGTGCCGAGCCGCAGCTCGGCGGCGAACGTGAGCTTCTTTCCGAGCGGGATGTAGCCGGCGAAGGTCTCCGAGAACCGCAAGAAGTGTCCCTGCTGGTTGGCCTGAGCCGCGTCCAGCGTCGGGTTTCCCGAGTTGACGGTGCCCACCGGGGCCCAGTCGACGTGCTCGATGCCGCTGACGAAATACGTCCCGGAGTGGGCATTGAAGGAGTTGTCGCGGCGGTCCCACGAGACGATGAGGCGCTGCGACACGGCGATGCTCGTACCCTCGGGTACGCGAAGCAGACGCGCGAGATCGTTGTTTTGCTGCTGCTGCAGAAACTCGTAGAGCGACGTGTTGAAGACCCTCGCCGTG
>Ga0307507_10009259_pt1 | contig 13192 bp, 4 predicted proteins | sample 7_EM_MG_FD_207223 | JGI IMG/M metagenome (GOLD analysis project Ga0307507, IMG submission 207223) | Populus trichocarpa ectomycorrhiza microbial communities from riparian zone in the Pacific Northwest, United States - 7_EM | ecosystem: Host-associated > Plants > Roots > Unclassified | place...
CACAAGCCTCCTTCCTTTCTTGGACTTGCGCCTGCGCAACTATAGCTGCATTGCTTTTATTTTTTCTAAGGCGCTTCCTAGTATCTTTTGCCTGCTGCTTAGTCTCTGCTATTGCTGCCTTAGTAGCAATAAGTGCTCTAGCTGATTTAGTAGTAAGAACTAATTTAGTAGAAAGCACTACCCGCCTATTCTTCTTCTTAGCTCTTCTTTCTGCAGCGCCATTGCAAAGCTTAGTATTTTCTTATTGTAGTATTTCTATGCCTTCCTCTAATGAATCCATGTGGCTTATAAGCTTTATAACAACTACGTTAACTGCTTTGGGTAAGGTATCTGGGTGACGAATTGTATGGCCATACCGAGCTCGATCAGAGTAACTTTTGGGAGTCTTTAGATGCAGAGGTAAGGATAAAATCGTCAATTCGTTTTAAAGGGGTGTAGTTAGCCGTGTAGATAAAGGTCCTTTTATAAGGCGCTAAAGGACTCAATTAGGGTTAAAAGGAAGAAGCCTTACCGCCTTAAAGGCGCTATTAATTAATTCTGGGGTGTATATATAGGGTCAAATCTTACCCAGAATTCTTAGAAAGTAGTCCCTATTAATACCCATAATACCGCGAGCTGTATATTCATCGACTTTGGCTAAATAAAGGCGCTTAAGTACTGAAAAGATAACAAGATCTAGAGGCTGTAGGAAGTGGGTTAAGTGAGGTAGAAGATAAATAGGTATAATCTTATAGTTCTAGTAGAACTCTACAAAGTTAATATTAGTGTGAGAAGTGTGTCCGTCTATAATAAGCAATTAATATCCATGGTGTTCAATATCTAGACTATTAATTTTAGAGGCCTCCCATACCTCTATTCGTCGGGTATGTTATTTAAAATGTTTAAGCTACTTAAGGCCCATTTCCTTATTTAACTAGCTATTCTCTGTTATCCTGATTAAACAGTCTCCTATAGCTTCCTCTGCAGTTTCCCATAGAGAATCTGTATGCTGCCATCCTTTGAAAATGACAAACGGTGGAATTGTTTGCCTATATATGCCAATTGCGTCCACCTGGGTAACCCATTCTCTATTGCCGTTAACTGTCTTAAAATTAATAATTCTTCCTCTTAAAATAACCACCTTGGCACTAAAAGCTAAACCTATTACGAAGCCCGTCTTGTCCATATTCCATATATTAAATTCGTTGATATTATATATAGTGACAATGTTGTAGTAGTTAGAAAAGAACCTCTTAATATAGCTAGGGTTGTTATTAGCAAAAGCTCGTTCTTAATTAATTAAATGTATGTAGCAGCAACAAAGCTCTTTCTGCCGTTTTAGGAAATTGTACACCCACTTCTTGCCTAAAGGTTCGATTTAAAGGTATTGAGGAAGGTCAGTATGCTCCCATTTAAGCACTATCATTGCAATCGTTCGAAGAGTGTGCTGGCGATATAGAAACCCAGCGTTAGTAAGATATATACAGTGCTTAGTAATTACATATTTGCTAGGAACAGTAATGCGATTCTAGTTAGTATAGGCAATTTTATAAGGCTGTTGTTTTCTATTAAGGCGACGTTAAAATGTCTGCAGATCTACCCCATGGGCTTTTACGCAGGCTTCCCGGCTGTCATAGAGGCCAGAATGCCAGGCAGTAGTAGCAATTTGTATAGTCTTATCGCGATCAGAGTGTAGAGGCCAGCGAGGCATTATAGTGTTAATAAGAATATTTTTAATCACAATGTAAGCATTTAAAAGTTCCTCTATTTTAATTTTCCTGTTTTGATTTTAGAATTAGCAATATACTTAATTAGGCAGGCGGTAGGCCTATTTAGGCAGGCGGTGGGGCCCCACCGTTATAACTATGCCGACCGTCATAACCCTATCACCTACGTTAGTCAGAGTTAGTTTATATAGTTTAGTATAACTTTTAGGTCCTTAGTAGACGTTAGCAGAAATCTTATATTAGTGGAATTTAGTAGAATTCTTAGGTAGGTAGAATTGGGTGGACTTTTTAGGTATAGGGTAAACATTAGTAGAAATTTTAGACTAGTAGATCTTAGTAGATTTTTTAGATTTTAATTTAAAGTCTAAGCAGTAAGTTATAAGACACTTCTACTTATAACGGGAGGCGGTAAATAGAAGCTTAAGGTTGTTTTAATTAATGGTTACCTTATATAGCTTTATTTAGGGTTATTTAAGGATTATTAGGTAACCTAGGGTACTTACAAAGAGCTTAATTAATTCTTTATGGTTTAGGTATTGGAGTTTTAGGGCCGCTATATAAGTAATACAGCCTAAGATAGTACGTTTGCTATTAAATCCAAATACATTAATATGCCGGTTAAGGGGTATTAGGGCAAACCTATTATCTTACACGAAGATCTTATTAATAAATCTTATACTACTAGCTCCTATATTAATTAGGACTTAAGCATTAGCCTATTAACCTTTCTACTAAAAATAGTAGTTAACAGTTATACTATAATCCTAAGAGTTAGGTTTTATAACATTTAATATATTTAATAAGATTCTATAATATAGCTATTCTAGAGAGCGACTTAACTCTAAAATATACCTTTTAGTAGTAAGCGGGAAGGGGTTCCTATAGAATATTAGTTATAACTTTGTCCTTATAAGTGGTGCTTACTAGATATAGGGCTAGAGCTAGGTCAAGATTAGGGATGGTAACTAGAGGATTAATATGGTGAACGGTTGTTAGTATTAGCCGTTTATAAGTTATATTAGGGTATAAGGACGGAGTAATATCTTAAAATATATTCCTTACTTCTATATTTAAAGTAAAGGCCTAGCTTAATACATTATTTTTATTTAAGGGACCTTAGTAAAGCATATCCTAGGGTCCCTATGTTAATATCTATAGCGTTAGGGTACTTAGGCTAAAATAATAACTTAGTAGACATTTATAGGGCTGTTGTATTATATTAAGAAGTGGACTTTGGTATTAGGCGTAGTATATTATTATACTATTTATTAATAACATTTACGCAGGCATTAAGAGCTTCTAATAGGTCTATACCTATTAGGGAGGTTTTTAGTTTAGGGCTTAGGGACTTAATAAGGCTATTAACTAGTACGGAGTTATTCTAGCCTATTTTCTTTACATAATAGTTAAATTTAGAGAAGTATATTAGGAAACTTTTTGTTTCTTAAGTTATATAGTTTATCTTCCTTTAAGTGGTAGCTTAATGGTTTAGGTTACTATACGTGGCTTTAAGTAGTATAACTAGACTTTATACTAAGTTCGGTTAAAGGGGCTTAATAAGGTTAGCTATATCTCCTCCTAGTTAACTTAGGACGTAGTAAAGTTAGTTAGCATTACTAGTTAGCTTATTTTTAAGCTGGCTTAGGAATAATTAAAGTTCTTACTATTTACTAGTAAATATTAAAGGGTCTAGTAGTTATTCAGATTATTACAGTACGGTAGTTAGTTTAGGATAAATAGTTACTATAGGTTTGGGACTCTTATCCCGCATATTTATCTTTAGAGAAGGCGTTTGGTCTTAGGGCCCTAGTATAGGTATCTTAAGGGTACAGACTTCTTCTTAGAGGTCCTTAATTATTTATAGGTGTTATGCCTTTTATTTAGCTTATTATTAAATTTAAGTAGCTTAGTTTTATATAAGGGCGTCTATAAAGGACTTTTATATCTCTACTAATTGTTCTTAGAGTATAGATATAATACTAGCAACTGTTATAGGGGCTTTAAGGTTATTCTATATATTAGAGGGTAGTATATAAGGTTAACGCAATATAGTGTTATAGAGTAAGTATAAGCGATGGTAATATATAGTAAAGTAGATATTATTAAACTATATATATAAACTATATAATAAAGTTAAGATATTATATAAGAAGAGAAGGTAAGGAAACGGGAAGAAAGGGTATATATTATTAGTTTGGTTGCTTAGTTAATATATATATGGAGCAGAATAGGATTCAAGTAGCGGTCCTGGCAGAACTTGGCAGGATTCGGTGGACTTAGCAGAATATGGCAGAATGCGGCAGATTGCTGTCAGATTGCCGTAGATTGCCGGCAGATTGCCATCAGATTGTCGTCTCGCGGTCGGTCTCTTCTTGCTGCGTCAGTGGAAACAGGTGGAAACAGGTGGGAACAGGTGGACGTGTATAAGGTGTCACGGAGGCGTCCCGTGACAATTGGGAGCCCTGCGTTCAAGTCTAGCCCTCATGCCAACACTCTATATTGAAAGAATATCCGCAAGTTCTGGACACACTAGTCTCTCTCTGAGAATCTATCAGCCTAGGAGATACCGAAAACTGCTGTGAGATAGAAGTCTGTGCCACCTCGCGCACAGTGCCACCTCTCGCACACCCTTTTCCCATACAAAATCGCAATTTTTACCCTTTATAAAATAGCAACCCCTAGGGCTATTATTATAAAATTTTAAATATAATATATTTAAAGTCTTAAATATATATTTATGTATTTATATTATTATAATTTACCCTTAATAAGTAGTTATATAGCTTTAAAAAATTAAATTTTTAAAAAAAGGTTAAAAATTCTATAATAAAATTAATACTTTAGCTATTACTATAAAAATTTTAATAAAATATATTTAAGTAATAAAATATAATATAAACCTATAATTAAGTAATATATTTTATAAGTAAACCGCCTATTTAAGTAAACTATTTACTTTATTTTTTACTAAAATTATAAAGTAATATTTTAATAGCGGCTTAATAATAAACTTAAAAACTTTATAATTAGGTTTCCCTATACTATTATATTACTTTATAGAAATTTAGGAGTAAAGTATATGTTGGTATATATTCGTTTTGTATATTATGTGTATAAGGCACGTGATCTACGTAACGCGTATATGTATTATTGGGACGTGTAGATAGAACGAACAAGAATCCAACTATACACCGCACTGCATGTATATTATGTCTATTGCACTGTGTTAAAGCATATCAACACTAATTAGTGAGCGCGTATAGATTAGGAAATACGCAGATAGCTTGGAAAACAGTTATACTATCCACCTTACAGCAGATTGGAAGATAATTATACTTATCTACCTTTTATATCAGCTTATTTCAGTTAAAGAGAAGAAGAGAAACTACCTAGGAGTACTTGTCTAGTATCTACAACGACTTCTAGATATCTCGTTCTATCTATTTTAGAAGAATTACTGCGTAAAACACCTTACCCTACTTAAATAACTTGAACCGCCCCCTTAACCGCCTTCTTAACTACCTCCTTACTGCCTCCTTAACCGTTCCCCTACCTTTACCCTATAAACACCCTTACCTACCTAAATAATATATAAAATACAAGATGTTAGGAATAGAGAAAGACTGGGAGGAAGAAGCAGCTAAATGGGAAGATAGAATTAACCTAACGGAAGTCACCAAGGATAAGCTAACCAACTACGTATAATGCAAGATGTATGTATATACGGAGATATACGACTAGCTAGACTTAATACTCTGGGAATTGTTCTAGGGAGATTTTAAGGACTTTATAGTTGATATCTTTACGCAAATCCACTTATACTGGCTTTAGAAACTATATAATTGTCTAAATACCAGAGGAGTATAGGTTAACACTAACTATAAATAAGGTAAATCACTCCCTTAATCCTTATATAATATAGTATAAGAAGAAGACCAAATGGAATAGACTAGAGAAGAGATAAACGCACTTAAGAAAAAGTTTAACACTAGTATTAAGTTAAGAAGTATTTAGTATTACAAAATATACGGAACTCTAGAAGAGGAACAAGCAAGATATTTCTTAGTGCCTATGCTTTCTACTATACCTTAATCTATAATTATCTCTACCTTTATACTATCTGTTACGCCTTAACCTATAATAATAACACAGTAACTCTACGAATAACCTACGGACAAGGAGAACCGCCTTATTACTATAACTAGCTATAGAAAGGAAATTGCGAATGCAGCTAAGATATATATAGAGGAGCAGAAATACGGTGGTATAAACGAAAGCCTTAACTATAAATTAACAATATTCTATAACATCTGTAATTAAGTAGACGTACCTTAAGAAGCTTACCTTAAGGCATTCCCTATTATGTTAAAAGGACTAGCTCTAGACTACTTCTATATAAACTAACTCTCCCACCTACTATTCGCTAAAGCTTATAAGTACCTTTGGAATTTCTTTAAAGGACTAGGATTTTAATGCAAGAACTTGGACAAGTGGAATACTATTATACTTATAATAGTAATGGCAGAAAATATAGACAAGTCTATAAGCGAATGCCTCTAATTGCTAATCTATAGACTTTGTTAACTATAGCATGGCCTTAGACCTACCTTATAAACTATGGACTTCCTTTATAACAAAATTGTTACTTCTTACTAGGGAATACCAGTATGTAGATATGCAGTCTTTAACCCACTAGATAACCTTGGAGCCCTTATTAATAAACTCCAATTGTCTATTATGGTATATAAGAAAGAGCATACGGAGAAGACATAAGCTTTCTTTATAGACCGACGATTCTATAGAAGAGATAATAATTATAACCGCAATAACCGTAACAACTGCAGCAACCCCCTATATAACCGCAACTAATAGAAACCACGTTGCTTTGTATGTAATAAGGAAGAATATTATTTATAGAAACATACTAAGGAGGAGTAAGAAGAGTCTAAGACTAAGTTTAGAAATAAGTTTAAGGACCGCTTCTAGGAGCGAATAAAGTAATATATTATAGACTACGAAGGCGACAACAACGAGGACAATAATAAGGATAATGAGATCACCAATGTATTTAACACTCTGGTAATTAATATGGACCCCAATACTTTACTAAACAAGGATGACCTGGCTATAGTATACTATACTTTATACGGTAAGATTAAACTAGATAATATAACTGCTATAGCTTTAGAACTGGCCAACAGAGCTTATAGCCACGTAGTTACAACCATTAATACTATAATAGATGCATTCACTACTAACACAGACCCGTTTGCGTATAATATAACCTTATACTATACCTCAATAAAGTTTATAGGTGTAATAATTAACACTAGAGCCTCTAAATGTTCTATAGCAGGATACGGTTAGTTTCTTATACTTTAGAAAATTGATAAAGTATAGTTAAACGAGTCTATAAGAGGCATAGTTAGCGTATAGTTCGGAATAGGTTTTATATCCTCTATTGGTTCTATTAAGGTAAATACACTAATAGGTACAGTAGAGTTCTATATTATTAAAGTTAATACCCCTTTCCTACTTTGCCTAGCAGATATAGATAATTTATAAGTGTACTTTAACAACCTAAAGAATGTCCTAATAACCCCCTTAAAACCCATACCAGTCATACGCCGATTCGGACACCCGTTTCTACTATAGGATACCTTGTTATATATGTTTATCATAGAGTCTTTTAACCAAAACCTATGCTACTTAACTAATATAGAATTGCGACGCCTACACTGACGCTTTAGACATCCGTTAGTATAGCAACTTAAGAGAATATTGGACCGCGCTGGCTATGAAAACGATGCTAATTAAAAGACATTTAAGCATATTACCCGCTACTACTTATACTGTTAAAAGCACGGAAAGTTATTAGGTAGATTTAGATTTACCTTAAAGGACAACGTTAATTTCAACTACTGCATTATTATTAATATTATATACATTAACAGCAAGCCTATACTTTATATTGTTAATAAAGGTACCTAATTTTAAATAGGCAGATGGCTATAGAATATTAGCGCTAAGTATATATAGAATATATTACAAGTGTGCTAGATTAATATATACCCAGGCCCTCTAGATATAATTGCATACAACACAGGAAAGAACTTTATTAGTAGAGAGTTTAAGCAATACGTAGTTAATATGGGCACTACTATAAAGAGCGTACCGGTTGAAGCTTATAACTGAATTAGCATAGTAGAGCGTTACTACGGCCCCTTGCAATGTATATACCACATTATTACTTCCAAAATACTAGGAATTAGTAAGGATATGGCACTGTAAATAGCCTTTAAAGCAATTAACGACTCTGTAGGACTAGACGGCCTAATACCCACACTGTTAGTATTTAGAGCGTACCCCTAAATAACAGAGTCCAACGCACCTTCACCTATAGTGACATAGCGTGCGATTGCATTTAAGAAAGCTATAGAGGAAGTAAAGAAGATATAAGCGGAGTGCTGGGTTATAGATGCACTTAATATACGTAATGGCCCTAGCACTACCATAATTTATAATCTACCCCTTAACTCTTTAGTACTGGTCTAGAGAGAAGGTAATATAGGACAACCTAGATACTGGGTAGGACTATATAACCTACTAAATATTAAAGGAGAAACGTGTGCTGTTAATCTACCTAGCGGCCCTATAAAGTTCTATAGCACTACTATTAAACCGTATTTAATAGACCCTAGAAATATTCATGTTAAAGATATTTAAGATAACGGCACCTAAGTTAATAATATCCAAGTTAATGAAACTACCTATATATGCGAACTGTTTATAGAAACCGTCTCTATATAGAAACCGTTCCTTACTAAAACTAGAGAAGTATAACCACCTTACTAAGGAAGAGGAAAACCCCACAAGTATCCCCTTTATATTAATACTGCTAACATTACTATATTCTTATAAGAGGACAGCAACTATAAGCAGTTTAAAACGTCCTATTAAAAGGAAATTACAGAACTGATTAAAAAGGGCGTATTTAAGATAATTAACCCTTAGGATATACCCGTAGGAGTTAGAATCTTTAACTTATAATTTATAGATGAGATTAAGAACCCTAGTACTAACAAAGCCTTTAAGAAATTAAGACTCGTCGTCTAAGCGTATAATAATCTTAAAAAGGGTATTATACTAACCTAGTTACCTACTATTTAACAAGTCAGCTAACGCCTTATTCTATACATTATAGCGATACTATAAGGCAACGGCACATAGTTATACCTATAAGATATCTCCTAAGTGTATGTCTAATCTCTTACAAAGCTAAATTAAGACTTCTATATCTAACCACCTTATAAGTTGGGAAGCTAACTAGGCATTAGAAAGAACTTGATCCTAAAGGTAATTAAGCCTTTATATGGTATTCTAGAAGTAGGCAATTACTAGTTTACAACCTACTATAATTATTATATTAAGGAATTGGATATAAACTTATTAATATATAACCTGTGTCTCTTATAGAGTAATACTCCCAACTACTTTAGCATTATTGGCCTTTAAACTAATAACACTCTATTTCTAGCCAATACTACCTTTATGGACGTGGAGCAACAATATTTAGAAAAGGCTTAATTTCTTATAAAAGAACGCGAGTAACTTACAGTTAAGCAGTTACTTAAATTTAACGGAAGCATTATTTAACTCTCTTAGGAAGGTAATATTATAATAACCTAGGAACACTAGTGCAAGAACCTAAATATAGTTTACCTTAGTAAAATAGCTATAACTATAAGCTTAAGAGGCATTATCCGTAATGCACTAACTATAAAGGAATAATACGTTGCGCAACGCGTAAGAGGTATGTATATTGCCTCTATATGTTAACCAGAAGCTTTATTTAATCTCTCTTTTACTGCCTAGGTAATTAACCCTAAGAAGGAAGATGTTACAGCACTTAATAAATAATTATAATTGTAGATTGACAATCCAACAAGAGGCCTTACGTTTATTAAATTGGACATTAATATATTACGCCTACTTACCTTTACTAATGCCTCATTTGCCAACAATAAGGACCTCTTGTCATAAATAGGATATATACTAGTATTAGAGGACGCGTTATATAAGGCTAACATTATTTACTAGTTATTAATTAAGTATAAGAGATTTACCAGAAGCGTACTAGCCTTAGAACTCTATGTAATGGCCTATAGATTTAATATCGGCGCTATAATTAAGTTAACCGTTAAACAACTCCTATAGATTAAACTCCCACTTATACTTTACATCGACTTAAAATTACTCTACAAATGTCTTATTAAGCTAGGCACTATATAAAAGAAATATCTTATAATAGACGTTATGTGTCTCTGTTAGTTATATAAGCGCAAAGAGATTACGGAAGTTAAGTGGATTAATGGTGATAGCAACCCTACTAATTTAATAACTAAGAGCAAGACATCTACGGCTTTTAAGAAGTTAATTAATACCAATTACTTAGAACTGTAGACTATGGAGTGGGTTAAACAAATAAACTAAGATTTGGCGTAGCGTTGTGACGGTGCCATATTCTATAGACCCTAAATTTAACCAGCCAATTAGGATTTTCTATACCCGGTATAGAAAATCGCTATTAACTTGCTTACCACTAGCGCCTTGGCGACCCTCGCGATATATCTGCTTACTACCCCTACCAATTCTCCTTCTCCTTAACTTAGTATCTTTATTAAATAGCAATTGTTATAGGACACCCCCGTAATACCTTATACGCGTTTACCTATTTCTACCAACTTAGTAATTAGAGACTGGCCGTGAGACGGCAACCTAATGGCAATCTACGGCAATCTAATGGCAATTTAACGGCAATCTATAGCATTCTGCTATATTCTGCCAAGTCCACTAAGTCCTGATAAGCTCTGCCAGGACTACTACTTAAATCCTATTCTGCAGAGAAGCTATTATATATTACGGATAGAGGAGCTAGTTATTGCGTATACGCTATGAATAACTGGAATAGTATAATTTGGTTTCCTTTAGAGTTGCTCCAGTGTCGGTATATATTCGTTTCGTATATTATGTATATAAGGCACGTGATCTACGCGATGCGTATATATATTATCTAGACGTGTAGATAGAACGAATAAGAATCTAACTACACACCGCACTGCACGTATATTACATCTATTGCACTGTGTTAAAGCATACCAATAGTATATAATAGTTATTAAAATTAAATAATTTAGCTTTAATTTATAGACTAAAATATAATATCTTTAAAACTATAATATATATTACTTCTAAATTTCTATAGGGCAATATAATAGTATATAAAAGCCTAATTATAAATTTTTAAAGTTTATTATTAAGCCGCTATTAAAATATTAATTTTGTTTTAAAAAAAATAAGATAAGTAATTTATTTAAATTAATAGTTTATTTATAAAATATATTACCTAATTATGGGTTTATATTATATTTTATTACTTAAATATATTTTATTAAAATTTTTATAGTAATAGCTAAAGTATTAATTTTATTATAGAATTTTTAAAAGAATTTTTAACTTTTTTTAAAAATTTAAATTTTTAAAGCTATATAACTACTTATTAAGGGTAAATTATAATAATATAAATATATTATTATTTATTGCTTAACGTCCGATTTGGATCCCTATTAGGCCCACGCGGACTACTCCTTATATACATATAGGGAGAAAACTCTATTTAAGAAAACCCCGTAATCCGTCTTCCCACCTTTTAGGGCTCGCTTGCGAGTTGCCTACGAGTTACTAGTGGTGCTCTACTACCTTACTTTTTGACCTCCTTGGGAACCACTGCTGCCGTAACAAACCTATAGACGCGCTAGTATTACACACTATACTCTACTCCTGTAGAGTTATTAGGGGGCGCCTATTACTTGCCCTTTTGCCTTCTATTACTATTTTCTTTGTAACCCAGAACTGGTCTAGTATATTTTGGCTAATAAGCCACTAGGTAGCCGCCTTAAGGCCTTTCTATATTAAGAGTAGTGTATTATAGTTTTCTGTGCTAGCTGCTAAGAGCATTACTTCTTAGCTAGTGTGTAAGGGGTATAACAGTATTATGTGTTTTAGTGTCTGTTTTAGCTAGCTATATTCGCACCTCAGGCTACCTACTAGGACACCTACCCAGTAAAGCCAATCTTTTAGTCCTATTATTCCTGTCCTTAAGAGTGTTGCTATTGTATTTTCTGCCTTTATTAGGCCCTTTTAGAGCCCTTAGGTATTTACCCCCTATAGTATTACCTATGCTATGGCTTAGGTTCCCCTTGCCTAAGTCTGCCTCTATACCTTTAACTCCTATTTATCTCTCTAGCGTTGGTCTAACTAGTATTATATTGTAGTAGATAGTTTTCTAGTACTCTTTTATACTCTACTTTGGCTTCTTTCTCTTCCTTGCTATTATCTTTACTGGCCTCTTGCGCGTCTCCCTTCCTCCTCTATATAGGCCTGGGCCTTAGCGCCGTACTATTCTTCTTCTACTTTCTCTACCTGTTTTCCTAATATATCTTCCCTACTTTAGGGTTGTTGGTTTCTTCTTCTATAGGGCACCCTAGGGTCCCTCTATAGTTTGTTTAGGCGTGTCTTAATATACTTTATAACGTTAGAGTTGCGTTCCTTTTACACCCTTTATATTGCATCGGCTTTAATATATAGTTATAAAAGGGGAATATTAGCTTCCTTCTTAAGCAGTGCTGTGGCTGTTTGCTTATACCCGCCTGTTATACTCCTAAGGCAGGCTGTTTGGACCTTTTAGAGTGGTTTAAGGAGTGGTTTAGGGGGGCCTTTTTTAGTTTCTCTAGTGGCCCAAATACTAGATCTATATGTTATGGTTAGCCGGACAACTGCTATATATAGTAGGCGTGACCTCTGGAAGCATAGACCCTATATAGAATTGACAATCCTAGATATGGCGATATACTATACTTAGCCCTTATAGGCCGCTTGCGCTGTATATGTGCTCTACTAGAGCTTGCTGTCTACCTATACTCCTAATACCCTTAGGCCTTAAACCGGTTGACCCCTAAAGCCTTAAATATGGATTATATGCTAAAGATCTGCAGATTAGTTACGTTTTCTTATAAAATAGATTAGCTGGTATTTCTCTGGTAAGAATTAGACTCTATATTATCTTGCCCATTCTATATAGGTGTTGTGGGCTTTTTTTAGTGTCCTACAGTTCTCTGCAGCTGTTGGCCTATATGTAATTAGGTTTGTGTTATTAATAAAGCCTATTCCCTAAATTGCCCCTTCCTTAAAGGTATTAAGCAGGTTGCTTATAAAGAAGAGGAAGAGTATAGGCGATAGAGGTAATCCTTATAGTATTCCTATTATAACTATAATGGGGGGGCTCTGGTATCTGCTAAAAACTAGTAATATTTCTTTCTGGCCTATAAATCCTTAAATAAATTAAATGATCTATTCTGGGAAGCCCTTTGCCCTAAGGATATATAGGAGACGCTTATAGGGTATATTATTATAGGCGCCGCTAATAT
>Ga0307507_10009260_pt1 | contig 13191 bp, 7 predicted proteins | sample 7_EM_MG_FD_207223 | JGI IMG/M metagenome (GOLD analysis project Ga0307507, IMG submission 207223) | Populus trichocarpa ectomycorrhiza microbial communities from riparian zone in the Pacific Northwest, United States - 7_EM | ecosystem: Host-associated > Plants > Roots > Unclassified | place...
CGGCGTTGCCCACCGTCGATGTCCTGCGCGAGCTGCATCTGCGTCATCTGCAGACCGTGCCCTTCGAGAATCTGTCGATTCATCTGGGAGAGGAGATCGTGCTGGAGGAGAAGCGGCTGCTGGACAAGGTGGTGGGCGCGGGCAGGGGCGGGTTCTGCTACGAACTGAACGGCCTGTTCGGCGCGTTGCTCGCCGCGCTGGGCTTCGACGTCGCGCTGCTGGCCGCGCGGGTGTACGGGGACGAGGGGCGGCTCGGGATTCCGTACGACCATCTCGCGCTGCGGGTGCGGACGGTGGACGGGGGTGTGTGGCTGGCGGACGTGGGGTTCGGGACGCACAGCCATTACCCCCTGGCCTTCGAGGAGCGGGGCGAACAGTCGGATCCCGGCGGCGTGTTCAGGGTGGTCGAGTCGGGGTCGGACGCGGCCGGGACGCGGGGCGCCGAGCCCGGGGAGGATTCGTCTCGCGCCGTTCGCGCCGTTCGGGCCGTGGACCTGGACGTCGTCCGAAACGGCGAGTCCGAGTACCGCCTGGAGGTGCGGCCCCGGGTGCTCGGCGACTTCGTGGCCGGGGCGTGGTGGCAGAGCACGTCGCCGGCGTCGCACTTCACCCAGTCACTGGTCTGCTCCCGGCTCACGGACGACGGCGGGAGGATCACACTCAGCGGTCGCCGCCTGACGGAGACGGGGCCGGACGGGACCCGGGACGTACGTGAACTGGCCACGGACGAGGAGGTGTTGGCGGTGTACCGGGAGCGGTTCGGGATCGAGCTGGGGGTGGTGCCGAGGGTGCGCAAGCCCGCGTAGGCCGGCGTAGTCCCGGGGTGAGTTCGCACGAGCCCGCGGCCGTACCGGAAAATGTCCCCCGTGAGTGATGTGAGACATGTGCTGGTGCTGCCCGACCGTGACGCGGCTCAGGAGGCGGCGGAGGTGCTCGGGGAGCGGTTCGCGCTCGACGAGGAACCGCGGCTGGTGCGAGACGCGCTGGCCGGTGAGGACGATGCCGAGGACGCGCAGTGGCTGCTCGTCCTGCGTGATGAGGACGGGCGGCTCGATCCCGCGGAGCTGGACGCGTTCGCGGGGGAGTGGGACGGCTGGCGCGAGGAGCCGTAACGGTCGCGAGTCCCCCACACGAGCCGCGTTGTCAGTGGCGCGTGCGATGCTTTACGAGATGGCCAGGAAGACTGCGAATGACGACCCTCTCGCCCCGGTGACGCTTGCCGTGGGCCAGGAGGACCTCCTGCTCGACCGTGCCGTGCAGGAGGTGGTGGCCGCCGCCCGGGCCGCCGACGCCGACACGGACGTACGTGACCTGACTTCGGACCAGTTGCAGCCCGGCACGCTCGCCGAGCTGACCAGTCCGTCGCTCTTTGCCGAGCGCAAGGTCGTGGTCGTACGCAATGCGCAGGATCTGTCCGCGGACACGATCAAGGACGTGAAGGCGTATCTCGGTGCGCCCGCCGAGGAGATCACGCTGGTGCTGTTGCACGCCGGCGGAGTCAAGGGCAAGGGGCTGCTCGATGCCGCGCGCAAGGTGGGGGCGCGGGAGGTGGCCTGCCCGAAGATGACGAAGCCGGCGGACCGGTTGGCCTTCGTACGGAGCGAGTTCCGGGCGACCGGGAGATCGGCCACACCGGAGGCCTGCCAGGCGCTGGTCGACTCGATCGGCAGTGATCTGCGGGAGTTGGCGTCCGCGGTCACCCAGTTGGTCAGCGACATCGAGGGGACCATCGACGAGGCGATCGTCGGGCGGTACTACACCGGGCGGGCCGAGGCGTCGAGCTTCACGGTCGCGGACCGGGCCGTGGAGGGGCGGGCGGCGGAGGCGCTGGAGGCGTTGCGGTGGTCGTTGTCCACCGGGGTGGCGCCGGTGCTGATCACCAGTGCGTTGGCGCAGGGGGTGCGGGCGATCGGGAAGCTGTCCTCCGCGCGCGGCGGGCGGCCGGCGGATCTGGCGCGTGAGCTGGGGATGCCGCCGTGGAAGATCGACCGGGTACGGCAGCAGATGCGGGGCTGGACACCGGACGCGGTCTCTGTCGCGCTGCGGGCGGTGGCCGAGGCGGACGCGGGAGTGAAGGGCGGGGGGGACGACCCGGAGTACGCGCTGGAGAAGGCGGTCGTCGCGATCGCCCGGGCGGCCCGGTCCCGGGGAGCCTGACCGACTCCCCCCAGGGGCGGGACACCACAGGGGGATGGGGAAACAGCAATGCCCCCGAAGTGGGTCCGGGGGCACTGTACGTGGCGTGGCGACCACGATGTCTGTCCGTGAATCGAGGTAGAGGGCTCGACGTTGTCCTCACGGTGGATTGCTACTGGTCCGGTCCGCGCGAGCGCGGGCCGAGGCAAGTGCGGAAGGATCAGCCCTTGAGCGCGGTGACCTTGGAAGCAAGCGCCGACTTCTTGTTGGCGGCCTGGTTCTTGTGGATGACGCCCTTCGCGACGGCCTTGTCGAGCTGACGCGCAGCAGCGCGCTGGTACTCGGTGGCCTTCTCGACGTCACCCGCGGCAGCGGCTTCGCGGGCCTTGCGGATCGCGGTCTTCAGGGAGGACTTGACGGCCTTGTTGCGCAGCCGAGCCTTCTCGTTGGTCTTGATCCGCTTGATCTGGGACTTGATGTTCGCCACGAATGAGCCTTTGCAGGTTCTGGCACGGGGCCGCACGGGTCCCGGGCCGATGATTTTTCTTGGGGTGCGTCCCGTGCCCGAACTCGTACAAGAAAGGGCATGAGACACAGCCACCCAGGCTACCAGCCGCCCACCGGCCCACCCAAACCGGTCCCCGAGAGGCCTCCGGCGAACCTCTCGCACCGGCCCAAACCGGACGGCACCTCCCACGCGTGGGACGATGGAGCCTACGTATCGATCCGACCCGAGACCGCAGACACTGCGGACGCCTCAAGAATCAGGACCCTGCGTGCCCGCGATCCCCAGCCATGTGCCCGAGCCGAGCCGTACCGACCCGGCGCTGATCCGCAATTTCTGCATCATCGCGCACATCGACCATGGCAAGTCCACGCTCGCCGACCGGATGCTCCAGCTGACCGGAGTGGTCGACCAGCGGCAGATGCGTGCTCAGTACCTCGACCGCATGGACATCGAGCGCGAGCGTGGCATCACGATCAAGTCCCAGGCGGTGCGTCTGCCGTGGGCCCCCACCGAGGGGGCCGACAAGGGCAGTACCCACATCCTCAACATGATCGACACCCCGGGACACGTCGACTTCACGTACGAGGTCTCGCGGTCGCTCGCCGCCTGCGAGGGCACCGTGCTGCTCGTGGACGCCGCCCAGGGCATCGAGGCCCAGACCCTCGCCAACCTCTACCTGGCGATGGAGAACGACCTCACGATCATCCCCGTACTGAACAAGATCGACCTGCCGGCCGCGCAGCCCGAGAAGTTCGCCGAGGAGCTGGCCAATCTCGTCGGGTGCGACCCCGATGACGTGCTGCGGGTGTCCGCGAAGACCGGGCTCGGTGTCGACGTACTGCTCAACAAGGTCGTCAAGGAGGTCCCGGCGCCGGTCGGGAACGCGGACGCGCCCGCCCGCGCGATGATCTTCGACTCGGTCTACGACTCCTACCGCGGTGTCGTGACGTACATCAGGGTCATCGACGGGCAGCTCACCAAGCGCGAGAAGATCCGGATGATGTCCACGAACGCCACGCACGAGCTGCTGGAGATCGGGACGAACTCGCCGGAGATGCTCGGTGCCGACGGGCTCGGGGTCGGCGAGGTCGGCTATCTGATCACGGGTGTGAAGGACGTCCGGCAGTCCAAGGTCGGTGACACGATCACCACCCTGCACAAGGGGGCGACCGAGGCGCTCGGCGGTTACAAGGACCCCAAGCCCATGGTCTTCTCGGGCCTGTATCCGCTGGACGGGTCCGACTACCCGGAGCTGCGCGACGCCCTCGACAAGCTCCAGCTCAACGACGCCGCGCTGGTGTACGAGCCGGAGACCTCGGCGGCGCTGGGCTTCGGGTTCCGCGTCGGCTTCCTCGGGCTGCTGCACCTGGACGTGATCCGGGAGCGGCTGGAGCGCGAGTTCGGGCTCGACCTCATCGCGACCGCGCCGAACGTGGTGTACCGGGTCGAGATGGAGGACGGCAGCGAGCACGTCGTCACCAACCCGAGCGAGTTCCCCGAGGGGAAGATCGACAAGGTCTACGAGCCCGTCGTGCGCGCGACGATCCTCGCGCCGTCGGAGTTCATCGGTTCGATCATGGAGCTGTGCCAGACCCGGCGCGGCACCCTGCTCGGCATGGACTACCTCTCCGAGGACCGCGTCGAGATCCGCTACACGCTGCCCCTTGCCGAGATCGTCTTCGACTTCTTCGACCAGCTGAAGTCCAAGACCCGCGGCTACGCCTCGCTCGACTACGAGCCCACCGGCGAGGTGGACTCCAGCCTGGTCAAGGTCGACATCCTGCTGCACGGCGACAAGGTGGACGCCTTCTCGGCGATCACGCACAAGGACGCGGCCTACGCGTACGGCGTGCGGCTGGTCGCCAAGCTGCGGGAGCTGATCCCGCGGCAGGCCTTCGAGGTGCCCATCCAGGCCGCCGTCGGCTCCCGGGTCATCGCCCGCGAGACGATCCGCGCCATCCGCAAGGACGTCCTCGCCAAGTGCTACGGCGGTGACATTTCCCGTAAGCGGAAGCTGCTGGAGAAGCAGAAGGAGGGCAAGAAGCGGATGAAGATGGTGGGTTCCGTGGAGGTTCCCCAGGAGGCATTCATCGCCGTGCTGTCCAGCGACGACAGCGGTCCCGGAGCCAAGGGCAAGAAGTAGCGGCCCCGTACACCGAAATTCCGGATGATACCGAGGCGATTCCCGGGGCCCGTTGCGCTTTCGCGCGGCGGGCCCCGCGTCCTGGCTCTGTACGGAGTGGTCCTGGCTCTGTAGGAAGCGACAGTCCGCCGCCCCTTACGCACCGGCCGGTCGCGGCTTACTCTGATCACTGCTCGATAGTTACTCGCGAGTTAAACAACAGCCGCAGCAACGAGCCAGCCGCACTGTCGCGGGCCCCGGAGGATGTCGTGAGCGACACACAGACCCTGATCGAGAACCGTCCGCCGTCCGTGGCGGGCCTCTTCCTGGAGCGGGTGGCGGCGACGCCGGACGCCGAGGCCTACCGCTACCCGGTGCCGGCGGCTTCGGGCGAGGGCCCCGACGACTGGAAGTCGCTGAGCTGGGCGCAGGCCGCCGAGCGGGTCTTCTCGATCGCGGCCGGTCTGATCGAACTGGGCGTACAGCCCGAGCAGTGCGTCGCGCTCGCCTCCTCCACCCGGATCGAGTGGATCCTCGCCGACCTGGGCATCATGTGCGCCGGCGCCGCCACGACCACGGTGTACCCGCAGACCAACGCCGACGAGTCGACGTTCATCCTCTCCGACTCCGGCAGCAGGGTCCTGGTCGCGGAGGACGCGGCGCAGCTCGCCAAGGCGCGGGACAAGCGCGCCGAGCTGCCCGAGCTGACGCATGTCGTGGTCATCGACCCGGCCGGCGTCGAGACCGGCGACTGGGTGCTCACCCTCGCGGAGCTGGAGCAGCGCGGCGCCGCGTACCTGGAGAAGAACCCGGACCTGATCAAGGAGCGGGTCGGGGCCATCACCAAGGACCAGCTCGCGACGATCATCTACACCTCGGGTACGACCGGCCGTCCCAAGGGCGTCCGTCTCCCGCACGACAACTGGTCGTACCTGGCGAAGGCCATCGCCGCGACCGGGCTGCTCAGCCCCGAGGACGTGCAGTACCTGTGGCTGCCGCTCGCGCACGTCTTCGGCAAGGTGCTCACGTCCGGGCACATCGAGATCGGGCACGTCACCGCCGTCGACGGTCGCGTCGACAAGATCATCGAGAATCTGCCGATCGTGCAGCCGACGTACATGGCGGCCGTCCCGCGCATCTTCGAGAAGGTCTACAACGGGGTCGCGGCCAAGGCGCGCGCCGGTGGCGCCTCCAAGTACAAGATCTTCCAGTGGGCGGCCGAGGTCGCCCGCGAGTACGCCAAGGTCACCCAGGACAACTTCCGCCGGACCGGCGTGGCCACCGCGCCCTTCGGTCTCGCCGCCAAGCACAAGGTCGCCGACGCGCTGGTCTACGCGAAGATCCGCGAGGCCTTCGGCGGCAAGCTGCGCGCCTGTGTCTCGGGAAGCGCCGCGCTCGCGCCCGAGATCGGCTACTTCTTCGCCGGCGCCGGCATCCACATCCTGGAGGGCTACGGCCTGACCGAGTCCTCCGCGGCCTCCTTCGTGAACCCCGGCGAGGCCTACCGCACCGGCACGGTCGGCAAGCCGCTGTCCGGCACGGAGGTGCGCATCGCGGACGACGGCGAGATCCTGCTGCGCGGCCCCGGCATCATGGAGGGCTACCACGGGCTGCCCGAGAAGACCGCCGAAGTCCTGGAGTCGGACGGCTGGTTCCACACCGGCGACATCGGCGAGCTGTCCCCCGACGGCTACCTCCGCATCACGGACCGCAAGAAGGACCTGATCAAAACCTCCGGCGGCAAGTACATCGCGCCCGCCGAGGTCGAGGGCCAGTTCAAGGCCGTGTGCCCGTACGTCTCCAACATCCTGGTGCACGGCGCCGACCGGAACTTCTGTACCGCGCTCATCGCCCTCGACGAGCCGTCCATCCTGGAGTGGGCGAAGGAGAACGACCTGGCGGGCAAGTCGTACGCCGAGATTGTCGCCGCGCCCGCGACGGTCGCCATGGTCGAGGCCTACGTCAAGGAGCTCAACGAGGGTCTCCAGCGCTGGCAGACCATCAAGAAGTTCCGCCTTCTCCCGCGCGACCTCGACGTCGAACACGGCGAGATCACCCCGAGCCTCAAGCTCAAGCGGCCGGTGGTGGAACGGGAATACAAGCACCTGATCGACGAGATGTACGCGGGGTCGCGGGAGGCGTAGTCGCAGATCGATACCGGGCCGCGCCCCTACGGGGCACGGCCCGGCGTTCAGTGACCGTGCCCCCGTTGCATCTCCCGTACCAACTGCCCTATCTCCCGCACCTGGTGCCGAAGTTCCTGCATCTCGTCCACCGAACTCGCAGCCATCTGCGCCTCGATCTCCTTGAGCCGCAACGCCAGTTCGTCGAACTGCCCCTGCTCACGCGCCAGCATCCGCTCCAACAGCTGGTTCTTGCGGTGCAGTTCCAGGAAAACGGTGACCTTGGCCCGCAGCACCCAGGGATCGAACGGCTTGGTCAAGTAGTCGGCGGCACCCGTGGCATAACCCCGGAACGCGTACCCCGCGTCGGAGTCCGTGCCGGTCAGGAAGATGATCGGGACGTCCTTGGTCTGGTCGAGCCGTTTGATGTTGGCGGCGGTCTCGAACCCGTCCATGCCCGGCATGCGGATGTCCAGGAGGACGACGGCGAAGCGTTGCCGCAGCAGCGCCTTCATCGCCTCCTCGCCCGAACGAGCGCGTACCAGTGGCTCGTTGAGGGACCCCAGGACGGCCTCCAGCGCGACCAGGTTGTCCTCCATGTCGTCGACCAGGAGGATGCTGGCGCGCTCGTCGGTCGTTGCCTCAGCGCTCATGATGACCGGCCTCACTCAGTCGTCGGCGGTATCGCCGCTTCCCCGGACGTACCCGGTTCCGGCTCCGCCGTCCCCGGGTCGGTGTCCACGGCCTCGGGGTCCAGGAGGGCGCAGACGACGGTCAGCAGTTGGTCGACGTCCACCGGCTTGGGTACGTAGTCGTTGGCGCCCCGAGCGATGGACTTCTCCCGGTCGCCGGGCATTGCCTTGGCGGTGAGCGCGACGATCGGCAGGCCGGTCCAGCGCGGGGCGCGGCGGATGGCGGCGATGGTCTCATACCCGTCCATCTCCGGCATCATGATGTCCATCAGTACGAGTTCGACGTCCGGGTTGCGCTCCAGGGTCTCGATGCCCTCGCGGCCGTTCTCCGCGTAGAGCACCGGCATGCCGACCCGGCCCAGGACATGGGTGAGCGCGAAGACGTTGCGGATGTCGTCGTCCACGATCAACACCCGCCGCCCCGGCAGCACTTGACCTGCCCGCCCGGCCTTCCACGCCTCCAGTTTGGTGGGCGTCGGCCATGAGTCGTCCACCTCGTGCCCGGTGTACGGCTCGGAGGACAGCTGCTCGGCGATCGTCGGCAGATCCCGGTCCTCGGCCGTCGGCCCGGCCGCCGAGTGTCCGGGGCTGACGACCGGGACGTAGAGAGTGAAGGTCGAGCCGCAGCCCGGCTCGCTCTCCGCGACGATACGGCCGCCGAGCAGCCCGGCGATCTCCCGGCTGATCGACAACCCCAGCCCCGTACCGCCGTATTTGCGGTTGGTCGTGCCGTCGGCCTGCTGGAACGCCTCGAAGATCACCGGGAGTTTCTCGGCGGCGATCCCGATGCCGGTGTCGGAGACGGCGAACACGATGACCTCGTCGCTGTCGTCGGAGTAGCGGTGCTCGGGGTCCTTGACCCGGTTGACGCGGAGTTCGACGCGGCCGGTGGCGGTGAACTTGATGGCGTTGGACAGCAGGTTGCGCAGGATCTGCTGGAGCCGCTGCTCGTCCGACCACATCTCGCGCGGTACGTCCTCGCCCACCGACACCTCGAAGGCGAGCCCCCGGTCCAGGGTGAGCGGGCGGAAGGTGGCGTGGACGTAGTCGAGGAGCTTGATGAGCGGGAGCCGTTTCGGGCGTACGTCCATCCGGCCGGCCTCGATCTTCGACAGGTCGAGGATGTCGTTGATGAGTTGGAGCAGGTCCGAGCCGGAGCGGTGGATCGTGGTCGCGAACTGCACTTCCTGGTCGGAGAGTCGGCCGTCCGGGTTGTCGGAGAGCAGCCGGGCGAGGATCAGCAACGAGTTCAGCGGCGTGCGGAGTTCGTGCGACATGTTCGCCAGGAACTCCGACTTGTACTGCGAGGAGGTCGCCAACAGGGCTGCCTTCTCTTCCAGTTCGGCGTTCGAGCGCTGCAACTCGGCCTGCTGCTTCTGGAGTTCGTCCGAACGTTCCTGCAACTGCATCGCCAGCCGCTGGGACTCGCCGAGCAGGGACTCCGTGCGGGAGTTGGCGATGATGGTGTTGATCGCGACGCCGATGGTGTTCACGAACTGGTCGAAGAAGGCGAGGTGGACGTCGGAGAAGCGGGAGAAGGAGGCCAGTTCGATCACGCCGAGGAGCTTGTCCTCGAAGATGATCGGGATGATGACCACGCTCGCCGGGGCGGCTTCCCCGAGCCCGCTGTTGATCTTGATGTAGTCCGGCGGGGCCTCCTCCACCAGGATCCGCTTCTTCTCTCGCGCCGCCTGCCGCACCAGCCCGTGCACCGGCATGCCGCCCGTGTCCACGGTCGCGCCCTGCGCCGACCCGTACCCGGCGATGAACGCAAGTCCCTTGGCCGGGATGGCCGTTCGCAGGCTGTCTTCGTCGGGATCGGCCAGGAAGAACGCCCCGTACTGCGCGTTCACCAGTGGGGTCAGCTCGCGCAGGATCAGGTCGGCGACCTCCATGAGGTCCCGGTGCCCCTGCATCAGGGCCGCGAGCCGGGCCAGGTTGGACTCCAGCCAGTCCTTCGCGCGGGTCGTCTCGCGGAGGTTGGCCACCATCAGGTTGATGTTGTCCTTCAGCTCGGTGACCTCGCCCTGGGTCTCCACCGTGATCGAGCGGGACATGTCGCCCTGGGCCACCGCCGACGCCACCTCGGCGATCGCGCGGACCTGCGTGGTCAGGTTCAGCGCGAGTTCGTTCACGTTCGTCGTCAGGCGCTTCCAGGTGCCGTAGACGCCCTCCACCCGCGCCTGGCCGCCGAGTTGGCCCTCGGAGCCGACCTCGCGGGCCACCCGGGTGACCTCGGAGGAGAAGGAGGAGAGGGTGTCGACCATCGTGTTGATGGTGGTCTTGAGTTCGAGGATCTCGCCGCGTGCGTCCACGTCGATCTTCTTCGACAGGTCGCCCTGGGCCACGGCGGTCGCGACCTGGGCGATGTTCCGGACCTGTGAAGTCAGGTTGTCGGCCATGTAGTTGACGTTGTCGGTCAGGTCGGCCCAGACACCGGAGACGCCCAACACCTGGGCGCGTCCGCCGAGTCGGCCATCCGTGCCGACCTCGCGGGCCACCCGGGTCACCTCGTCGGCGAAGGCGCGCAGCTGCTCCACCATCGTGTTGACGGTGTCCTTGAGTTCGAGGATCTCGCCGCGTGCGTCGACGGTGATCTTCTTCGACAGGTCGCCGTTGGCCACGGCCGTCGTCACCTGGGCGATGTTCCGCACCTGCGAAGTCAGGTTCAGGGCCATGAAGTTGACGTTGTCGGTGAGGTCCTTCCAGACCCCGGACACGCCCCGCACCTGTGCCTGGCCGCCGAGGTTGCCCTCGGTGCCGACCTCGCGGGCCACGCGCGTCACTTCGTCCGCGAAGGCGGAGAGCTGGTCGACCATCGTGTTGATGGTGGACTTCAGCTCCAGGATCTCGCCCTTGGCCTCCACGGTGATCTTCTTGCCGAGGTCGCCCTGTGCCACGGCCGTGGACACGAGGGCGATGTTCCGGACCTGTGAAGTCAGGTTGTCCGCCATGAAGTTGACGTTGTCGGTGAGGTCCTTCCAGACCCCGGAGACACCCCGCACCTGCGCGCGTCCGCCGAGGTTGCCCTCGGTGCCGACCTCGCGGGCGACGCGCGTGACCTCGTCGGCGAAGGCGGAGAGCTGGTCCACCATCGTGTTGATGGTCGACTTCAGTTCGAGGATCTCGCCCTGAGCGTCGACCGTGATCTTCTGACTCAGGTCGCCGTTCGCCACGGCGGTCGTCACCTGGGCGATGTTCCTGACCTGTGAAGTCAGGTTCGACGCCATGAAGTTGACGTTGTCGGTCAGGTCCTTCCAGACCCCGGACACGCCCCGCACCTGCGCGCGACCGCCCAACTGGCCCTCGGTGCCCACCTCGCGGGCGACGCGCGTCACCTCGTCGGCGAACGCGGAGAGCTGGTCGACCATCGTGTTCACGGTGAGCTTGAGTTCGAGCAGCTCGCCGGTCGCCTCGACGGTGACCGTACGGGTCAGGTCGCCGCGCGCCACCGCCGTCGTCACCAGGGCGATGTCCCGCACCTGTGCGGTCAGCCGGGACGCCATGGTGTTGACCGCCTCGGTCACATCACGCCAACTGCCGGACAGACCGGTCACCTTGGCGCGCCCGCCGAGCCTGCCCTCGGTGCCGACCTCGCGGGCGACGCGGGTCACCTCGCCGGTGAACAGGGAGAGTTGGTCCACCATCTTGTTCACGGCGCGGCCGAGCCGTCGTAGGTCACCGCGCAACTGCCTGCTGCCGTCGTGCAGATCGACCCGCTGGGTCAGGTCGCCGCCCGCCACCGCGTCCAGGACGCGGGTCGCGTTGGCGGCCGGGGCGACCAGGGCGTCGAGGAGCTGGTTGACGTCGTTGACCCGGGCGGTCCAGCCGCCCTGGCCGGGGCTGGCCGAGAGGCGTTCGTCGAGGCGGCCGTGGCGCACCAGCTCCCGCTTGACGCGCTGTGCCTCGGAGTTGAAGTGGTTGTTGCGGTCCATGATCTGGTTGAAGGCGGCGGTCAGTTCGGCCACCATGCCGTGGCCCGTCTCCGGTGCCTTCGTGAAGTCGCCGTCCCGCGCCGCGGTCATCACGGCGAGCAGCGGACGGAGATCCGATGCTCGAATCCAGTCCTCTTTGTGTCCGTCTTCGAGCACACGCGTAGCACTGTTCTCACTCATGGCGGCCCACTTCGGTAACTCGGCGCTTATGCGCGCGGTCAGTCTGTCACTCTGTCCGCATCGATCGAGGTGTATTCGTCCGAACTGCTCCGGGAGCTGCGCATGGGGGCCATTCCGACGCAACGGGAGACCACTTGGCGCACTCCCGATGCGCCCGCGCACTTTGGCGCGGACCCGCGCACGACGGTGCGCGCCACGCTGTCCGGAAGCCCCCTGGCGCCCGGTTCCGCCCGCGGCCTGGTGCGTGCCGCGCTCCTCCAGTGGGCCGAACTCGGCCTGCCCGGCACCGAGAAGCTCACCGACCGGCTGGCCGACGACGCGATGGTCGTCGTCAGCGAACTCGTCACCAACGCCGTCGTGCACGCGGGCACGGACGTCGAGTTGGTGTGCCGACTTGAGGACACGGACTCGATCGTCGTGGAGGTCGCCGACCATCACCCCTCCCGCGCCCCGCGCGACAACAGTGTCGAACCGGCGTACGAGACACCGGAGTTCGGGCGTGGCCTGCGCCTCGTCTCCACCCTCGCGGAGGCCTGGGGCGTCACCTACCGCACCGCCACCAAGACCGTGTGGGCCCGCCTGCCTGCCGAAGGAAGCGCCGCCGCCGAGGAGTTGGAGACGTACGCGGGGGAGCGCGGCCTCCGTGTCGCCGAGATCCTCGCCCCCGAACCGCAGCGCGCCGAACGCGACCGGGACTGGCTGGGCCGCGGCGCCCTCTCCTTCCTAGCCGAGGCCTCCGACCTGCTCGCCGGACAGCTCGACGAGGACCTGGTCGCCGCGCTCGCCGGACAGCTGATCGTGCCCAGGCTGGCCGACTGGTGCGCCGTATGGCTGGAGGACGAGTCGATGGGCCGAGGCGGCGGCTGGGGCGAGGGCGCCGGGGCCGGCGCCGGGCCGCGCCTCGCCCGTGTCTGGCACGGCAGCGAGAACCGCATCGAGGAACTGCGCCGCGCCCTGGAGAAGGACCCGCCCCGCCCGCCGGACTCCTTAAGGCCCGTCTCCTATCCCTGGCCCACCGACGCCCTCGGCCCGCACGGCACCCACGGCGCGGCACTGTCGTACCGGCTGATCGCGGGCGGCCGTCCGCTCGGCACGCTGGTCATCGGGCGGTCCGGGCTGCCCCGCTTCCCCGACGAGGTCACCGGCCTGGTCGAGGACCTCAGCCGCCGGGTCGCGCTCGCGATCGGCGCGGCCCGCCAGTACGCCCGCCAGGCCACCATCAGCCGCGTCCTCCAGCGCGGCCTGCTGCCCGGTGCCGTGGCCGAGATCCCCGGCGTGCACAGCGCCCTCGTCTACGAGCCGTGCGACAAGGGCGGCCCCAGCGGCGACTTCTACGACCTCTTCCCGGCCGGCGACGGCCGCTGGTGCTTCGCCCTCGGCGACGTCCAGGGCAAGGGCCCCGAGGCCGCCGTAGTGATCGGACTCGCGCGCCCCTGGCTGCGGCTCCTCGCCCGCGAGGGCTACGGCGTCGCCGACGTCCTCGACCGCCTGAACC
>Ga0307507_10009261_pt1 | contig 13190 bp, 14 predicted proteins | sample 7_EM_MG_FD_207223 | JGI IMG/M metagenome (GOLD analysis project Ga0307507, IMG submission 207223) | Populus trichocarpa ectomycorrhiza microbial communities from riparian zone in the Pacific Northwest, United States - 7_EM | ecosystem: Host-associated > Plants > Roots > Unclassified | place...
CTGAGCCTTCTGTATTCATGCCCGAAAGGTTTTTGAAGGATGGGATCTTGAATCCCGCAATCGGTGACCCAGCTGCCATTCTGTTCGGCTTTGGACGTCGGTAAGCACCCCTCGGTTAATGGAATGCCCACTGAATCACGTTTCTTTTCTCAAGGTCGTGTCCAGGGATGCACATCGCTCAATCGACTTTATGGATTATGATTGCCTCTATTTTATCCGTATTCGAGATATCAGCACCAGTAGATGAGAATGGCATCAAGAAACTTCCAAGTGGCGAATACCATTCCACCATGACGTTGTGAGCAAAACAACCATCTGTTTTGATCTGTCACTTATGAGGATTTAGCCAACCACTTCCTTTCCAGTGCTTGATTAAACCGCGTCACCCAATGGCGGAGACACTCATACGTGGATACGTTGAACTTTAGGACTTTTGGCTGATATTATTTTCCCTCAATGTATTTGCCATAGGTTTAACGCAAACTGGTGGCGCTGCCAACCAGTTTTCCGAAAGACTTTCATCAGTTGGTACTTCCAAAAGAGAAAGATCATATTCCATTTCAGGAATTATCATCTCTGAGCGCTCTTTTGATATGAACGACCAACATGGGTGACATCAAACCTGCTGATCACCATGTTGTGTGCACCTGGCTCAAGATTCTCAGCGAAGCGCCTGAGCGGGCTGTGGTGTATTGAGATTCAGGCCTCTCCGAAGATGGTGGATTCTGTTCACTGGGCATTTGACCTCTGGTCCAGGGGTTGTGTTTGATAGATGGGGTTATGAAGTATGTTTTAACTGGTTTTGAGCCAAAAATGATAGATGGAGATTTGAAGAACATATTCAGCTCTCGAATAAGCAACGCCTCTATGGGGTATTAAAAGTGTATGGTTTTTTTCCCCTGCTAACCAACTTGGAAAATTCAGAAATGGGTTATTCAAAGGTGGGTTATTCATATTGTATGGGTTAACGTGGGTGTGACTATGAATTTAAGCTTGAATGTTGAAAGTGAGATCATTGCTCCAATCCTTCAATGTTCACTCACCTGACCGTAGCTAAATGGAATTTTTTTGGATTTATCTTCTCCAGGAAAATAGAATTCGACTGGCCCAATTGTCAAAACCGCAATTTATCATCCTTGGAAAAAGCACATACTGAGCCATTGATCCTCTTCCTCTTTGTGGGTACCTGTCCATCCACCATACTGTTTTTTACCATTTATTTCCACCTCGACTGGGAAATCCGATGAATCGATCAAATCTGGTTCGCGACGTGACGTACCAAGGTCATTTTTCATATGTCCTGTCATAAATTCAAACTTTTTTTCAGACATGCTTTCTATCATGATCGTCATTAGTAGTCATAGCGCTGCCACAAAATGAAGGCCTTTATACCTTGAATTCGATGTTGCTTTGAAGTTTGAAGGTTGTAAAAAGTGGTTCAAGAGGTAGTGTCTTCAATCAATAAGAGTGCTTATAAACGATTCAAGGACGGGCAGTGCTGTTACCAATTATAAATAACGCAGCGCCTAAGCAGAGCCTTCGTTCTGATCTCAATGTTCAAGTAAAACTTCAATATTTTAATCCCAGTCAAAGTTGAGTCAAACCTTACTCTAGGCAGTGCTAGAAATCAATTATAAATAACGCAGCGCCTAAGCAGCGCCTTCATTCAGATCTCAATTGTAAAACTTTCTAATCATGACCACGAGAAATCAGGGATGTCCTCAGAATTTTGGTTAGAACAGTCTTACTCATATGTCTTGCTCACAAGACTGTCCCTGAAGCATGGAGCTGACTGTCGGCCCACATTCGCTTGAACACAGTTCCAGTCCCCTCTACCTGAATGCATTTTCTTGTCGTTAATCCCTTGAGACAATATAACACCATTTCTAGTTTCCTGATCCCAAAATCCGGCAATCACGTTCTATTTTATGTAAATCCTTTTACGAAGATTTCAGTTTCAGTTGTTTCAAGATTCGGCTACCAGCATCCGACTCGGTTGTATCTTAGTCTTAGAGTTCAAAGATCCCCTGCCAAAAATATTCAGAGGTCAGATATCAGTTTCAGAATCTCTCGTCGGCTAGCAGCACCCGACTCGGTTGCAAAGAATCAAATTATTTGGATGTATTTGTCTGGTAATCCCTAACTTAGCAATTATGCGTTTGTGACTGGCTCTCGTGAAAACAAGGACTATGACTGGGCATTCGATCTCAGAGCATTCAACTGTGATTCTTCCAATGACGACGACTCGGACAACGGCGGCCAACACCCTCTCAGGCTGTCAACTAAAAAACAACATGAAGTATGGTTGGAGGACGTTGACCTTGGCTTGCGAGAAGAATCGGTGTCTTATAAGCCGAACCACCGTGCCTCAGGTTATGTCGCATTTGACTCCTGGCAGCACCTGGCTCAAGATTCTCAGTGAACCGCCCGAGCGCCGTCATTTCCCTATCAGATGCCCTGCCTTGGTGTCGTTTTGGATATGCATTGGAGGATCTTTTGTGGTTTGCCTCCCCTTTGCGGCCGTCCGTCACAGTGTGTGCAAGCCATGGCAGATTGTTTCGGGACACCCTGCATCACACACGCTTTATTATCATTTCACCTTTCCCAACAGCGGATTTGTTTCTAACTACATCTTATCCATCACATTAGTAAGGAATGGCAGGAAGTTCAATGCCTTCTGCTCTTCTACGTGAAGATTGCCTCTTTTTGGCGGCTCACGAACAATGCCAATGACTGTAGCTTATCTTATCTTTAGGTTCTGTCAGCTCCGATATTACTCCGATAGGTCAAGTGCATTTCAAATTGAACTCCCACTTACAAATAACTGAGGCCGCCTCGTTAAAATGAAACTTGAAATTGGTAGGCGAATTATTGTTCATTTTAGCTGGAGAGAGCCAACCTATCGTATAGAAGGAGGCCGCGGTGGTCCAGGAGGTGACGGTGGAGGTACAGGTGGAAAAGGGGGTGCTGTCGAGGTCCATTACCATGAAGGTGAGTGGATTCCTACGCGTCCTTCTCTCGCCACTATTCAATGTTAGGATCTTCTACCGACCTCCGCACACTGCTTGACCCTGTCGTTAAAGCCGCTTACGACACTGGCCTTCGAGCCGACTCAAAGTGCTTTCAAGACACCCGTATTGACTTAATCAAGAAAATAAGCCGTTGGGCTGATCATCCATCCGATTGTCGCATAGCCTGGCTTCATGGTCCAGCTGGGTTTGGAAAGTCATCTGTGGCTCGCACTGTGGCCGATCAGTGGGATCGGAGCAAGCGATTACTTGGGAGCTTTTTTTTCTTCCGAAATTCTGGAGACCAAAGCAAGGCATCTCGGTTGCTCCCCACCCTTGCATATCACCTCACTGCCTCTGTGCCAGAGACTAAGCCAGCAATCGAGAAAGCCCTACGCGACGATCCACATCTCCTCGATCGATCGATCGAGAAGCAGTTTCAGAAATTGATCGTGGATCCGATTGCGTCTCTACCCAAGCCACCTCACCCTGGCATGATCATAGTGATAGATGGGGTGGATGAATGCGATGATCTCGAGTTGATCTCACGTTTCATGCAGGCAATCACTTCCCCTCGTTTATCCCAGTTCCCAATTTTATTCTTCTTCTCAAGCAGGATGGAACATCGCATCCAGTCCATTTTACATTCGCCCACCACCATCGCAATCGTTCAACAATTCTCACTGTTGGATTTCAACGCTGACAAGGACATTCGATCTTTCTTGAAGGCGCAGTTTACATCCATCCACGACACTAACCCTCGCCTTATGGGTGGCATCCCACGCCCGTGGCCTTCAACATCAGATCTCTACGACATTGTCCGACGAGTCAATGGCTCATTCCTCTTCGCTGCAGCGTTGGCCGAGTATGTTCGAGATGGAAATCCCCCACCTGTAAGACTGGTTCCGATCGTCAAGAACATCACGGGTGTTGACGGCATGTATAAAGAAATTCTATCTCCTCTCTGGAAGGAAAATCGCTTCCAGACCGTATTTTCCACCATCATACTTCTCAAGATACCTTTTTCTATTTTCGGACTCGAATCTCTACTTCAACTCGACTCTCGCGAAGTCATTTCCGATATCCTTCGTGTTCAATCCATCGTTATCGTTCCTGATGATAATTCCACAAAAGTGGAGATCGTCCACACATCTCTCAGAGATTTCTCCACTTCGTTGGAGCGTTCTGGAGTGTTTTATACCGACACAGCCGAAAATCACCTCCAGCTTGCCATATCCTGTCTGCAGGTCATGTCGATGCTAGCACCCAAACTTGGAGGGGTATTCGAGGAAGAGGCTACTGCTTATGCTTCTCGGTTCTGGCTCGAGCACTTACAGCTAGCTTTGCAGCGCCCGGGATCTCTCGTCGGATGTGACACACTAACGGAAAAGTTGGCAGGTTTTACGTTGCACGCTTTTGACACCTGGTTCACCACCATGGTGATGAAACGCAGCGATAAAATCCTTGAAGAATTGCTTTACTCGATCTTCAGAAATGTCAACGTGGCCAACGTGAGTTAACATCTTGTGAACTTGAAGCCTCGTTAATAGAAGACTCCGAATTGCGTAGGAAGCTTCGCGTAAAGTGATCAGAGTCTTGGAGGGGATGCAAAAGCTTCTACAGGTTCGTTGTCTGGTTACGAATTATTAATCTTTAGCTCCCGTTGTGAAATAGTTGGTAAGTGCTTTCTAGTTCCCACTCGATGTAAAATTGGTGACATATGAATAAAGGATGTGAGTAAACTTTGTGATACTGCTCACATTACGCTCAATTTCATAGCTTGTATGTTCCCATTGTGTTGCATTCAATGGGCAAAGGCATTGATCTTCTCCTGAAATTTTATAGGAAGTAAGTGCTTGACTACTTAGTAACTTGGCTGAATTTAACGATGCCGTACAAGTCTGTGCGTGACAAAAGTCAAGACTATTGGGATTGCAAACTGAATGTAGACTTCGGTGAAACCCTATTTTGTGTAGCTGGTACGCACACGTTTTCAGGTTTCTAATGATGATGGTAAGAGAGGACCTAATTTTCAGGATCAATACGTGTGTAGCTTGAGTTCTGGGAGTCTGACAGATACTGATATGATCGCATGGGTGTACTGAATCAGAGTGTACGTGAATTTGATGTTTTAGAGCCCACTGGGATTAACATTGTCTTATTCGATCAGGGAGTATGTGGATTTGATTTCCTAAAGCTTATCAGAGGTTGACATTCTCGCTGTGGTCGCGGGTTACTGTGGTTGTGTTGATCAGTTTGTGGGTGGATTTTATTTCTTGCAGCCCATTGGGAACTGACAATCTCACCGTGGTTGTGTTGGATCAGAGGGTCTGGATTTTATTTCTTTCCGCCCCATCGTGGTCACTGATAATTTCACTGTTGTCTTGGATCAGGCGGTGCATGTATTTTATTTCTTTTAGCCCATCGGTCACTGACAGTCTCACCGTGGTGTTGGATCAGATGGTGCGTAGATTTCATTTCATTCAGCCCATCGGTCACTGAAAGTCTCACCATGGTTGTGTTGGATCAGGACGTGCGTGTTTATTTTATTCCTTTCAGCCCATTGGTCACTGACAATCTCACCGTGGTTGTGTTGGATTAGGGCGTGCGTGGATTTACCCCTTTCAGCCCATCAGTCACTGACAGTCTCACCGTGGTTGTGTTGGATCAGGTTGTGCGTGTTTATTTTATTTCTTTCAGTCCATCGGTCACTGACAGTCTTACCGTGGTTGTGTTGGATCAGATGGTCGGTGGATTTTATTTCTTTCAGCCCATTGGTCACTGACAGTCTCACCCTGGCTGGATTAGTCCGTGCGTGGATTTTATTCCTTTCAGCCCGTTGGTCACTGACAGTCTCACCCTGGTTGTGTTGGATCAGAGCGTGCGTGGATTTATTCTTTCAGCCCATCGGTCACTGACAGTCTCACCATGGTTGTGTTGGATCAGTTTGTGAGTGGATTTTATTTCATTCATTCCATCGGTCACTGACAGTCTCACCATGGTTGTATTGGATCAGTTTGTGAGTGGATTTTATTTCATTCATTCCATCGGTCACTGACAGTCTCACCTGTGTTGGATTAGTCCGTCGTTCGGCTGAATCAGCCAAAGGTAGGTTCATATAATTTTTTAAAGCGGTGGCTGACTTCTTACTCAGATTGTATGTTTTCCCCAATTCTTCAATGTTTACTCAGCAGCCGAACTTGCTTGTACAATTGTTACCCTTTTCCTCGTCGCATTTGCAGGCTGTCAGTCATTGTGCTTACGGATATTGAAAATTTTACTGAACATGTCTTTTTCGCGCCTCATTTCAGGAGGTAACTTTGTCATTCTGATATAATATTCCCGCATTCACCATGTGTGGCTAGGTACTGCCCGATTCCACTTCAAGGTAGAAGTATTACTGATCTGACTGCCTTGACACCCTATCCGCTCAGTGGGTAAGTGTTCGGTGAGATCCCATGAAGCTTACCATAGATATACCGATTCTTTGCAGAGAGTAAGCCATCTGATCAACTTTCGTGGACACCCTATTATTGCTACACGTCTAGGGGCAACAAAAGATTCGATATTGTGTCAATTCCAATGGAAAGCTTATTCCTAAGCCTCTTTTATTGTCAAGGTATGTGAGATACGAGCATACGCTGTTGTATGTATTTGACTCCCAGCACAGCAGATTGCAGGGAGTTAGGTGGTAAGTTCGATCAGTGTGCCTATTTAGAGATCCTTTCCAATCTCCAACGCAGACGTTAACGGAGAGTGGGTGTTTTAGCAGGGATTGGAGAGAGGTCAAACATGTATCAGTGAAATCCGAGATGTGATCAAAACCAAAGTCAAATATCATGAGACACATACGTCGTTATATGGTAAGGCAGTGTGAATAGAAAAAGACCATGGTAGTGAGTGTGGGGTGTTAAGAGTCAGGTGCTCGAAAAGAGCGAATGATCTCAGGGCGAAGACCGGTGGGCGGATGAACCCCCAAAAAAAAAATCTGCGGGAACCTACTTACCCCCAGCATCCACAGGTTTTGATAATGGCCAAAGCATCGAATCGATCCCCTGAAGTCATCTTGCTTTGGGGACAACCGAATGGCTCCCAGAGCCTTCTCCAGCTCTCTGTCTTCTAAACCTTTCGAATTTGATTTCTTTCCAATTGGCCACTCGAGTCATTACTTGACAGAGAAGCAATGACAGCAAGAACGATTTTCTTCTCTCCGATCCTTTCATTAAATAGTGCGTCAATGTCCTCAGAACCATTTTTCCGTTTCCTGTCATCCTTAGTCGGGGGGTTTCACATCGAAGTAGATAAAGGTTCAAAATTTTGGCGAAGAATTTTCCATAGAACGACGCCGCAAGTTCTTGCTCCTTCAAAATTAGAGATCGAGCAATCTTTTCCTACAGAGTGTGAAAATCAACTGAAAGAATGAGCAAGGTCCCACTTACTTTAAGATATGTATCACTCAACTCTCTCAGCACCAGACCCCGGTCTCTGACTCGACTTCCCACTTTGTCGTCCACGAGGTGATGTCCGATGAAGTCCAAAACTAGTTGTTCGGTGAGACATTAGCTGAATCTCAAATAAACTTGTTACAGTTACTTCATCTAAAAGATATCAAACACCCGTGAACGCGTTAACCATACAGTGAGTCCAAGTACTTACCTGCCAAAGGAATCAAATTATTTGGATGTATTTGTCTGGTGATTGATCTCTACCTCTACTTATGACTGGCTCTCGCGAAAACAAGGACTATGACTGGGCATTCGATCTCAGAGCATTCAACTGTGATTCTTCCGACGACGGCGACGGCGACGGAGGCTCGGACAATGGTGGCCAACCCCCTCTCAGGTTGTCAACTAAAAATCTACATGAAGTGCGGTTGGAGGACTTTGACCTAGGCTTGCGAGAAGAATCGGTCTCTTATAAGCCGAACCCATTCTCCATCGCCAAAATCAATGCGGCATACCGTTCTGCTAGGGATGAAAGAAGCGAAGCGATAAACTCCCTACCCCAGAATAACTTTCCTAGAAAAGCTTGCCCACTTGTGCAGACCAAGATTGACGATATTCTCAAGAAACAGAATTCAAGTTCTTTGAAGACGGCTGTTGCTACGAAGGGTTCTAGACCTTGCGTGTCGTACGCAAACTCTGAAGCTAATACTAAACAGATGAGGCCGAAAAATGGACCTAGCATGAATTGTGCTTTCATCCAGCCGCAAAATGTCAAGAACTCTAACGCAAATCCCGAATTTAAGGAGTCATCTACTGCGCGTTCTGGCTGCAGCTTATTCTTGGAACCGACTCTTCTCTCGGCAAATGCGCATACATTGACACTCTCATCCACTGAATCTCCATCTCTACTCAATGACGAGCCCGCTTGCATACTCCCTTCTTCGTCTGACAATCAATATATAAAACCTGATTCGATGTCGCCGTTTCGGAATTTTTCTTTGTTTTCTTCGCCGATGAGATCCGCTGTCTCCAAGCTTGAAGCCACAAGTATTTTTCCCAAACACGAGTCACCGCAACCCACTGCGCTTTCTACATCAAGATCCAATCCTGGATTCGTTGAACGTTGTCCTTTATCCAATTCCGAACAAATAGATCAAAAATTCTCGGCAAATCATCGAGTCAAACGAGGTTTGTCACACGACTTTCAAGTTTCTTGACTTATTCACTCTTTGCAGAGTTCCACTCATCTGAAATATCAGCTTTAGGAAGGACCGAGGAGGATGTCCATCTGTCCCATGCGTCAGTGCCTTTCGTTCCAAGTCCTAGAAACCGCGATGCGTGTTCAAAACGACTAGCGATGAATACTGGTCCGTTTCGCGCGCCCACTCCATTGTCAACGGTCCATATTCCGAAACGTCAAACTGTGGCCCAGGTAACGAGACCTGTCGTGCCCCTCAAACGCAATGTAAGGGACGCATACAGCTTCTCTGTGGAGGATCCCGATGTAAACTGGAGCACCCTCCCAACTAGGAAGAAACAGCTATCCAAGTTACTCCGTCGTATGATTATCTTGTTGATTACTTATGGATTGCTCAGGAATCATCGGACCTCGACCTCCAAGGTTACAAAATCATTCCGGTTACCTGGCCTTCTCCCTCCACAAAAAATTGTGAAAACGGAGACTGATGACATATCTGGAAAAAGAGTCGTGACTTACCTCCCTCCTCCCCTCATGCGTCATGCAGATGAATTAATTCACCCATCAGCATCGAGACGCTCTTATCCAATTTCAAGGGTCCAAGAGAAAATGTCACCCGCCCGTCGTTCATCGCCTTTGGTTGCTACTAGCTACCCTTCCCCTAGTCATGCGCGTATCTCACGCCCTTCTCAAGTTTATCCAGTTAGTCAGACAAGTCCTGACAGCGTCTCTCAGCGCGTCCTGGCTCCGACTATTAGGGAACAAGTAATTGAGGTCTATCGTCCTCCGTCACCTCCTACCTCGGACCCTCCGGCTAAAGGCGCTGATGTTAAGATTCAAGTTGACCTTCGGGTAATTAGCGATAATTTCTCGAGGGCAGAAAGGACAAGCCACCAGAAGGTTTTCGCTTTCCATTTTCTCTCTATCCGGTTTGGTGTTCTGTGCTCACTCGGGTAATAGTGATCGAGCCTTGGATGAATTTGAAAGTTGGATTGGTAGAAGGAGGGAATGTCGGGAAAGAGTTGTCATTCGTGGTTGGAAACGATAACCTGTTCCCCTTTATAATTCTTTTTTTCTTAACTGAAGAGTCGACCTGATCCCACATCCTCCAACCATAGCGTACAATGACAATTCATATACTTAGCCCAGACCGTACTTATCAGAATTTATAATGCACTTAAACAAGAACAAAGGCGGAATTGCACTGCCACGACATTTTCCTTCTCTGCTGTATTAAGATTGGCGCCGTTCAAATAAAGCTCGTGTCGTGACCAAAAGCGTGATTTTCCATGAAAAACTTAATAACCCTACGAATTATGCGCTTTCCGCGAAAAGGGCTTCTAGACGATGTAGATATGTGTAACTATAAGAGGCCTGTGTAGCCTGATTTTTGAATTTTGATAAATTGAAGATGTTATCAAACTTTTGCAATTACTCAGGCCAAATTATTATTAATAGTCTAAGAGAGCGTGACATGCAAATATCCTTCGATCGCGGGCGAGGTGAAGTGCCACAGCCAGGTCACGGATGAGTCACGAAAAGTCACACGTAGTCACAATGTGTCGTATTTGAACGGCGCCAATCTTATATGACACCCCTCTCTCTTAGGCGGTCTTTGATCCATGGTGCCAGCACGAAAACCTCTTTTGTTTTTTACGAGCACGGACGTTCTTCCGACGATACCACAACCCACCAACGACACTCATTCAGACCCGTATGAAGACTGTGCTGTGCCTACAAAACGTTGGTATAATTATTTGCCACTATGTGGTACGTATTTGACTCTTCCTTCATATACTTGACCCTTATAGAGAAAAAAAACTGCAGGAACTATATTTCTGATCCTGGCTCCTCAACCTTCGTGGCTCTGTGTTCTGGTCTATTTCCACCTACAGACTCTGCACAGCCCAGGCCTCTTCATTACACACCTTTTGGTCTCTTACACACTCCTATTCATGATATTTTCGTCACTCCTTGTATGTTTCGTTAGAGATCCCGGTAACCCGAATGCCGCATCACATATCGACGGGGCGAAAGGACAGGATGAGATGGGGTTGAGAGAGGCACTTATTTCTGACGACGACCCCTCGTCCCCGACTAGGTGGTGTCGGAAATGCTGGGTAAGTGTTTTCGTGAGCATCTCGGTGGTTTAAGTTGTTGATTTGGTATGGTTTCTCTGAACAGGCGCCTAAACCTGAAAGAACACATCACTGCTCAATCTGTAAGAGATGTGTTTTGAAAATGGGTAAGCTAGTTTGCCAAGTATCTGGTTTCAAATTATTAACTTTGTTTAGACCATCACTGTCCTTGGATAGGTGCAAAATGCATCGTAAGTCAACATTACTATCAAAAGAATTCAATTGATTATGCTTTACCAGGGACATCGCACATACCCCGCTTTTGTCCACTTTTTGTGTTGCGTTACCTTGCTCGCAACATATTTTGCCATTGTTTCCGGATCTGCACTTTGGTACTCTTTCAACAATCCGCTCATGGTCATCGTAAGTAAAATTTAGTTCTTAAGCACGACACTATTGCTTAGCTTCTGAAGTATGAATATGCACCAATACACGAAATGGTGGTCATGTTCATCGGGATGGTTTTCTCTCTTGTAGTTGGGTCTTTCGCCGCATACCACCTCTACTTGACCTCGTGCGTTAACTTTTTCCTCTCTTGTGAACTTTATTGAGGGTATAGCAGCACAAACGAAACCACAATTGAAAACATAACTCCATTTTTGCTCCTCAGACACCTCCCTCCTCTCCAAAGAGGTGGTCACTCTTTGTCCGACCCCCCTTTGGAACCCGAACTTTCCTTCCCTCAAAGGAGACTCGTCAAAGATGCTCACAGTCGGGTCTCCCTCTACAACGTGGGCTTCATGAGGAATTGGGCATTAACGTTCGGTTGGCGATCGAAAAACGACCTTCTATACCGCTTGTGGTGGGGAGGTTCCTCGTCAGTCAACTCTTTTGCTCCTCATTTTTTATCTTATTGAAGGGAACTTTTCTAGTCCGGGTGATGGCATGACTTTTCCACGAAATCCTCAATCGGAAAAGATGCTCACGAAATTGGCAAAAGAGCTTGTGGACCTAGACACGGATCGATAATTTTATCTCTCGGATATGTATTGCCTCTTGTAATCAGTGTTGTGACATCAGTACTATCATCTTAATGCCTCCATATACCGTATTAATACTTTGTCCGAGTCTGAGCTTAATTGTGATGTTCCGGACTTCCTGATTCAATCCTTCCTGCCAAAAAAACTTTTAGACTCTGTTACATGCGAATGTGACCTGGACAGATAACTACACACACAAAAATTCACTAATTGTACATTGAAACTGAAGATCTCGGGCACGATGCACGACACGATAAACATATCCCTACTTGTTGGACCATACACCATTGATATTTCCCTCGGTATCACGGAAGCTTCCATAGAAGCCCATATCACCTCCGATGGCTGTCTTTCCGCTGGATAGAATGTATCAGACTACGTTATACCCACAAAGAAATGGAAACTTGCGTGATAGTCTTGCCTCCAGCAGCTTCGATGCTCTTCAACGCCGCGTCAACTTCCTCGACCCTCAAGACGATCCTGTTGGTAGCTTGACCCTGGCCCTTGGCGTCAACCTTTGGCTGGATCAAGTTCTCTTCCTTGACGAGGTGAAGTCCACCTGAGAGCTTGGTGTTGGGCTTGCTGAACATCGCGTACATTCCCTCAGGAGAGCCGGGTGGGCTCTTGAATTCCCAGCCGAAAATGGTTTTATAGAATGCCTGGCAACGAGCCATGTCAGTAGCTGGGATCTCCAGCCAGCAGACATCGCCAAACTATATGGTTCGATCAATCGATGATTTAAAAACGAAGGCAATATGGGTGAGAAGGGAGCAACGTACGGTTGGTTCACAGGGTTTCTCAGTGTTTTCAGACATTGGTTTTCGACAGGTAGACAAGACAAGGGAGGTTGGGGGGTATGGTCCGAGTTTTTATATGCTGGTGGATTTTCACACGAAGAGAATTCGAATATTCTGGATGACTGGATCTACAGGCTCCGCAAACCGAATCAAGCCAGATAATAATCGAAAGACCCTTGATTCTAATCATAATTATGTTTTCTTGTTAAGTACTTTAAATTGTAAGCGTAAGTCTATTGGTGAGACTCCCACTCAGAGTCATGGCCATGGGAAATTAGCGTGCACCATGGGAGCTGTCATGATTTATTTCCTTACACGAGTCACCACAGTACTTAAAGGTATCTTACATATCATTCTGGCGAATCATTCTCTGACTCCACTTCTTAGCGCTACACGGTCTAATACAAGAAGTCACTACCTGTCAAGTATGACGTTGACACAGTCCACCTCGGAAAATAGTATTGGGTATGGAATGCAGATAGAGCATGTTAGCCCGAGAGTACTTCAAAACGAAAGGTAAGTCCAGTATCAATTGCTTAGCTTCTGAGCTCATTTGAAAGCATCCTCAGCCAGAACTTGGAGGAGGTAGTACTTACTTCTACTCAATTAGAAGACTCTAAACCG
>Ga0307507_10009262_pt1 | contig 13188 bp, 7 predicted proteins | sample 7_EM_MG_FD_207223 | JGI IMG/M metagenome (GOLD analysis project Ga0307507, IMG submission 207223) | Populus trichocarpa ectomycorrhiza microbial communities from riparian zone in the Pacific Northwest, United States - 7_EM | ecosystem: Host-associated > Plants > Roots > Unclassified | place...
ATTGGTACTATAGATTTTTGACGAACAAGTACTAATATTGAGAAATGGGTTAAAACTGGACTTGCAAAAGTAACAATAGAGAGAAACTCCTCTAAGGTAATCCAATTACAAAGAAAGGTTATAAAAATCCACAACGACGAAGCTGGTTGAGATCATTGAAAATTTTGGCTCTGCAGATTAGCTTGTGGTAACCAATGACAATGCTGTTTATCTTCTAATTATAAAGAAAATCACCACAGATTCAGCACATGTTCCCTTGCCTCCTGCACAGAATTATGCAACCATCACTCAAGCCTAATATCAAGCCTGTAACAACAAATAATCCTCAGTGTAAATGCAGTGTAAATGCTAGACGTAATCTTAGTTTTGTTTCCAAATTCAAACCTGCAATCCTGTGTATATATATGTTAACAGTTGTATTATTCAAATTATAAAAAAATATTATTCTGAAGTTTATCAACCAGTTTAATTCTCTAAACCTTCCTATCTTCATCATGGTATCAGAGCAAGAAATCTCCAACGAGAATTCGATCCCTCACAATCATAATCCAATCTCAACTCCACCCTCTCCAACTGAAATACCCCTAATTGCTCTCAATATCACATCCCAGATAAATGATAAACTCACTCCCTCTACATTTCTTCAATGGCGCGCCCAATTTGAAGCTTTGCTCATCGGGTATGATCTTTTTGACTATGTTATTGAAGAAAAAATCTGTCCCATACTCACCAGTACATCAACCTGTGGTGTCCAACGAACTCATTGGATAAGGCAAGATAAGCTTATCCTCAGTGCCATTTTGGCATCTACATCTGCTGTCATCACTCCTCTCATCTCAATGGCCAAACATAAAAGGATGCATGACATAAATTACATACACTATATGCAAGCAAGTCCAGAACCAGAGTAATGCAACTTAAGGAAGAACTCACTATGATAAAGAAGGGCAACCAATCAATTCAAGCATACCTTCACTCTGTAAAATCTTTGGCAGATGAAATCTCCCTCATAGATCACCCAATCTCTGAAGATGATCTAACGCTCTATATCCTAAATGGCCTGGGAACTGATTTTCATGAAATTACAGGTCCCATTCGTTCCCGAGAACGACCACTCACATTTGAGGAACTTCATGATCTCCTTGTCAGTCATGATGCATATCTTCGTCGCCTTGAAGCCTTCTCTCATCCACTAATTGCTTCTGCAAACTACACGCACAGACGAGCCTCTTATGGTCAAGACAATCAGTTTTTTAAATCTGCCCCAAAGCCCCACTCTTTTGACAGGTCATATGGCCAAAGAAACAAGCCTCCAGCTCACTATCGCCATACTGGCAATCCGAAAGACAACAATGAAAATTATGGACCTTGTCGTTTTTCTCCCAAGTGCCAACTATGTGACTGCATGGGTCATACTGCAAAACATTGCAGTCGTTTTCAATACAACACACCAACAACAAACTGTACTTCCACCTCACCAGCACAGGATACAAAATGGCTTATAGACTCAGCCGCGTCTCATAATATTACTGATGATCTTGCTAATCTATCTATTCATTCAGAATATGATGGCATTGACGAAGTTATCGTTGGTGATGGTTCAGGTTTGCCTGTTTCTCATATTAGCTCCCTACTTTTTCAATCCCCTAACCGTACTTTTCATTTAAATGACACTCTTTGTGTTCCTAATATACAAAAAAATCTCATATCTGCTCATCAATTTACTCGTCAAAATCATGTTTTTGTTGAGCTTCACCTTTTTTTTTTCTTGTTAAGGATCAAATCACAGGAGCGGTTCAATTCCGAGGAGCGTGTGAAAATGGTGTATACACCCTTCCGAAGTCAATTGTGCAGTCTTCTCCTTCCATTGTTGCCAACGTGCATGAAAGAATCTCCATTGACGAATGACAAAAACGTCTTGGGCATCCATCTCCTAAATTGGTCACTCACCTTATCAACTCCTTTTCACTTCTAACAATAAACAAAAAAAAAAAATATTTCTCTGTGTTCCTCATGTTCTATTAATAAAGCTCACCGCCAACCATTTCATCAAAATAATCTCTTGAGTCATGCTCTTTTTGACTTACTTTATACTGATGTGTGGGGTCCCTCCAGTACAATTGGCATCACTGGGGCTCATTATTATCTATTTTTTTTTTATCATTTCACAAAATACATTTGGTTTTATCCTATGGAAACAAAATCCAGTGTTCGCATAATATTTCCCCAATTCAAAAATCTTGTTGAAAACCGGTTTAAATTAAAAATTAAATCTATCTATTCTGATAATGGTGGTGAATTTGTTGCCTTAAAACATTATTTTACAACCAATGGAATCAACCATTACACCATAGCTCCTCATACACCACAACAAAATGGTGTTTCTGAGCGACGCCATCGTCACTTAGTTGAAACCGGTCTCACATTACTACATGATGCGTCTCTTCCACTACAATATTGGCCCTATGCTTTTTCCACCGCTACATACCTCATTAACCGTCAGCCCACACCCCTCCTCCACCATAAATCACCGTTTGAAATTTTATTTACACAGTTTCCCAATTATATAAAGCTAAAAAAATTTGGTTATCTTTGTTTCCCTCTTACCTGGCCATATAACACAAACAAGTTACAACCAAAATCAATTCCCTGTATCTTCGTAGGCTACTCCTTAACACAAAATGCATACAGCTATCTTGATCCCCTGACAAACCGCCTATACCAATCACGCCATGTTATTTTTCATGAAAATGAAAATGGTATCTCCTTCAGCCAACTTTCCAAACCCAGCCCGACAAGTGCCTCCCCTGTCCATGGCAATTTTTCATCTCCTCCTGCGCCTCCGCCAGTGACTTCGGCAAGGGTACCCATTCTCACCGCCTACTCAGGTAATGAATCTCCCCATCTCTCTTTTAATTCACGTGAACTCACATCTTCATTTTCTCCCCCAGAATGTTTTGTTACTTATTATCTTCAACCTGCCTCATCTCCACTGCAAGCTCCCTGTAACCCACCCTCATCAGCCATTTGTGCAGCTCCCCCCCTCACCCCCCCATCCCTCAAACCTTGCCCTCAACCGTGCTCACTCAATGGTCACCCGATCCATGAATAACATTTATAAACCCAAACAAGTTAACATAATCACAAAACACCCCCTCCCTAATACTGCAAAGCCAACTTGTGTGGGACATGCTCTTCGTGAGCCACACTAGAGGATAGCAATGTCTGAGGAACTCACAGCTCTCATGAGGCATGTTACATGGGAACTGGTACCACCTCCTCCTGGCTGCAAACCAGTGGGGTGCAAATAGGTCTTTCGGGTCAAACGCCATTCTGATGGTTCTATAGCTCGGTTCAAAGAGCGTTTGGTTACCAAAGGATATCATCAACGACCTAGACTGGACTACAGTGAAACGTTCAGCCCTGTTGTGAAACCTGCCACCATCAGAACAGTTCTCACTATGGTTGTCATGTAAGGCTGGTCATTGTGGCAATTGGATGTAAACAACGCTTTTTTGCATGGGAACTTGCATGAAACAATTTATATGTCACAGCCACCAGGTTTCTAAGATGCCACTACTCCACATCATGTCTGTCGGTTAAATAAGGCAATTTATGGCCTTAAACAAGCCCTTCGTGCCCGGTACTCTGCTCTGAAACTGGCCATTCTGAAACTAGGGTTTCACAACTCCAAAGCCGATCCTTCTCTATTCATCTATCACAGTGAAGCTGTTCTGTGTTATCTGTTGGTCTACGTGGATGATCTAGTCATCACTGGCAACACTTCATCCTTTCTGACTCATGTGATTCATCAGCTTGGCAACCAATTCTCCTTAAAAGATATGGGCACACTTCATTATTTTTTAGGGTTGGATGTTATACCCACAGAAACTGGGTTGTTCTTATCGCAACATAAATACATACGGGACCTTCTCTCCAAAACCAACATGCAGGGTGCTAAGGATGTCTCTTCTCCTATGTCCACTTCGGTTCAACTCAAGCTTATTGATGGCACAACTCCCTGCAATAGCACTGATTTTCGAAGTATCATTGGTGGTTTACAATATCTGTCCCTTACCCGTCCTGACATTTGCTTCGCTGTTAACAAGTTGTCACAATTTATGCATCAACCCACAGTCACTCACTGGACAGCTGCCAAACGTCTGCTCCGTTATCTGAAGAAAACATTTTTCCTTGGCATTCACATAAATCGTAAATCTTCATTTGATGTTACTACCTTTGCTGACGCTGACTGGGTTGGAAATTATGATGATCGCACCTCCACTTTAGCTTACATTACATTTCTTGGGATCAATCCCATCTCTTAGAGCTTCAAAAAACAACGCGCCGTCGTCAGATCATCAACTGAAGCTGAGTATCGTTCACTCGCCACTGCTACGTCTGAAACTGTTTGGTTGTTGTCCCTGTTCAAAGAACTTTGTCTCCCAATTCATACTCCACCACGACTGCTATGTGACAACCTGAGAGCCACACACCTCAGCTTTAATCCAGTTCAGCATTCACGGATGAAGCACATTCAGATTGACCTCCACTTTGTATGTGATATGGTTCAGAAGAAGATCCTCAATGTCCAGCATGTCAATGCTCATGATCAGCTGGTCGATTTGCTAACAAAGCCTCTGTCCCGCCAACGTCTGCACTTTTTACTGCTCAAGATTGGCTTAGCTGGTGGCTCATCCATCTTGCGAGAGCGTATAAAGGAAATCACCACAGATTCAGCACATGTTCCTTTGCCTCCTGCACAGAATTGTGCAACCATCACTCAAGCCTAATATCAAGTCTGTAATAGCAAATAATCCTCAGTGTAAATGCAATGTAAATTTTAGACGTAATCTTAGCTTTGTTTCCAAATTCGAACCTGCAATCCTGTGTATATATATGTTAGCAGTTGTATTATTTAAATTATCAAAATATATTATTCTGAAGTTTATCAACCAGTTCAATTCTCTAAACCTTCCTATCTTCATCACTGATAATATACAATGTTGTTAAAGCAAATTGATAAAAATAAAGACCATCTGTCAGATTATGATCTATTTAAGGATCAGAATGAGAGAAGAAAAGGTGGTTGATATCTTGTGGAGCCAGCCGTGGAAGCATATGCATTTCTTGGAATGTTCATCAATGAAACTATAGATAATAAGGTTAGGAAAACGATATGCGAGGAAGCCTGGAAGGTATGTTTTTTTTTTTTTTAATAATGGAACTGGTTAAGCTGCAGATAGAGATCTGGTTAAGCATATGCATTTTTGTTTTTTACAGAAAATCAAACTCTATTGGGTTTTTGAAGATAAAAACAAAGATGTGTACAGTGTCTGTAAGTTACCAAAGAAACCAGGAAAATTCAATGCGAGCATCATCCGCATAGTAAATTTGCCAGTTGCTAAAGTTGGATACTGCTGTGCACCTTAATTTCTGCAGAGTTTGATGCATGACTAGACAAAAACTAGTGACAGATTTCTTGGTATATGCATAATATTTTATCTGGCCGCTATAAATAAAAGGATCTTCAGGAATAGCCTTGATGATCCATGGGACAAATCAAATTCCAATCCTATCACTCCTTTCGAATAAGGAGATCCAGGATCTTTAGGCCAAGAAAGTTCAAGATATTAAACATCACTGTTGGCTGGAGAGATTTGGTGACTTTACAAAACGTACTGTTAAAAGCTTGTATTCGTCTCTCTACTCAATTTGGTACCATATACCACATTCACGTGCATCTTCTCTGATGGGAAGTGATGATGCACTGAACCTTTAGCTAGAATTTTAATCCATGACTTGAGAGTAGAGAAATCCAGTGTTGCAGGTGCTGGATCAGAGGCCTGTATCTATAACAGATGTAGACAGGTCTAAAAGAATTGATGGTTCTGAACAGTAGATTTCCCACAAATGGACCACATATAGGCTTGTAATGGACGGACGAGTGGGACAATAAAGAGTTCTGATCACGTCAAACAACTAGTCTGAGGAAGAACCATAGCTTGTAATTTAATTAGTGTATCGTGTTTAAATTTGATTAAAAAATATTTTATTTGCTTAGTCAAAGATGCTATTTGAGCTGATGTCATTATTTTCTCTTTTATTTTCAATTTTTTAGTTTAATTTTAGATTACATCTTGTTTTTCTTATTTAATTTAGAATTCTGATTTTATAATTAGAGAAAAATATTCAATAATAAAATACAAATCTGTTGAGATTTGTTTTGGCAAAATTCCATCTTTCTTTGAAATAATTATTTTTGTTTGTTTTTAAGGCACTTTCAAAGTAAAAAAAGAACTTAATTTGAACTCCCCTTACCATGTAAAACTATTTGGAATAAAAATATACCATTTTGGTAGTCGGAATTATTACAATGACAACTTTAATTCTCTACACTAGAATCTGGTTATTTCTTCTCTCTCCTCTAAAAAAAAAAACTGAAAAATAATAAAAATAAAATTTGATATCAAAATTAATTTTTCTAGAATTAGAGGGATTGATCACCTAATAACTAAAAAAGACGAGAGACTTAAATGTACTTTTCAAATAAATTTGAAAACTACCATCTATTTTACCTTTGTTTTTCACTTTAGTTTTTTATCTTTTAATTCAATCATCTCTTAAAAAAAATACAATTGGTGCTAATTTGGGCTAAAAAAAGCACAATTATACAAATAAAAAATAAGAATAAAATTTAAAATTTTAAAAATAATCATTACTATATAAAAAAATAAATAATAATTTTAGATATAATAAAAACCTCACATGTTTTAACTTTATACTTAATCTACACATGAGGGAACTGGTTAGGATTGTAATTATATTTTAGCTTGTGGAATAGTATAAGAAGAGCTGAGAAGGTTTATACTTAATCATGCTTGGACTTATATTTAGGCTTGTAGTTTATCAATTAGTTTATTATATTTATAAAAGATTATAAATATTTTTTTGGTTAATCAAATTGATTTAGATTGATTTTTTTTTTATTTGAGATTTAGAGTTTAGTCCGGGTTAATTTTGGGTTTTAAAACTATAATTATAGGTTAAACATAAATTGCAATCAATTAAAAAGTTTTTAGGATTTACATAAAATAAATAAAAATTATTAATTTGGAAATAACACGATTAATCTTCTTTTTTATGGGATAAATTAACTATTAGACTTGAAATCAAACTAAAGCTCAATGAAATATAATTTATCTAAGATTTTGTTTGTTTGTTGGAAAGTAGTTTCCTTTTGAAAAGTGAATTCCAGGAAAGTGAATTATTTTCTGATGTTTGATAGTGTAATGGAAAATAAGTTGGAAAACACTTTCCAGTATTTGGTTATGTCGTGGAAAATGAGTTGGAAAATAACTTATTAATGTTTTATTTTTCTCAAGTTTATTAAAATAATGAGGAACAAATCTTACAAATTAAAAAAGTTGAATGAGAATGATATTGAAAAAAAAATTTTCATAAATTATCTCAAATAAAATAAATAATAATCAAAATAATAGATATCAAATCTAAAAAATAAAAAAAATAAAAGATGAAGAAATTAAAATAATAATAATTAACATTTCATAAATTATTTCAAATAAAATAAGTAACAATTAAAAGAATAAAGATCAAATTTGATAGATAAAAAATTTCAATAAAAAAATAATAAGAACAAAGCAAATAACAATTATAAAAATGAGGACTAAAGTTAATATAAAAATTAAATTTTAAGAAATGAAATTAAAAAATAAATATTCAAAACAAAGTATATATATCAATCAAAAGTTTGAGAACCAAATTTGATATAATCAGTAAATAATATGATATTTCTAAATTTTTCACAACTTCCAAAAAGTATTTTCCGTCCAAATTTTCTAGGAAAACACTTTTTCTGGAAATCAAGCTAAATTTTTCTCTAACTGAAAAGTGTTTTCTGTTGACCAACTTTTCTAATAACAAACAAACATAAAAAAGTTTGAAAATTAATTTTTCAAAAATTATTTTCTAGAAAATAAACATGGTTTAAATTGAAATTTTCTTATTAAAGATACTTTCAAACATGAGGGTCGATCCAAACCCGTTCCTAACAAATTAGAGAATTACGTTCAAGTGTGCATCGACACGAACCCGAGACAACCCAACCCGGTCTGATTGCCATGTCTACTGCCAGCTTCAAAGCTCTCATTTTTCAGTAAAGAGGAAAAGAGCAAAGTAGATGACTCTGAAACTTAGTCTACACAGGAGATAAATGGCTAAAAGACTCTCTTCCCGCCTTTCCTCCCTTCATTTTTCCTTCAGGAGCCCTAAACCCCATTTTCTACCTCAAACTTCTCTAAGGTAACCCACTTTCTTCTTTCTAAAAACACACACCCACATATGAAAAGGTGTTTTATGCTCATAATTTTTGAAGAATTTGATATTAATGTTAAAGTCTAAAAACCCCATTTTCCCTTTCTCTTGCAGGATGGAAGCTCTTTCTAACTCTGTCACTTCAAGTTATTATTCAATAAATCACAGTTATAATCATGGGTTTTCTCCAAGTTTCCAAGGTTAGCTTCTGCAAGTTTTTAAACCATCATTTTCCCTCTCTTTTATTTGTTTTTTGTTTTAAGTTTCAGTGTCTGTCAATTGAATCTCATAAGTTAATTGCATGTGAAAGATCATTAACGAGTTGTGTTGTTGATGTTAATGGAAGTATTGGCTATGCAGTCTATGTATTTGTAGAAAGTCCTCACAGAACCCATTTATTTTATTGTCTTTATGTCCTGTGCTGGAAGAATAAGGTTACTGCACTTCTTGACTAAATCTTTGGTGCTCTTTGAATTTAGGATTTGTTTGTCTTTGTTTAAAACACATTGTTCTTTCCCTGGATTTGATTGTTAAGAAGCTGGAAAAAGAGATGGTGATAATAATTGAATGATTTTTTTTTTTAAGCACATGACTTGGTTATATTATTTTTCTATGTAATAGTATCACAATGCTCAAGAGGATAAAAGTGTTTTAAGTAGATAGCATTTTGTTAAACAGTGAACCTGCAATATTAGCATTGAGGCAGTTGCTGTTATTCACAATTGCAATTAGTCTCTGCTGTTGGTCATTGAATATGTTACATGACATTATATTGGATTTTTTGCAGTTATAAGATCATATGCTCGCAATAGGGATAGGCATTATGATCTTTTTGGCAGTCAAAAGCCTGGGGAAGAGGGATTCCGGGAAGCGTGGAAAAAAGAGATGGATGAAGATTCTTGTCTATGGACAGGAAGTGAAGATGAAAGTGATGATGAGAACAGTTCTGATAAAGGTAGAAATCGACTTGAAAAAGATATTCGGAAGGTAAGGCAGCAGGCGAAGGAGCACTCAGACCTTATCGATGCTGATGACAGTGATGAGTTAAGAAGTGTATGGTCTGGGAGTGATGAGGAGAAGACTTTGTGGACTGGTGATGAATGTGATGATGAGGATGATATTCCTACAGAAGCACACCCCAATGAGGCCAGCGATAGGTATTTAGATAACTTGTTTGAGTTTGAGGAAAAACCCAAGTATCGGACGATCTCGGAACTGTTGAATGCAGAAAATGAACCAGAGTTGTCCCCTGGGAAGCAAGCTAGGAAACTTGCAGTTGAGAATGCCTTGAAGAAATTAAAGAAAGGGCCAGATGGGCGTTACACCAATGTGTGGGAAGTCATGAGTGATATAGACATCCTAATTGGAGCATTTGAAAATATTGTTTCTGGACCAGAGTATGAGGAGCTTCGTCAGGGAGGGCCTAAGAAATTGAATATGCAGTTTTTCAAGGATATACAAGCACGTATGAGAGATCCAAATTTCAAGTTCTCACCTGAGTTAAAGTTGAAACCAAAGAGCACACTTGTTCCAAGAAAGAAATGGCAGAAGGCACAGTCAAGACGAAGAAAAGCACAGAGGCGTTAAGTTGCAGTTTCCTTCATTCAACTGTGAGAGTGAGTTAACTTACCTGTACATGTTTGAATCTGGAAACTCTTTTTCTTATGTCTAGATCTCTCTATACTTTCCTTGTCCTGAAAGTTAGTGCAAAATTATACAAATGTTTTAAACCATTCATGGTTCTATGATTTCTTATTTGCCTTGAGCTTCATTACTGTTCTCCTATCCTATTTGTTTTTAGATGCTTTCTTGTGTTTTTAGCTTGACGTACCATTTCCCAGTTTATTAAAAAAAATTCTAAAAAGTCACGAGAAACTCTCTCCTTTATTTTGGTTTCTCATTTATTTAACGTATATTCTTGAGTATGAAAAAGAATCATTGATACATGCTTCTAAATCACAGCTCATTTCCGATGATTCATTCTAGCTTAATTTGTTTGAGAATCAGTTCTTTGCCTGTTATTGATTACCATAGAAAAAGGCAATGCCAACCAAATTTGTCTGATTTTGTTTCGGAATTAAACCAAGATAACCTTTGTAGTCTGGAAAATAAGTTCTTATGGATGCCTTTTCATTAAGCTGCAAAGAAGGAATGGAAATGCAGCCGAGATTACAATATCAGCAGCCAGTGGCATCTCATTTCAATATGCGGTGGCCCTCTCAAAATTGGTGGAGGTTTGCATGTTGCAAATCAGCCGCTAGATATTTTTTAGATCTAGGGTGAGCAAAACAGTCTTTATCCTCTGAGAGGTTGGATGAATAATGTAATGGCCTCTCAGGCTCAAAATGATAGCATTAAAATGATGCTTTTCATCTGGGGAACATGGGTACACCCGTAGCATTCTAATAAATTTTTCACGGTGTTTTTTATTTAAAAATATTATTGATTTACTAAATTTTTTTTCAATACTTTTAAAATTGCTGTCCCAAACAAAAACTTGGATCAAGTTGCATTCAATATAAACTAAGCAGAACTGTTCACAGGTTTGTACCTATTCAGGTGTACTGATTTTTGAAAGGTGAAGTGATGCACTGATGCTGGATACCTAAGAAGTATATTCTAAAACTCCAGGGGTGTAACCATTACAGATGATATTTTATGAAAATTTATTTATTTTTATGTTTTTAGATCAGTTACTTAAATCAAAAATAATTTAAAAAAAATAAAAAAATTATTATTTTGATGTTTTTCCAAACAAAAAACCACCACTAGTATACTTTCAAATACCCCTATTAATACTTGAGCCCAATATCTTTGTAAATTTCTCCCATATATAACCAACAATACAAAGAAAAAGGAAAAACATTGAAACTCCGACCAACAAGGACCAAGGAGAAGCAGTGTACAGCCAGTAACAAAGGAAAGTAAACCTGCAAAAGAAGCAGTGTACAGCCAGTAACAAAGGAAAGTAAACCTGCAAACTATTTCTTTAAAGGGAACAAGGTTTAGTAGAAAAGATGAAAGCAATCTCATACCATATGTTAATAAAAGCATTACATGTTTAAAATAGATTCTTATCATAACATAAACCCTACCTATTCTATGCCCCCACCTTTTCAAAAGAACCCAGGATGTTTCTGTAGGTCAGCTAGATAAGTAAGTAATTTGTCTGGTTCGTAGCAAGGATATGACATTGCATGGAAAAGGTGGTAGTCAGTATAGGGAGGAGATGTTGAAGATGCATGATCTATCATGTAATGCTGGTACATGAAATTGTCATTTGTCATCATATTGTTGCCCGTATGCGGTTCTTGCATGTAAATATTATGCATCTCTGTGGCTGGATGATTGTAGTGGTACCTTTGCTGCTTGTTGCTCATAATCATGGATGGTCGATACGTCTGTTCATAAGTTGGTATCCCATTAAATTCATGGCCTCCTTCTCCAGCAAAACCAGTACCACTGCCTTGATAATCTGCGTGACCCATCATGTATGCAAAATCATCCCCTGATCTGCCACTACCAGCAAAATTATCGTCATCCATGTAAAAGTTTCCCATTCTTGTGGCTGCCATCAAATCCTGACCTCTCCCCACATTCATAGCTTTCAATTCTACATTCTGGTTAAAAAAATCTCCATAGCTCCTCGTATTACCAGTCTCATTGTCAAAGGATGCTGGATACATGAATTGGTTTTGAGGGTCACTGAAGTCATTGGCTAGAAATTGCAGTTGGTTTGCGTTGAGTTGTTCTTGATTCCGTTTGTTCTTGGTACGTAGAGACCATAGCTCTGCACGTTTACCAGACTTGACCAATTTCTTGATTAAAGTAGCAGAATCTACCCGGCCTGAAACTATGACAAGCTGGTTCTCTGTCTTTATGTTCACTGAGTAAACACCTGAACACAAGACCAAATACTTTAGTCTATTAGAAACTCTAGTGCCCAGAAGAAGAGAAAATCTTAGCATAGATCTTTACTCAGCCAGAATAAGATAATGGTTACCGGGTTTTACTTTAAAGAATCACATGCTAAACACACTGTGAAAAAGATCACACAACATTGAAAGAATCATTGGACATAAGCATCACCTTTTGCCAAGAGATTTGTTGGTAAAGTTATTTGCTGTAATCATAAAACTTACTGCAATAAAGGTAGAAAAGAAACTAGAACTAAATACACATGTTGATGACAAGTTAAAAGGCAAAACTAAAAATACTCTTACCATCAATTTTGTTAAGAAGTTTTCTCACTTTCTGCTTGCACCCTTCACAGTTGATGTGCACTTTGAGATAATGTGTCTGTCACCGTAAAAAAAGAAACAAGGAAAACAAAACCAGGTTAAAGGAAGCAAATTTAGTGGCAAGTAAAGGCAGAAGTAAACTCATGAAGGAGAACTACAAAGCGTGTCAAAAGTAGAGGGAAAGCCGTTAGTGTAGACAGACCTCAACCTTTAGGAGCTGATCGTGGCCATTTCTTAACATTTTCAACTTTCAAAGAGTCCTTGACAAAGAAGAGAAGAAATGTATCGGTAGATTCTCCCTATCGTTCTGCAGTTTCTAAGGAGTTTACCTTTCTCCTCTATACGAGACCACTTGTAAAGGGTTTTATGCAGAGAAAGAACAAAATCCTTGTGTGTAGACTTGTAGAGCAAGTCCCCCAACAAAATAAAAGAGGGGGAAATCTGTGTGAAGCAGACTAGGCTCATAAAATTGACATTTTTTGCTGGCAGAATCTGCATGCCACTGGTTTCTAGGCTCATAAAGTTGTGCACCTGCTCTCTCTCTCTCTCGAGGAAGTACACCATCTGCTGCTGGCATTGTTGCATATGGTCACGAGATCCAAACCAATTAGTT
>Ga0307507_10009263_pt1 | contig 13188 bp, 12 predicted proteins | sample 7_EM_MG_FD_207223 | JGI IMG/M metagenome (GOLD analysis project Ga0307507, IMG submission 207223) | Populus trichocarpa ectomycorrhiza microbial communities from riparian zone in the Pacific Northwest, United States - 7_EM | ecosystem: Host-associated > Plants > Roots > Unclassified | place...
TATGTTGGCATTGGTGTCGCTCCGTTCGAGCAGTATCCTCACAACCTCCTCATGCCCATTCTCCGCAGCCCACGAGAGTGGAGTTCTGCCATATTGGCCGTCAGGTAGGTTTGGGTCGACGTCGCTCCGTTTCAATAGTATCCTCACAACTGTCTCATGTCCTTTGTGGGCAGCCAACGAGAGTGGAGTTCTGCGGGTGTGGATGTCAGCTATGTTAGGATCGGCATCATCCCGCTCCAGCAGTAGCCTCACAACCCCCTCACGCCCTTTCTGGGCAGCTAACGAGAGTGGAGTTCTGCGAGATCGGGTGTCGGCCATGTTGGGATCGACGTCATTTCGCTCCAGCAGCATCCTCACAATCCCCTCACGCCCATTCTCAGCAGCCAAGGAGAGTGGAGTTCTGGCAGATCGGGTATCAGCTATGTTGGGATTGACATCGTCCCGCTCCAGTAGTACCCTCACAACCCCCTTATGCGCACTCCTAGCAGCCCACCAGAGTGGGGTTCTGCCATATTTACCATCAGTTAGGTTTGGATCGACATCGCTCCGTTTCAGCAGTACCCTTACTACCCCTTCGTACCCTTTCTGGGCAGCCAATGAGAGTGGAGTTTTATAATATCGGCCGTCAGGTAAGTTAGGATCGACGTCGCTCCGTTTCAGTAGTATCCTCACAACTGTATCGTATCCTTGGTGGGCAGCCAGAGAGAGTGGAGTTCTGCGAAGTTGGGTGTCAGCTATGTTGGGATTGGTATCACAACGTTCCAGCAGCATCCTCACGATCTCCTTACGGCCCCAATCAGCGGCCCACAAGAGCGGGGTTCTACCAGATTGGGTGTCAGCTAGGTTAGGATTGGTGTCACGGCGCTCTAGCAGTATCCTCGTGACACCCTCATGTCCGTTCCCGGTAGCCCACGAGAGTGGTGTCCGGCTATCCCGGTCGCCTATGTTGGGATTAGTGTCGCAGCGCTCTAGCAGCAACCTCACGATCCCCTGATACCCCTTTTCGGCAGCCAATGAGAGTGGAGTTCTGCGAAGCCGAGAGTCAGCTATGTTGGGATTGGTATCGCAGCGTTCCAGCAGCATCCTCACGATCCCCTTATAGTCCCAATCGGTGGCCCACGAGAGGGGAGTTTTGCCAAATTGGATATCGGCTATGTTGGGATCGATGTCGTTCCGCTCCAGCAGCATCTTTACAACACCCTCACGCCCATACTCAGCAGCCATCGAGAGTGGAGTTCTGCCAGATTGGGTGTCAACTATGTTGGGATTGGTGTCATTACGCTTCAATAGCATCCTCACAACCCCCTTATGCCCATTCTCTGCAGCCAGCGAGAGTGGAGTTCTGCCAGATTGGGTGCCAGCTATGTTGGGATCGACGTCATTCTGTTCTAGCAGCATCCTTACAACACCCTCACACCCATACTCAGCAGCCATCGAGAGTGGAGTTCTTCCGGATCGTGTGTCAGCTATGTTGGGATTGGTATCATTCTGTTTCAGTAGTATTCTCACGACCCCCTTGTACCCTTTCTCGGCAGCCAATGAGAGTGGAGTTCTGCCAAATTGGGTATCAATTATGTTGGGATTGACGTCGTCCCGTTCCAGCAGCAGCCTTACTATCTCCTCATAGCCCTTCTGGGCAGCAAACCAGAGCGGAGTTTGTCCATGTTGGGCGCTAGCCAGGTTAGGATTGGTGTCAAGGCGCTCCAGCAGTATTCTCGCGACACCCTCGTGTCCGTTCCCGGCAGCCCATGAGAGTGGTGTTCGGCCATCCCGGTCGCCTATGTTGTGATTGACATCGCTCCGCTCCACCAACGTCCTCACCACCCTCTCGTGCCCGTTCCTAGCCGCCCACGAGAGCGGTGTTAAGCGGTACATGGTACCGGAAGGGCAGAGCTGGGTCGATGCGGAAAAAGCAAGCGGTAGAGTAGCTTCACTCGCTGGTTGGGAATAGGCAATGGGCGCCTTCGGAACACACAGGAAGAGAGAAAGGAAAGCAAGAAAAACTTTACAAATTTGCTGTCGGCAAGCAAGTCCCACTCCTTTTGGAGTTTCCGGCTGTCGTTATCTCCCACACCTCCGTTCGTGTCTTCCTTCTGTCTCCTGTATGAGAGGATAGGATGGTAGTTCACCAAACAACCCTCAGGCCGAACTAAACAAAACTAGCTATCCCCACACACTGAAAGGTTTAAGGCACTGAGGGTAGGATGGTGGGTTGAGAAAGAGAATTGAAATGATAGGCAATCTTCACTCACTAGCAACCACCAAGAGGAAAGGTGGGCGATTGACGCCCTCGAGGGTATCTGGGTTCGCTTTCGGTCAAACGTCCACGATCAGGATGTGTTCGCACGAGTTCGTAAGGTTCGCACGTGAAAAGAAGGAAAAGAAGGAGAGAAGAAAAGGAAATCAATTATGATCGCGGTTGTATTTGTGCTAGTTGTCCTCCTTCTCTCCAAAGAGTATCTTGCTGTCGTCTTCGTGGTCTGCTTTCGTCTTGTCGGGAGGAGGTGCTGGAAGGCCGGGCTTTATACCTCCTGAAAACCTTTCTCCCACAAACACCCCCCGGCGACAGGACAGGCGTTCACTCATATAGAGCTTCGGTTGTAACAGGATTGACGTCACTCTCTTCCCGCAGCGTCCTTGTGACCCCTTCATGCCCATTCCTGGTGCTAGTAGGATAAGAGCGGTGCCTTTCCATATTGGGGGTTAGTTGTGTTGGACTGTAGCCGTTTCGTCCCAACTTTCGGATATATGGATGAATTCGTATATTACGGCCAAAGGATGCTATACCCATAGCACAACCGCGGTACGGTACGCTCACTGAAGACAGTCACCTAATCTGGTGTTCGTCCGTATAATATTATTATAGTTTCAGCTGTAAGAGGATTGTCTCTTCCGGGAGCATCCTTATGACTCCTTCATACTCATTGTTGGCGCTAATAAGAGCGGCGCTTTTCCATATTAGAGGCTATCGTAGTTGTGTTGGGGCCGAGGTCCGGTACATACATTCAGTTATTTTCGGCATTTGACCTCCTGGTGGAAAAACAGTGTTTGTGGGAGAAATGTTTTCAAAGGGTATAAAACGTTGTTTCCCAGCGCCCGCCTTCCGACAACCAAAGCAGACGAAGACGACGGCGGGATACTACTTGACGAGAAAGAGGAAAACAAGCATAAACACAACCGCGATCATAATTGATTTCCTTTTCTTCTTTTCCTTCTTTCTACGTGCGAACCTTGCGAACCTGTGCGAACACGTTCTGATCGTGGACGTTTGACCGAAAGCGAGCCCGGATACCCATCTGATATTGTACGAGGGCGTCAATCGCCACCTTTCCTCTTGGTGGCTGCTAGTGAGTGAAGTTTGCCTAGCATTTCAATTTTCTTTCTCAGCCCACCATCCTACCCCCAGTGCCTTAAACCTTTCAGTGTGTGGGGATAGCTAGTTTCATTTAGTTAGGCCTGAGGGTTGTTAGTGAACAGTCATCCTCCCCTCTTACACAGGAGGCAGAAAGGGGACACGAACGTAGGTGTCTGACATGACGGCAGGCGAAAACTCACACAGGGCAGGACCTACTTGCGGGCAGCAAATTTACGAAGCTTTTCTTGCTTTCCTTTCTCTCTTCTTGTGTGTTCCGATGGCGCCGGTTGCCTGCTCACCGACGGCGGGTGAAGCTACTCCGCCGCTTATTTTTGCCGCATCGACCCGGCTCTCATGGGCGGCTAGGAACGGGAATGAAAGGGTGGTGAGGGCGTTGGTGGAACAGAGCGATGTCAATCCCAACATAGGCGACCGGGATGGCCGAACACCACTCTGGTGGGCTGCCGTGAACGGACACGAGGGTATCGCGAGGATACTGCTGGAGCGCCTTGACACCAATCCCAGCCTAGCTGACACCCAACATGGGCAAACTCCGCTCTGGCTTGCTGCCGAGAATGGCTCTAAGGGGATCGTGAGAATGCTGCTGGAGCGGGAAGACGTCAATCCCAACATAATTGATACCCAGTTTGGCAGAACTCCACTCTCATCGGCCGTCGAGAATGGGTACAAGGGAGTCGTGAGAATACTACTGAAACAGAATGACACCGATCCCAACATAGTTGACATCCAATCTGGCAGAACCCCGCTTTTGTGGGCCGCTGATATGGGCGCTGTGGGGATCGTGAGGCTGCTGCTAGAACGCTGTGACACCAATCCCAATATAACTGACACTCAATCTGGCAGTACTCCACTCTCGCTAGCTGCCCAGAAAGGGCGTGAGGAGGTTGTAAGAATACTGCTGGGGAGGAATGACGTCGATACTAACCTGCCTAGTGGCAAATACGGCAGAACCCCACTCTCGCTAGCTGCCAGGAATGGGCATGAGGGGATCGTGAGGTTGCTGCTAGAACGATGATGTCAATCCCAACATAGCCAACACTCAGCTTGGTGGAACGCCACTCTCGTTGGCTGCTGAGAATGGGCACGAGGAGGTTGTGAGAATACTGCTGAAACGAAGCGACATCGATCCCAACCTACATAACACCCAATATGGCAGAACTCCACTCTCGTGGGCTGCAGAGAATGGGCATGAGGAGGTTGTGAGGATGCTGCTGGAACGAGATGACGTCGATCCCAACATAGCTGACACCCAATCTGGCAGAACTCCACTCTCGTTTGCTACCGAAAGAGGGCATCAGAGGGTTGTGATAATGCTGCTGGAGCGCCGTGACATCAATCCCAACTCGGCTGACACCCAACATGAACAAAATTTGCTTTGGTTCGCTGCCAAGAAGGGCTATGCGGGGATTGTGAGGTTGCTGCTAGAGCGGGATGACATCGATCCCAACATAGCTGACACCAAACTTCACAGAACTCCACTCTTTCTGGCTGCCGAGAACGGGTGTGAGGGGGTTGTGAGGCTATTGCTGAAGCGGGATGACGTTGATCCTAACATAGCTGGCGTCCAATCCCGTAGAACCCCACTCTCATTGGCTGCCCAGAAAGGGCACGAAGAAGTTGTGAGGGTGCTGCTGAAGCGGAGCGATGTCGATCCCAACTTAACAGATGGCCAACATGGAAAAACGCCACTCCGGTGGGCTGCTAGGAGTGCGCATGAGGAGGTTGTGAGGATACTGCTCGAACGGAGCGACACCAGTCCCAACATAGCTGACACCCAATCTGGCAGAACTCCACTCTCCTTGGCTGCTGAGAATGGATATGAGGGGGTTGCGAGAATGCTGCTGGAGCGAAATGGCGTCGATCCCAACATGGCCGACACCCGATCTCGCAGAACTCCACTCTCGTTAGCTGCCCAGAAAGGGCGTGAGGGGGTTGTGAGGCTACTTCTGGAGCGGGATGATGTCGATCCCAACATAGCTGACATCTACATTCGCAGAACTCCACTCTCGTTGGCTGCCCACAAAGGGCACGAGACAGTTGTGAGGATGCTACTGAAACGGAGCGAGGTCGATCCTAACTTGCCTGATGGCCAATATGGCAGAACTCCACTCTCGTGGGCTGCGGAGAATGGGCATGAGGAGGTTGTGAGGATACTGCTCGAACGGAGCGACACCAATGCCAACATAGCTGACACCCAATCTGGCAGAACTCCGCTCTCGTGGGCTACCAGTCGCGCCCATAAGGGGATCATGAAGTTGCTGCTGCAACGCTGTGACACCAACCCCAACACAGTTGACATCCAGCATGGACAAACGCCGCTCTCGTTTGCTGCCGAGAATTGCTATGAGGGCATCGCGAGGTTGTTGCTGGAACGGGATGATACCAATCTCAACCCAGACGCTCCCAATCTAGCAGAATCGCACTCTTGTTAGCCGCGGAGAATGGGCGCAGGGGGTTTGTGAAGATACTGCTAGAACGGAATGACACCAATCCCAATATAACCGACATCTATCGTTGCTAGGCACTACCCCTATGTCAGAGAATTGGAAAATTGTTTCAAGGACGGGCAGATTTGGTTCCCCGAGATGCAGCAAGCCTTCAATCAACAGAACTCCCTTGCCAAATGGCCAGCAGGTTTTGACATCTTGCGGTAATACTCAATGATTTTCCCCCTATCTATTAGCTTTAGCCTCACAGCAGGGAGCGAAGTCTTTTGCGAAACAATTATTTTTTGTTCATTCGATTCCTATTACCTACAACAAAATCCGGGGGTCTCTTATTTATTTGTTAAATAGTGCTCTCCGAGTCTCTCTGTTATTCGGAATCCCCCGCTACCCCGGGTGCCCGCTACCCCAGATGAAATCCGTGAAATTTAGCCGTTCGTGATAGCTAGGTGCAACTGTAGACTATATTCCTGCCGAATGGCAAAGTCCTTGTCCACCCTAAACCTTGTTAATTTTCGAATAACGAACCACCCAACTTATCCCTGGTGTCCATAGCTCACAACCAAGTACTAGCTCAATAAGTCTCACAAGAAAACTAAAATAAATGCATTTCAGAAAAAAATTAGTCTTGGTAATTATTATTATCATCACTAACAATTAAGCATTTAGCCATGATGTGAGAAAGCCGAGGTATATAAGAGCATTAGCGATTTATGTAGGATAGCAAGAGTGGGTAATCATTGTCACAGAGGTTAGCGAGGTTTAGGGCGGACGAGGATTTTGAGATTCGGCAAGTGGTAAAGGTCAGGTGGGAACGGCTCGCTAGCTAATAGCTAACTCATACTGTAAAAACCGTAATAACCGAATAATGTGCTATGTCATTGGAGTTGCCTCCTTCTAGTAAGATCTGGTGTATTTTTTCCTTTTGTATGTCTCTCAAAGAGGCTAAGCAACTCTTTATTCGCAGTGTTTTTCGCCTCTTTTTCCAAAGTAGGGAATTCTAAACTTCATACCACATTGTTCGATTATTACAGTTTTTACCGTACTGTACTGTGACTTAGTTCCCCCCAGTGGTTAACAGTGGCTCCACACTCACCCTGTTTATTGATACTCTATTTAAAAAATTTGTGAAATTTTTTTAAGGGGTTTAATAATCATAAAATACGTATTCCATAATATTATACAGTTTTTTTTAACGGTGTAATAATAATACTATCGTATTTGATAAAATTGTGCAAATACAATCTCACTCTCTAGCTACTCTATCCCGGGGGATCTTCGAGATATTCCGATTCCCCTAACAGGCAGCCCGCTGGGGCGGCGTTAGGCCACAAGGGTCGGCCGTCGGGATGTGCAGGTTCCTCCGTTCCAACAGGAAGGCCACTAGCACTCTATCCCTATTACGAATCGTAAATAGAAGCTAAATATTATCAGAGAGTCTATCTAATACGCTAGGGTTGACGTCGTCCTGTCCCAGCAGTTGCTCTACCACCGTATTCTGCCATTCTCTACGGCGAACAAGAGCTGAGATCGCCCACTCCGAGCATTAATCCAATTGAGATCAACGGCACGGTGTGCCAATAGAAAGCTCGCGATTCCTAGACAGCTCCCCTCAATAGCCGAGCGGAGTGGGGTGTAGCCATCCTTGGACTCACCGATGTTGGGATAGATTTCGTTCCCCAGCAACATCCCCATAACCCCCCCCCATTTGTTGAAAATCACCAGCGATCACTCGGTGCAAAGTAAGTTTCCTTTGAAATCCGAAGCCAACCCTTATAACATTTCGTATGACTATCGCCGATTATAACAATAACAGCAGCCAATATATACAAGTTCTCCAGTCTAGCGCAGCCTCCAGAATTCCAATATTGCCAACATTCCCTACTTGCTGGCTAACTATTCTAATAATAATTGCAATGTGCTCTAGACAACACCCTTTGTACCTTTCGTATCTAGTCGCTCTTTTGTTCGTTTCCTGTGTTACTGGTTACGAATCAAAGAGGAAGAATGGATATACCAGGTTTGTATACCATGTATGAATATTCGCATATATAGCCGGAAATGATCGGAGAGCAAAGCCGGGAATGGAGTGAAATGAGAAAAGACGAGAAGAATGGAAGAACAGGGTGCGAGAAAACTTCTCCGCCGGTGTATATGACATTGTGTACTATAATACCACTGCAGCCTTAGAGTGCCGGCATCTCCCATATCAACTGCGGCCATTAAACCGCCCTTCCCAACAAGGAAGATGGGACGAGATGAGTGATGTTTGGTGATTTTACCTCTGCTTATCTCTACCCGGAAATTTTGTCAAAAGAATGGAATGAATGGCCTAGGTAGGAATCTCGAAGGCTAATCTGAGGACACGCCTCCCGCTCGGGAATGAGTCTCCGGGTTTTATCTACTGCCGCTATTAACCATAAGTTTCTACGCATTCCACAATCCAAGGGGGGGCATTACTGGACTAGTAACCATATTCTCAACTCTATTAGAGAACGAAGCACCTATTGATATGGTGTGCCCACGCTAAGTGGGTTTACGAGCGATGGATAAATAAAGTGGTGGACTGGACCGTTGGGAACCTATTAATGAGCATTGGCACAGCGATATCTCAAGATCAAAAAGACTTATAAAGTACAAAAGATGACTAAAGAAAGAAGTGTCCAGATAATCTTGTTTTGCTGTTCTATTTTCCCCTAACGGTCTCAGAGCTCCTTTTTACACAATAAATCCGGCAACAATGTCAAGGAAACACGACTGCAGTAATCGGAAACTGTGCTTATTTTGTGGTGAATTACGTATTTTGCACACTGCCAGGACACTGACATTTTGCTAAGGACGGTACAAAACTTGGTGTGGGTTTAAAAATTCCTCCTAGGGGTGGTGCAAACTGCACCAATTTTCTATAAACAAAACTATAAACACAACCACTTTAATCCCGTCTTATTTATGAACTGTTCTTGAGACTGCAAAGCTGAGCCACTGAAAACTATCAAAACGTGCGGGGCATTCTCGGCAGCAGACAAGAGCGGAGCCTACCCACACTCGGCGCCACCTAACTTAGGTTGATATTGATGTCAGGGCGTTCTAGTAGTAACCTCAGGATCTCCTCGTTGCTATTCCAGACAGCCCACGCGAGCGGGGTTAGCCCAGACTTGGTGTCAACGATGTTTGGATCAACGTCCTCCCGTTCCAGCAGTAGCTTTACAATCTCCTTATGATGGTACCGCACAGCAATCAAGAGTGGAGTTTGTCCAGATTCGGTTTCAACTATGTTGGGTTTGACGTCCTTCCGTTGCAGCAGTGCCCTCACGACCCACTCATGCCCATTCTGGACAGCCCACGAGAGGGGTGTTCGGCTATCCTTAGAGCCACCTATGTTCGGATCGACGTCGTCCCTTTCCACCAATATCCTCACAACCCCCTCACGCCTATTCTCGACAGCCAACCGGAGTGGAGTTCTACCAGATTGGGCATCAGCTATGTTGGGGTCGATATCATTCTGTTCCAGTAGTATCCTTACAACACCCTCACGCCCAAACTCGGCGGCCAGTGAGAGTAGAGTTCTGCCACTTTGGGTGACGGCTATGTTGGGATTGACGTAGCCCCGTTCCAGTAGTGTCCTCACTACCCACTCGTACCCATTCTGGGCAGCCAACGAGAGTGCACTTCTACCCCATTGGGCGTCGGCAATGCTGGGATCGACCGTCTTCTGTCTTAGCAGTGCCCACATAACCTCCTTACACCCATTCCCGGAAGCCAGCGCGAGTGGAGTTGTACCAGATTGGGCGTTATCTATGCTGGTATCGATGTCATTCCGTTCCAGTAACATGCTCACAACCCCTTCACGCCCATTCTCGACGGCCAACGAGAGTGGAGTTCGGCCAGATTAGGCATCAGCTATGTTCGGATCGATGTCATTCCGTTCCAGTAACATCCTCACAACCCCTCACGCCCATTCTCGGCAGCCAGCGAGAGTGGAGTTCTGCCACTTTGGGCATCAGCTATGTTCGGATCGATGTCATTCCGTTCCAGCAGCAGCCTCACGACCCCCTCATCCCCATTCCTAGCTGCCCACGAGAGCGGCGTCTGGCCATCCATCGCACTAACTGTGTTGGCGTTAACGTTGTTAGGTTCTTGCAGCATCTTCACAACTTCCTCATACCCTACCGGGGGGAGGGGGGTTCGCATATATATGTTTTCAGCTGGATTAGGGCTGACGTCATTCAGTTCCGGTAGTATCCTCATGGCCCCCACGGCTATTCTAGGCAGCCAACCAGCGCACCTTTACTCGAGTACTCCCGTCTTATTTAAGGACTGTTCTTGTGACTGCGAAGTTGGACCACCAAGAACTATTGCGTATTTAGATATGTTAGTGTGGTTGCCGTGGGAGAAGACCGTGGTAGCAAAGCCTCCTTATTAGGCCATAATATAGGGGTTTATTAATTGTGCCATTGCAACGAGCCGGTTCACCGGTAACGCCACTAGCAGAGGTGTTTATGTTTGAATGAGGGACGCGAGATGTCGTAAACGGTGGTAGCACAGTGTTCCAACCTCATGGAGATTCTGCCGGAACCGGATGACGTCAATCTTAACACGGCTAAAACTATATATATGCAACCATCCCTCCTGTGCGGTGCGATAGGGAGGATGCTGCAGGGACGTAACGACACAAACACCAACACAGTTGATACGATGAATAGCCAAACGCCGCTCTTGTGGGCTGCTAGGAATGGGCATGAGGAAGTGGTGAGGATACTGGTGGAACGAAACGACGTCGATCTAAACATAGGTGACGCCAAGGATGGCCGAACACCCCTCTCGTGGGCTGTCGAGAATGGACATGGGGAGCTCGTGAAGATACTGGAGGAACGGAACGATGTTGATCCAAACACAAGTGACCCTCAGGATGGCCAGGCGCCACTCTCGTGGGCTGCTAGGAATGGGCATGAGGGGGTGGTGAAGATATTGGTGGAACGGCACGATGTCGATCCAAACATAGGTGACCCCAAGGATGGTCGAACACCCCTCTCGTGGGCTGTCGAGAATGGGCATGAGGAGGTTGTGAGGATACTGCTCGAACGGAGCGACACCAATGCCAACATAGCTGACACCCAATCTGGCAGAACTCCGCTCTCGTGGGCTACCAGTCGCGCCCATAAGGGGATCGTGAAGTTGCTTCTACAACGCTATGGCACCGACCCTAACACAGTTAACATCCAACATGGGCAAACCCCACTCTCATTCGCTGCCGAGAATTGCTATGAGGGCATCGCGAGGTTGTTGCTGGAACGGGATGATACCAATCTAAATGCAGATGCGCCCAATCCAGCAGAATCGCACTCTCATTAGCCGCCGAGAACGGGTATGAGGGGGTTGTGAAGATACTGCTGGAACGGTCCGAACGGAATGACACCAACCCAATATAACCGACATATTTCGTTGCTGGGCACTGCCCGAATGTGCTGTGAAGAATGATTACCAGAGAATTGCAAAATTGTTTCAGGGACGAGCAAATTTGGTTCCCCGGGACAAAGCAATCTTTCAATCAACAGAACTTCTGACCCCTCTGAGCCATCCGAACTCCCTTCCAACAATGGCCCGCAGATTTTGATATCTTGGGGAAATACTCGTTGATTATCCCTCTAAGTTATCTACTAACTTTACCCTCCCAACAAGAGAACAATCTTGCGAAACAAATTCCCAAGCCCGCCTCCGACAGCTCTTTATATGCTCATTCACCACTGCAGATACCAAACCTTTAGATCAGTCTCCTTGAACCTCTAGTTATCCCATTGCCCCCGCCCCCGATTCGCCTTATCTCCTTTCCTTGTTCTTATATCGTTTAAGCTTTAGCTAGCCGATTTTATATATACTCATTATGAATCGATGCTTCCCCATAGTCTTTTTTTCTTCTTAAATCCTGAGATTGCTTGAGATACAACTCCTATACACCGCTAGGGTAGGATATAAAGGCCCATCCCTTTTACCTGCCCTTTATTCCCCATGCCCATTAGGTTAAGCTACTCCATCTCTTAAAGATCGATTTTGTACCTGTATTCTTGCGTAACATAAACAACGACCCTGTTGTATTGTAAGGGGGTAGATAGAAGCTTCGCAGCTACAGACATAAATCAGATATAGAAATGCATACGATATACACGAGAACAGGTGCACCGTAGGAACCAATAGACAAGACACTATAGTACGTGATTCACGGAGTCGAGCTATGTTTCTTTTCTCTCTCTTCTCCTTTCCCCACCACCCATCCCCGCCCCTCACCTCTTTACCATACTACGGACTAAGCTCCTCTCCCGGCAAATACTAAGGACATTAAAGCTTTTTGCTCCACTATCTCTTTCGAACACCACAATTAACACACCGCATTCCCGCCACTAAACCCAACTCCCTCCCCACTTGTTCTCCCTTGCGGATTTTTAGGCATCCGCTGCTTAGAAAAAAGCCTTATGCCCTTTGTGTATTTATCTGAGGCATAACAAAAGGGGGACCTTAACAGTTGGAAATTAGGCTAAGAACTAGCTCCAAGAAGTTAACTTACCATCATACCCAACAACACTAGCTGCAGCTAGTTAGGTCCCTCGAACCCAAAGTTAACATATTATTCCTCATGTTATATACAGGTTTACTGACGCACCACCTAGTTTTCGCAGATTCTCATAAGTATTGTGCTATGAGAGATGGTGGTGAATTTTACCCACCCGAAAATTAGCCTTGAATCTCAGAGTGAAAGAAAGAAAAAAAGGTCAATTGGTATCAAATGCTTGCGTGAGAAACACCACTTACATGCATTGCGCCCGGGACTCGTAGTTCACAGTACAGCTACCGTACTGGCACAATCGACATCTGTTGTTTCCAATACTTGTCTAGTATATAACATACCGCAACTATGTACAGTACCCTATTACCAACGAAAGGCTCCGGGACCTCGAAAGGGAGAGAGCAAGCGTGGTCGGCAAATACCGGCCGATTTCTTTAGCAACAGGAGCAGTCCCAGCATTGTAAGATTCTAGCACTACCAATATACTCGAGTAGTGCCTGTGCAGAAAATTAGCTCTACAAATAAACCTCAACCAATCAGACTTCAAAGACTTACCCATTCTCGCAACTCAAGAATCAAAAACCTTCTTCACTTCAATTGAATGGAGATAGAAGGGCTTAGCCGCTCCGTGCAAAATGATAATCGTGCTGTTGCTAGAGGTAACAAACCGATTCACCATAGTACTGTACAACCACCGGGTGGAAGGTCTTGGCACCCCCACCCAAATCTTCACCAGAATGACAGGGACCTCAACAGCACCACAACTCATAACTTACCATGCCCCCGTCACGCCTTCCTAAAAAGTACCT
>Ga0307507_10009264_pt1 | contig 13185 bp, 2 predicted proteins | sample 7_EM_MG_FD_207223 | JGI IMG/M metagenome (GOLD analysis project Ga0307507, IMG submission 207223) | Populus trichocarpa ectomycorrhiza microbial communities from riparian zone in the Pacific Northwest, United States - 7_EM | ecosystem: Host-associated > Plants > Roots > Unclassified | place...
CATAGTTACTAGTACATGTTAAGCTGCCCTAAGGGATTCATGTATATAGGACTATAGCGCCATAGCCTAGAGGCTGCATGCGTAGTATTGTACGTAGTATAATACAATGGATTAAAAAAAAAAAAAAGTAGCCCTACTTAGTTAACTTATCTACTATTACTAAGATTATATTATAATCTTGTCTAGTAACAAGGTCTTTTAACTTTAGTAACTTTATAATAAAGTCCTATAATATAACCTCCTATAGTCTTTCTGGTATTTTAATAAATTATAGCCTTCTATACGGCTTATGCCTTATTAATTTATTCCTTTAACAATCTAAATATTTCTTTATAACTTATCTTGCTAGTCCCTAGATTCTTTAAATAATATACTCCTCTTAAAGTCTTAACACTAAGCCTATAACTCCGTTGTGTCCCTAAGTTATTCCCTTATAAAAGTCTTCTACAAACCCCTTTGCAACTGCTTTTGGCACATATATAGCTTCTTAATGCTTATACTGCTCTAAGTCTAGATCCTTATTCTATATTTCTTAGATTTTTTATAACCATATACTCTCTAGTATCTTATAGGTCCCTTCTTCTCTTATTACTATAATTTTAGGATAATTATACCTAATTAATCCGTCTTTATCTTTGCATAACATAGCCCCTAATAGCTTTTCTTTATTTTATAATTCTGTCTTCCTGCTAAATACGTCTACTCTTGCATTTTTAGTACCCTTAGTATACTAAATTTTAAAATAATATTCTGTAAGTATCTCTGCCCATCTAACCTATCTTTAGTTTAGTTTCTTTATTATTAGGAATCCTATTAGGTTCTTATGGTCTATCTTAACTATAAATGGTTTCTCTATGCCTTGTAAGAATGCTCTCTATTTCTTAAGTACTATAACTATATCTAATAACTCCTTATTATAGATGTTATAGTTTAGTTCTGCTAGTGTTATTTTTTAACTATAATACGCTACTAGATGCTATTTGTCTTAATGTCTCTATAGTAAATATACTCCTAATACAAAGTCTAATACGTCCGTTTTGACCACTATCTCTAACTATAGTTAATAGATCTTAAGGATTGGATCCTGGGTAAACAACTCCTTGAGTTCCTAGAACAGCTTCTTCTATTCACTTTCCTATATCTATAGTTCCTCCTTTTTTATAAGCCTTATAAATAGTTTAATATTCTTTAACCACTATATAATAAACCTCCTATAGTAGTTGTAAAACCCTAAGAATAACCTTAACTATATAATGTTCTCTAGTTCCTACTAACTTACTATAGCCTCTACCTTTTTTAGGTCTATACTAATTCTTCTTAGCTTAATAATAAATCTAACAAAATCAGTCTTCCTTAGAACTTGCATTTCTTAATTACTACTAGTATCTTTTCTTCTTATAGTCTCTTTAAGACCCATTTAATATATTCTTTATATTCTTGCTTACTTATTAAGTAGATAATAATATTATTAAGGTATTCTCCTAATATACTATTAATTCATTTCTAAAACATCGCTAGTATATTTATAAGTCCAAACTATATAACTAAGAGCTTATATAGTCCTTCCTTTAACCTAAAGGCTGCCTTTTATTTATTACTTTCCTTAATCCTAATCTAATAGTATGCCTACCTTAGATCTATCTTTATAAAGATTTGCGTATTACCTATCTAGTCCTAGATTTTACTAATTAAGGGTAAAAAATACCTATCCTTCCTTATAATACTATTTAACTATCTATAGTTAATACACATCCTAAGTTTTCTATTCTTCTTTAGTATAAACAATACTAGATATCCTGCTAATAACTGCGTTGGTCTAATATATCCCTTTTATAAGTTTTCTTAGATAAACTCCTTAAGCGCTACTAACTTGGTTTTAGTAAACTTATAGATTAGAAAGAACTTTAGACTTATTCCTAGTTCTAATTCTATCTTATAGTCCTATATTACGTATTCTAACAGCTTTTTACTTTCTAGGCTCTATAGTTTCTTGCCGTACTTCTAGTATCTCTTTAGTATATAACTTAAGCCTTACTTAGTCTCCTTGTAAGTCGCTCTAACTTAGTACTATACTATCTTAGTTTGTTATTGCATCTTATATCATTATATATCTCTAATATTAACCTAATCTATAACCCAATTAATCTTTAGATTATATTCCTGTAACTAGGACATTTCTAATATCGCCTTATCCTTTCCTAATAGTAGGATATTAAAAGACATCTTAACTTTTCTTCCTTTAATAGTTAACTAAATAGGTCCTATTTTAAGATTAATAATACCTCCTTTATAGGCTATTAGATCTCCTAAAATTGTTATTAACGGGTATAGGTGTTCTTTCTATCTGTATAGTAACCCTATCCTTTTAACTGCTGCTAGTAATATATAGTTTCTTATTACTCCACTATCCACTAATGCTTTAAACTTTTAATCTTGCTAATTAACTTATAAACTTAGGTGTTGTCCTGTAATTCCCTTAAGGGTCTAAGGCTCCACTACTAGCTCCCTCTAGTCCTATAGGCCTCCGCTTTTCCTAACTACTAACTATTTAATCTTAACTATACTTAGTCCTTCTACAGCCAATATTTAGTTCGCTTCTTATTCTTAATATATTATAGATAAGTATTTTTAGGGTATTCCCACCACTATTATGCCTCTAGGCATTCTTCTATAAGGAATCTTCTAGGTTAAAGTATTAAGTCTCCTAGTTCTTAAACTTTCACTAGGTGCCAACTATATATATACTTAGCATTCCTATACTACTTTTTATCTACTATCTAATACATCCTTATTAAATACTTGTAATATTTATCCTTAGGTATCCTATGCATATTATATATATTATCTATATATACGATCTATACTAATATGTAATACACTAGGTGCTTTAGGTTAACTCTTAGCTTATCTTTATTCTTAAGTTTAAACCTCTCCTATATTAATCTAAATATTACTATATTATTTACTAGTACTAATATCTGCATTATCTCTTTCTAGTCTATAGCCTATTCCTCTAGATTCTTTAATATTATAATTAATGCTCCTTTAATATAGCTTATCTATCTTTCCAATATAGCTTAATCTAATATAGCCTTCTTATCTAGCTATATATAGAAGTCTTCCTACTTATTATTTCCATATTACTGGTACCACTTTTAGTATAGCTCTATAAGTGTATACAATCTATCTATAAGAAAGTATCTCTTTATTACTATATCGTTGCAACCTTTAGTGTGTTATTCTGCAAACCTAGTTAAAATCCCTAGATCCTCTTCTTATTCTAGGTCGCTTAGCTATTTAGCCCTTAGTATACCTACCTTTAGCCTATTAGTAACCTTTTATATAGATGCTCTATCCTTTATATATCCTAGCATAGCTAATCTCTAATTTAGCTTCTGTTCTTACTATATAAGAATTTATTACCTAAACTCCTCTATACTTTCCGTTCTATTATATCTTATAAATGGGGTTTTAACATTATCAAACTTTTTAATTGTTATGTTAACTTTTCGTCCTTTAGGCTAAACACTATATTCCCCTAGAATTACTATAGACCTTATTTATTCTTTAAAATCTTAGCACCCTAGGAATTACCATCCCTAGCTTATTTATTTGTCTTTAAACTAAGCCGCTGCTCTATCCCATCAGTTTTCGTCCATTATAGGTCCTTAGGTATATCTTATCTCGTCTTAAGAATCTTAAGCCTATAGCCTTTTACCTTTATTAAGTAGTAAGCTAGCACTAGCAGTTATCTGCTTGCTTAATTATCTTTAGATATTACTCCTTCTATCTTATAAAGTAATAGATGCCATATTAATAGTGTTATAATACCCGTTACCAAACCGCGTTTTATAGTAGTCTTAGTCTCTACTTCTATTACATTATTAAGGTTTAAGTGCCCCTAGTTAGCCTCTTTTCCTTCCTTATTACTATTAATTAATAAGTACTTTAACCCTATTGTTATTTCTACTAATCTTTATCCGTATATTACTGTAATATCTTAATCTAGCTTATAGAGTCGATCTTATTCTTTGCCTAACTCTTTAGTTCCTTTAAGTTTTTATAACTCTAGCTCTTATAGCTAATAGCTTACGCCATACTTAGCGTCCTTATAAATTTGGTATGCGTTATTATAACAAAACATAAAGTGCTTAATTAAACACTCCTTGGTCCCGCGCAATATACCTATATTTATATTACTGTACTCTAATAGCCTTGTGCCCTTTACTATATAGTTACTCTAACTACTTCTGCAGTCTCTAGTAAAATAACCTTATTTTCCATAATTTATATAAGCTCCTTTTTTAAACCATTCTTCTTATTATGGAGTTTGCCTAAATATCTTCTACTACTAAAATCCCTAGTTTAGCCTCTGCTCCTTAGTCCTATAATTACTTAATCCTTAACCTCTAGGTTTGTCACGGATTCCGGCCACCTACTTAGTGCCCTAGCGGGCCACAGCACCCACCAAGGCTCTAGCGAGCCTTGGCACCCACAGTATATAGAGCACTGGTGCCTTCGCACCTCTTTGCACCTTTGTGCAACATCCTGTCGTGTATATAGCCAATGCTACGACGTTCCCAGAGCCTCCTGACCGCGCTCCGTGACAAGGTTTCTATAGTTTCTTATTCCATTTTCTGGATTTTTTAATACCGCTTAGGTCCATTAGCTCTAATTTGCCGTTCTATAGTTTATACCTCTGTATTTATTATTATATACCCTACGCCTTATATAACTGTGGAACTCTATCTTACCCTTTCTTAGCTTATTCCCTCCAGCAGATCCTATTATTAATCTTAATTAACTAACTTATTAACTTTCTTAGAGTTTCTATATCTTTTACTAGGATAATTACATCCTAGACTTTAGCCTTAAGTCCCTATTTATACTGTGCCATAAGCGCCTTATTATTTTACTTAACCTATATTGCAAGTATCTAAAACTATATTGTATACTTAATTGCTAAAGTGCATTATACTAGGTTCTAAAGCTTTCTTTTTACTATAGTTGTTACTTCTAGGTCGCTAAATATCTATATTAACCTTTCCGCGAACCTATTCTAATTAGTAAATATATACCGTACTTCTTCAGTTAGTAGTTATTATTCTATTTATTTAGATCTTGGTAAGGTAAAGTTTAAACTATTTAAGTGCTGTTCCCGTTAAGAACAATCCTATATACACTACTTGGTCTATAGGTATTACCAACTTTACTCCCTCCTATATAACCTTAAAGTATATTTATATAAGGAATCCTTTAAGCTTTAACTTCTCCCCTAAGAATCGTTTAATAAATAATAACTTAACCTTAGCTGCTCCGATTCCATTAATTCTATCTTTAAGTATTTAATTATTATCTGTTAATTAATTAACTATTTTCTGTAACTAACCCATCGTAACTAGCTGCAAATTAGTATTTCTTATACTGGTGTCTCCTTTTAACCCTAAGGTCGTAGCTTCTATAGATAGCGTTATAACGGGTGCTTTTAGTGGCATATTATTCAACTTTATTAATATCATAACTAGGTAGTAAATGTATAACAAAGCCTTATAGGAAACACTATAGTAGACTTACTAATAGGCTAGGTGTGTAGGTAAATAGGAAGTTAATAATATAATAAATAGATAATAACTAGTAGAGTAGTTGCCCAATAAATTAACTCTAATTATATTTTAAGATTTACTATAAAAAAGGGAACTGTCTAGGTAGGGACTGTGGTCCTTTAAATACACATCCATACTTTTAAGAAAGTTATTGCTCTATCTGCTCTATCTACTCTATTTACTCTATTATAGATTATATAGATTATATAGATTATATTACATAACCTTAGTTACTATTCCTTATTATATAGCTCTACTGGTTCCATCCTGGACCGTGCCCTTATTAACTAACTAGCTTTTTCCAACTCTTCTCTAAGTAGTTGTAGCATTATACTTAAAGCGTTTGTAATAGTAAAGGAGATAAATCCTTAAAGAGGTAAGGCCTCTAGGATTGGAGAGACTATATACTACAGGTATATATTAGAGGTATATGCCTAATAGATGTCTAAGGGGTGTTTAGGGGTTATCTTAAGGATAGCCTAAGATAACCGCAATAATATTCCTTATATTCCCCCCCCCCTTCTTGCGGTTGGCCCCTAATTGCCATTACCTTATAATAAAGGAAGATTATAAGGGATTATCCTAAAAGGGGTTTAGAAAGATATTGGTATACCACTATATATAATCTAACTATCTAGCCCCTACTTTAAACTTCTAAAAAACCGTAATAAGGAAAAAAATTAACTAGAGAAAAGATATAAAAATTACTAAAAGACTTATTAAAAGCGTACTGGAAGTATACTAGAAGTATATTAGCAACTACCTAGGCTAACTTAAGGATTTTTATATAACTTTATATCTAAGCCTTTATACTAGTCTACAATTAATTATAAGTATTATAGGTAATTTAGTACTTTTAGTAAGGTTCTATAGAACCTTTTCGTATAGGATTTAACGTATAAAGCCTTAGCTCGTTACCGTCTTTTAACTACTAAAACATTAATCTATAATCCTTTTTTTTATAATCTCTAATATTACTAATACCTTAATCCTATATTTACCCTTAGGCTATTATATACAGTTAGGTAATTAATTAATTAATTAAAGAGACTTGTCCTTTAAGATTTAGTATATACTAGAAACTTAATCTACCACTTTGCTACATAAGGTAGCGTCTTACTATTTTAACTTAGGTGGCCTTTTATTGTTTTAACTTAGGTAGCCTTTATATAATAATTACTTAATATATATTTATATAATTAATTATATAATATATATTTATATAATTAATTATATAATATATATTAACAATAGCTATATATATTTGTTACGGCGCTAGTGGAAAACGGTGGATTGTGGTAGATGCAGAGTTACGTGAGCCCACGTGACTAGAGGACCGCATAAAACTTCGCACGGCGCTGCTATTCTTCTCCTTTCCTTTCTCTAGCTTTGGATCCTCGTTTATAGATTACCAATTATACAGGCTTGCGCGTCCCTCTTGCCATGCTCGTGCCTCGATTAACTGAGTCGCTAATATTATCCAAAGCTTAACTACTCTTTCTTCCTAAGAAGGAACTCAAATATATCTATAAAGGACATAGAACAGGACCCTAAGGACATTACTAGGACCATAAGGACAGGACAAACCCCTAAGAACCAAAAGAACACAAATAGAGCGCGAAACCTAAGAATAGGACACATACGGACTAAAACCCCTAAAAAATAAACAAACACCGGAAATTACCTAATACCCCTACCACCATACCAAGAAATAAAGCAGCTGGTAAAGCTACTGCAGGACCTATAAATACCTCTAATGGTGAAACAGTTGCCGTCTTAACCCCTTAGGAAGAGCTTATAGCAGCTAATACCGAAATTAAACGGCTTTGAGAGCTGCTTAAAACTAGAGACACCCCTATACCTAGTAAGAAGTTATTAGATACCTAGAGACTTACTACAGTCCTTAAGACCCTAGCCTAACGTATAGCATTAGTATTATTGCGGTCCGCGAAGGTTGCGGACCCTTTATTGCTTATAGACGGAGCTGACCCTATATTTAATAATTAGAAGCTTTAACTGTAAGACAAGCTTAAAGTTAATATAGACCACTTCCCTACTACCCAAGCTAAAATAGCCTATATCTTTGGCCGTACTAGCGGGGATGCATAAACGTATCTACGTCCGCGATACGCCTAGGACTTGGCAGACCCCTTCCTCTCTAAAGAAGAGATGGTTAACTACCTATCTTCTATTTATAAGGACCCCTTTAAGACATAGAACGCCCGCCTTAATTATAAAGCTCTTAATATAAAAATAATAGAGACCTTTTTAGCCTTTTAGACCCGCTTTCTGTACCTAGCCGGCTAAGCCTAAATTCCCCATAAAGACCTAATGCTAGACCTCTTTAACAAGCTTACCCTAGACCTATAGCGCGCTATACTGCCAGTTTTTACTACTATATAGACGCTAAAGGTACTTACGGACCACTGCCTAGCTATTAACTAAGGCCTCTATTAAATTAAGGCATAATCTAAGTGGTATAAAGCTAGAAACTCTCTAAACTAGACTATAAGCACTTTATAAACGGCCTATAACACCCTAGCACGATCTGCAACTCCTATGGTACTAGCCGTATAGCCCGCTATTAATTTAGCAGCTAGCTGTGTAGCTAGTCCTACTGCGGGTCCAGCGCATACTCGGCCTATATACAACGACCCCTATAAACAGGCCCTTAGTAATTAAGGAGCTTGCTTCTTATACGGCTAGAAAGACCACTTTATAAAAAATTGCTAGACAAAGGCAAAAACGGGCAAGGTTCTGTTAATTTAGGAGGATGGTATAGAGTTAGAAAAAGAGGAACCCTAGAGAAAGACTCCTCTCTAGGGTTAAAAGGGATTAATATGTTATATATTAATCTAGGTTGGCTAGTTAGTGGAAGAAGCTGCACTATCCCTTATACTTTATTCCGCAATAGATATTAAGTTTTAACCTCTGCTTTAGCTAACTCTGGAGCAAATACCTTTGCCTTAATAGACACCCAGTATACTATAAAGCTGGCTGACTTTTTAAATGCACCCCTTAAAGAACTACCTAAACTAATTCCTATTTGCGGGTATAACGGACAAATAGGGCCACCTATTATGACTATCTTATAGATTTACCTCCGCGTTAACGGATAAAGGCAGTATAACATCCCCTTTCTTATTACGGACCTTAGGAGCCACGATATAATTATAGGGAGAAAATGGCTAGCCTATTTAGGCTTATAGCTTAACGTACGGAATAAACGGCTTATCTGGCCTAAAACCCTACCCCTAACCCCTTCCTTTATAAAAGAAATCAGTATTATAATAGAAAACCTCGTATGGCCCTAAATTAATACTATTTACTAGGCTAATGCTATACGCAGAGACTAGGCCTTTAAGAAGGATATACGTCTTAATCCTTAACGGATCTGTATACTACGCCGCCCCTAGACTATATATATTACGCCATCTGCACCAAAGACCTAGGAAGTTAGTAGTAACCTAGCTAAGCCCCCTACGGAGAACCTAGGCCCTACGCAGCCCTAAAGGAAAACCAGGGATATTAGACGCTGTACTAAGCTAATAGACAGGAAGGATAACTTACGGAAAATGGAATGTAAGCTAAGGAAGACTATACACCCTATACCGCAAGATACGGCCTAATAAACGTCCGTAAAGAAACCTATGGACCTCCTACTAGTTAATATCTGCTATATTAGTGCTGTAGGATTCTACTAGAACTTAGTTTAGCCTAATACTGTTGCCTTTACGACTAGCCTATATAAAATTAATTGAATAATTAAGGAAAAGAAAAGTAAGCTTAGCGGATAGGAAAGCAAGCTTATAGATAAGGAACTAGTAGAATAAAAACTGCCTAATTAACACTAGAAATTTAAGGATATATTCTCTAAGGTAGTGTTAGATATACTTCCGCCTTACTAATTATATAACTATAAGATTGAGATTGATTAAGGCAAGGGAAGCACTCTTAGCTTTAGCCCTCTCTACCCACAGTCTATCGCCAAATTATAGGCTATAAAGTAGTACCTTATTAACAACCTAAATAAGGGCTTTATTAAGCCTAGCCAAGCCCCTTTTAACTCGCCTATTCTTTTACTAAAAAGCTAAATAGAGGACTGCGCTTCTGTATTAACTACTATAAGCTAAATAACATAACCCATAAGGACCGCTATCTGCTACCCTTATTTAATAAGACCCTTGCCTAAATAAGTAGAGCTAAGGTTTTTATAAAGCTTAATATCCGCTAGGCCTTTTACCAAATTAGGATAGACCCCAGGTCTAAGGAGCTTACTATATTTTAAACCCGTTATAGAACGTACAAATATAAGGTACTCCCTTTTAGACTAACTAATAGACTAGCTACGCACCAGCGGTATATAAACAATGTACTCTTTAACTACCTTAATGACTTCTATACAGCCTACCTAGATAATATTATAATTTACTCTAAGAATAAGCTGGAACACGAGGAATACGTCTATAAAGTCCTACAACGGCTCCGTAAGGCTAGTCTCCAGGCCAATATTAAGAAGTTAGAATTTAGTGTTAAGCGTATAAAGTACCTAGGTTTTATTATTAGTATAAATAGAATTAAGGCCAACCTAGAGAAAACGGCTATAATTAACTAGTAGACACCCCCACAGACTATAAAGGGGGTATAATTATTTTTAGGTTTCTGTAACTTCTACCAACGCTTTATTAAGAACTATAGTAGGATTACCTAGCCTCTTAACCGCCTTACTAGGAAAGACCAGCCATTCTACTTTAACGCTATATGTATGCAGGCCTTTAATAAGCTTAAAAAACGGCTAGTATTAGCTCCCCTACTTACCCACTTTAACCTAGAACAGCCCTTAATGCTAGAAACTAATACCTTAAACAGTGCAATAGCTGGTATTTTTTCCTAGAAGTAACTAGACGGAGAATAGCACCATATTATATACTATTTAAAGACTATAATAGATGCCGAGCTAAACTACCACATCTATAATAAAGAAATGCTGGCTATTATCTCTAGCTTTTAGCACTGGCGTACACAGCTAGAGGGGACCCCTAAGCCTATTAAGGTAGTTTTAGATTATAAGGCCCTAGAATACTTTATAATAACTAAGGCCCTTACAGCCCGGCAGGCACGCTAAGTAGATATCCTATCTTAGTTTAACTTCTTAATTATATATAGACTAGGCACTATAAACTGTGTAGATGCTCTTATAAGGCGTAAATAGGACCTAGGTAACTAGGCGGCTATAAAGATCTTATTACAGACCTAGGCACTACTATAACTAGAGCACCTTAACCCCTAGATATAGGCAGAACTAAATACAGACCCCTTAGGTGCTAAGATATATCCTATTAATCCCTTAGGATTTAACTTTATTAACAAATTGCTATAAGTAAACTGTACAGCCTCTTCCCTATAGGAGTACCATAAAAAGGCAAAGAATATTACTAGCCTATAGTCCCTTAAAAACGGATTACTTAAGCATTAGGAACAGCTAGTAGTAGTAAAGGAATAGAACTTACAGACCTAGCTTATTGCCAGAACACATACCTAGGTCTCTATAGCCTACCCTAGAAAGAATAAGACCCGCAGGATTATTAGTAACCGCTACTACTAGCCCAGAATAGTTATAGATATTAACCACTATATACGGAACTGTAATAACTGCTATAGGTCTACAATTCCACAAAACAAGACCCTAGGACTATTAAAGCCACTCCTAATACCAGAATGCCCTTAGCAGTATATCTTTATAGACTTCTATAAGCTACCTACAGACCGTAACGGATACGATGCGGTTATAATCCTAGTTAACCGCTTTAGTAAGCGCCTGTTCTTAATCCCTTATTACAAAGATATTAATGCTAAAGAAGTAGCCCAACTATATATCCACTATATATACCAAATCTATGAACTACTAGAGACTATTATATCTAATTACGGGCCATAGTTTATATCGGCCTTCTAGAACGAGTTTACCTAAATCCTAGGCATTAAACTAAAGCTTTCTACGGCATACCACCCCTAGATAGATAGTTAGACGGAAATTATAAATTAATACTTAGACTAGAGACTCTGGCCCTTTATTAACTATTTCTAAGATAACTAGGGCAAACTGCTACCCCTAATAGACTACGCCCAGGCAACCCTACCCTATAACTCTACGGGATTTGCACCTATTTAGCTAAAAATGGGGTATTTACCCTATATAAGCTTTAACTGGGAAAGACCGGAAGGACTACAAACCATACGCAAAAAACTATCTCATAAGGAAGCCTAGCAGTATGCTAAACGCTTAAAAGAAGCCTAGAAAGTAGCCCATATAAACCTAAAAAAGGCTTAGAAATTAATAGAATAGCAGGTAAATAAGCATAGGCGCGAGCCTAACTTTACTGTAGGCAATATGGTCTAGGTTATAATAAAGAACTAGAAAACACAACGGCCTAGCCATAAGCTAGACTATAAGATGGTAAAACCATACAAGATCCTTAACAAAGTAGGTAACTTATATAAGGTTAAACTCCCAAACTTAATTAAAGTCCACCCTAAATTCTTGCCGGATAAGCTATAGAAAGCTATAAATAACCTATTACCTAGATAAAGGAATAAGCCTCCCCTGCTAATTTAAGTTAATAGTAATAACAAATAGGAAGTTAACAAAATACTAGCCAGTAAACTAGTATAGAGAACACTAAAATACCATATCTAATAGAGGGGCTACAATCTAGACCCAACCTAGTACCCCACTTAGAACTTTATAGGCTACCCCTAGAAGCTTAAAGATTTTTATAACCAATACCCTAATAAACCCAGACCCCTAAAGTACCTTAACGAGTGGATGGAGTACTAGTATAGTGAAGACGATAGGCTGCCTATTAAGCATAAAGATAAGAATACCCCACAATTATAATACGGATATACAAAGCCTAAGGGCAGGCTTTTTCGGAGGGGGGGTAATATTACGGCGCTGGTGGAAAACAGTGGATTGTAGTAGACGTAGAGTTACGTAAGCCCACGTGACTAGAGGACCGCATAAAACTTTATATAGCGCTGCTATTCTTCTCCTTTACTTTCTCTAGCTTTGGATCCTTATTTATAGATTACTAATTATATAGGCTTGCGCGTCCCTCTTGCCATGCTCGTGCCTTGATTGACTAAGTCGCTAACAATATTATTATTATCCCAGGAAACCATCTACCGCAATGCAATACTAGTTGGACCAACGCTAGAGAGGCGTATAGGAGTTAAAGGTATAGAGGCTAACCTAGGCAAGAGGAACCCAAGCTATAGCATAGTTAACGCTATAAGGGGTAAACACTTAAGGGCTCTAAAAAGGCCTAATAAAGGTAGAAAATATAATGGCAAGACTTTTAAGAATAGGAATAATAGGACTAAAAGATTAGCTCTACTAGGTAGGAGTTGTTAGGAAAAAATTTACCAGCATTTCGCAGCATTTCGTAGCATTTCGCAGTATTTAAAAAAGACCATAGGCCTTAAGCAGCATCTAGGCAGCTATATTTATATATTATAGAAAAAAAAATTATTTTTGGATAGTCAATTGGATATAGTATATTATATAATAATTTTTTTTATA
>Ga0307507_10009265_pt1 | contig 13184 bp, 14 predicted proteins | sample 7_EM_MG_FD_207223 | JGI IMG/M metagenome (GOLD analysis project Ga0307507, IMG submission 207223) | Populus trichocarpa ectomycorrhiza microbial communities from riparian zone in the Pacific Northwest, United States - 7_EM | ecosystem: Host-associated > Plants > Roots > Unclassified | place...
TTGTGAAAATGCCTTTTTGGAAAAATTGTTGAAATCCGGTAGGAATCCAGTAGGAATCCTACTGGACTCCTGGAGTCTGGTAGGAATAGGTGGAGGAGTGAAAAGTACTGACTTGGTTGGTTTTCTGATTCGTTTGGGATCGATTTTAAGGCTCTTCTTTGCCCAATCAACTATAGGGTTCACCATTTTCAACCATGGTAATCTGAAGATTACATTCTCTTTTCCCAAGTGGCTGATAAAGAATTTGGTGGAAATGATGTTTCCATCAATCTTTACTGGGAGTCGGGTGAGGTATTTGATAGGTCCATTCCTATTTGGGGTCTCGTCAATGTTTGAGACTGGTATCTCCTTTTTTAGTCTTAAAAGCGGGAGTTGGTGTTCTTTTGCGAATCATTCATCTGTAAATGCTCCTTGGGCACCACAATCTATTAATGCTTTGGTTTCAACGATTTTCTTTCCATCTATGATTCTAGTGTCAACAGTCATTGATTTTGAATCTTTGTCTGGTACACTTCAAATTCTAAGAGCTTTAATGGAAAGTCCTTGTGAAGGTCTAGTCATCGTTGCTAGCCTTCATACTAAAAATCCTCAGATTTTTCTTCAACTGAATCTTTGTCTAAACTTTCTAAGAAAGCAGTCTTTGCTTCTTCTAAGTCTTTGTTATTGAGTTCTGCCATGATGGCACGAACTTTCTGAGCAGTGCCACTTCCTTTATTTGTCAAAGGCATGATTGCCTTATAAGGAGTGGCAGGTTTTCTAAGATTGGAAGTGTTTCCTTTCCTGGTGTTTAGGGTGGGATTAGTTATGTGATCACGAGACATGTGTCTTGTTTGTATGCATTGGAAACATAATCCTTTCTTCATGTATTCATTTCGTTCATTGATGGACATCCTATCGATATCCATTGTGTTTGGGTCTCGAGCTCGTGGAGTGAATGCTGGGCAAGGGGATGGTCAGTTAGGTTGCCAATTCATTACTTTTGCTTTCATCATTGTCTTTCTGTAATGAGATTTCTCAAATCTCCTAGCATCTTCTATAATGTCTTTCAATGTTTCAGGTGCGTCTTTCTGGTCTTTGATTTTGTCTTGTAGTCTTGGGTTGAGACCATCCAGGAACATTCCTGGGAGACATGGGTTGTCTTGTCCTACCAAAATGTATCCTCCTTGTCCTGCAAGTGAGTTGAAGTCAAGGATATATTGTTCGAGTTCTCCTGGTTTCATCTTTAATACTGAGAGATCTGCTCTGGCTTTGTCTTTGGTTCTTCTTAGATCGAAGTTTTGATCTAAGAGTTTAATGAATTCTGCCCAGGTCATTTCTGGGTTGAATACTCTGTTTCCTTGGACCAGTTTCATATGTTCATCTGTAAAATATTCCACCCATTCTGCTGCTCTTCCTGATGACATGTAGGTGAGCATGCAGTTGATCTTTCATTGATCATCGGGGAATAAGTTGTTGTAGGCTCTGATGTAAGCCCCTAAAATCCTAAACCACATTTTGTAGCTGGATTCTTTTCTGTCAAAATCTTTGGGAGGTTGGCATTTCTCACCTTTCCCATCCTGTGTCATGCTGGGTGGTTCGACCATGTTGTTGGTAGTTACTTGTTCTGGTAATGTTGGGTTCTCGGGTTCAATTGGTTCTGTCAGTGTTTCTGGGTTAAACACGTTAGCTGCCAGCATGTTATATTCATCTATTACTCTATGTGCTTCGTCAGTTGGCAGTATGCCTAGACTGGATAAGTCTATTGGGTCAAATACAGATGTTTGTGGAAACTGCTGTGGTGTACTTGTGCTCGGAGTTCTGGTGATCGCTGGTGACTGTCTCAGTGTCGATCGTCTGCTAAAAGGAGATGTTACTCCTGGTCTTGGTCCTGTTCCTGTTATACACAGATAACTAGGAGTGAATACTGATCTTGGTGTTGGTGGCTGTGATGCAGGAGGGCTCTCCTCTTCTGCCCTCTGAAATTGTTTGTGTTCGGGTTCTGAATCTGAGCTCTGTGGTGCTCTAAATCTCCAACGACTTGACTCTCCTTGAGCAGCTGTGGTTTCTTTCTAGGTAGAAGACAATGATTCATCTTCTACAAGTTTGATGACATCTTTAATTCGGTTGTTGTAGTTTTCTAAAAGAATTATTGTTTCTTTTAGTCTGTGGTTATACTCTTTGATAAGACATATAATTTCTGTGAGTGCATCCAGGGTGTCTGTTTCTATTTCGGGTAGAGGGCAGGTGATGCGCCTTCTATTCTGGGATAAGCTTGAACCTTTTGTTATGGTTACTAATTGTGACAGGCGTTGTAAGCCTAAGTTCATTCTCTAGTTCCAAGTTCGTTCTTCGACCAGTTCTCTATTAGACACTGTCATTCTATAAGGCGGCTCCTTCCTTGGATCACGGCCTTTCGCTGTCACTTCAATATGCCCTTAATAACAACAGTACAGGTTTCCGCAATGCTCTACGTCTTGCGACTGCCTAGAGATTCAGTTATAGGGTCATTTAGACGATGATACCCTTCTATAAGTCTTTGATGTTGAAGACTTATTCGTTCGTGTTTCAAAGAGACTCTAAGTCAAAGGACTCTAGAGTTTGAGGGCAATCTTAGTGTTCTGGTGGTTCTGAGGGTTGAACTAAGCTTGTATTGCCTAGGTTCAAGCTATTGAATACAAATGAAAACATAGTACTTATATACTAAGTACTTTACTGCAGACTGTGCACTGCAGCCTCAGTACTTTACAGTGCCCCCCCCCCATTCCTGCAGGAATCCACAGGAATCCACTGGAATCCACAGGAATAGGACCATAATCTGCAGGAATCCACTGGAATGGGACCAGTAAAGTCCAGCATTCCAGCTACAGTCCTAATGGAATATGGTAGGACCTGGAATCCAGTAGGAATACTGCATTCCAGCTCTACATATGACTTATTCTAAAAAGTCATGTGACTTAATCTTTTGTATGAATGAACATGTAAAATTCATATGTATTTAAATAATCTATATTATTACTATGTACATTAATTACTATGTACATTAAAAGGAAGGTGGGGGGGGCAAAAACAGGCAGGCCCTTGTCACTGTTCGTTGGTTGTGGTGGTCGGCCCTCCTTGCCGTTGGTTGATGGTGGTGGTGCCGTTCATGGTGGGTGCTGTTGGATGGTGGTAGTGGTGGTGGTTTGGGCCCCTCATTGCCATTGGTTGATGGTGGTGGTTCCATTTGTGGGTGGTTGCTCATGGCCGTTTGTGGTGGGTGTTGGTGGGTGGTGGTGGTGCTCGTGCAGGCATGTAGGTGGTGCTGGGCACTCCTCATCGTTTGTGGGTGGTGCTGCTGGGCGCTCGACGTTGGTCGTCTGTGTTGTCATCGGTTGTCGGTTGCCGTTGGTTTTCAGTCATCGTTGTTCACTGTTCATTGTTGTCCATCACTGTGCATCGTTTGTCAGTGTTGTTGTCATCTGGCGTCGTTTCATTTCATGTGGTGATGTGGCCACTGACGTGTCGGGGGGCCTTCCCATTGGGGAGGGGTAACGAGGTGGGCGGTTGACGGTGGTGGCGTTGCATTAGTTGAGAGTGATGACAGAGGTAGGGGGTACTTACAGTATGAAATATAAAACAACAACAACAACGATAATTGTCGTCATCATCGTCCCTTGTCCCTCATCGTTGTCCTGGTCCCTCATCATTGTCCTGGTCCCTTGTCATTGTCCTGGTCCCTTGTCATCAGTCTGCGTTGCCTGTGTCCATTCATGGGCACTGGCCATCGTTTGTGGGCTGTGGTGGGTGGTGGTAGTGGGCCGTGGTTCGTTTTTTGGGGGTGGCAGCCATTTTTGTGTGTTGGCTGTTGTTTGTGTTCATTTTGGGGGGTTTGTCATCGTTTCTGGGCGGTCGTGAGTGGTCATCTTTGATGGTGGTCTGTTGGCATCGACGTGGTGGCAGGGCGGTCATTGGTCGTCGTTGGGGGTGTCATTGGTGTGGTGGTAGTAGTGGTGGTGGTGGTGGGTGACAAAAGGAAACCATGTCACATGGTGTTTGGTTGGTGGTTTGTTTGGTAACAGGTGTGAAACAAACAAACAACTGGATTCCATTGCATTCCATTCCTGCGAATTCCGCGGAACATTCCGGTCTCAATTCTGGAATGCCCAAATTCTGCCGGAATAAAAGGCACTGGAATGAGAAAAAATAGCAGGCCTTCCTGCCAAATTTTATTCCACCGGATTCCGCCAGAATCACTGGATTCCTGCAGGAATTAGGGGGGCACTGATAAGACCTCTGCGGCCTGTGCACTATGGACTACAGACTGTGAACTACAGACTGTACTATCCAGAAAAAGAGGAATGAGGCTTGGGATGTGTATCTAGAGTCTGTCCAGTATGGTCTAGACTATGTCTTAGGAGTATGTAAGTGTCTGCAAGTATCTAACTGTCTGTCTGTATCATAAAGAAAAGAGTTTGTATCAATTGCTTTATCCACATTGCCTTGATGAGCTCAATACCTATCAAGATATGGTTATTGAGCTTTTTCGTGCCACTCCCTATGATCTGTTTGTCACCATCAATGTCAATGGTGAAGCCTGTGATCAATATGCTCACAGCCCTTATTGGATGGATGACCAGAGTCATTTTCAACTCCCACTTCTATTGCAGATGCTGCAAAAGCATGAGGCCACTGACACTATGGGCCTGTCAAAATGTGCTGCAGTCCCTTGTCAGAATTGGAGTCTTGGGATATGCACTGATCCCTGTGCTTTCAGGTGCAAACATGGGATTTGTTCTGAATGCGGAGGAAAGCACAAAGCACAAGACCATGAAATGTGCCTCTCTTCTCTTGAAGTTTGCCATGGAAAGGGACTTAGCACAAGCCATGCAGAAAGCAGAGGTAGCAATTCTGGAAGGTCCTAAACCTTTCCTCAAAACTCAATGAAACATCACTCTGACACCATAATCAACCCTCCTCGTTTTCATTGACAACTTGTTTGGTGCAATACTAATTCTAATACAATATCTCCTTCAGCTCTTTACACTGAGACTGCTCCCCCCTTACATCCTCCACCCATCCACCTTATCAATGACCCTGACATTGAATCATCTCTTAGTGCTGTGAAAGACTCTATTAAAGTTGATACTCCTTTTAATATTGATAAATTTGAAGCTTTACTTGAAGACCATCCTAATCAACCATTTGTCCAATCTGTCATGCAAGGCCTTCAAGATGGTTTTTGGCCATTTGATGATGGAGATTGGAAGAATGAACAAAACAATCTTTCTGACAACTTTGCCACTCTTCCTGAAGACCTCACTGCAATCTGTTCTTTTCATGACAAAGAACTTCAAGCAGACAGGTGGTCATCCCCACTACCAATCTCAGCCCTTCTCCTGGGGATGAAGTTTTCTCCCATGTTTGTGGTTTGGCAGCATGACAAACCACAAGTAGTTACCAACCATAGCAGCTCAGGCTTGAACAATGGAATCCCAAAATCTGAAGGTTATGTTTCTTATGATGACATGCACTCTTTTGGTCTAGCCCTATGTGAAGCTCAAGCTTCATATCCCCAGCAAACCCTAATCACTTTCAAATCAGACGTCGTGTCTGCTTTTCTCAATCTTCCTGCTCACCCACTCTGGCAACTCTGTCAGGTTGTTACAGTTGATGATAAACTTTACATTGTTCATCATCTTGTCTTTGGTAACTGAGCTTCTCCACGATGCTGGCATGCAGTCTCTGGTATCACCTGTTCAATTGCCATTCAAAAATCAATATTTTGGGACTATATGTCTATATGGATGATTTCTTCAGCTGGAATTTAGCTGACAATCTTGTATATTTTCATGGCTGTCTTCACCCATGTTGTCAGGTTCAACTTCTGTCACTACGGGAAGACATATCCTGCCCCTTTGAAGATAAAAAGCAAGATCATGGTGAAGTGTTAAAAATTATTGGATTTTTCATAGACATCAATTGTGGCACCATAACTCTTTCACCTGACACTATCACTGACATCACTTTCAAAATCCACTCATTCCTCAACACCACTGATTGACAACCACAACTTCATGACTGGCAACATCTCGGGGGTCATTTGAATTGGCTACTCAATGTCCTTCCCTGGGGCTGACCAGCTTTAAGCAAGTTATACAGAAAAACAACTGGTAAAGTTCACAATCCAAAAATTTTCATTAACACCACTGTTTGAGCTAAACTCACATGGCTTGCAGAGACAATTCCTAAAGCAATTGGCATGAGATTCATTGACGATGGCTTTTGGGCGGATTCAGCCACTGATCTCATAATTTGGATGGATGCCAGTCTTACCACTGCCTTCACTTTCGTTTATGGATTTGAAGGCTTTGTCTATCAATTACAACCACCTCCCATGAATATCAAAGTCAACATATTCTTTCTTGAGCTTGTAGCCATTTTCTCTGCAATTTACCATGCTGCCACCAACCTTTCAAAACCACCTTGGCATCTTTTGCTGTTTACTGACAGCCTTGACTCTGTTGGCATCCTTAACAGCCTCTCTGCTACACAATCTATGCACAATGGTGTCCTCCTTGGAATTGCTGAGGTTATTCTCAGATCTCACATTGATTTATGTGTACAACATATTGAAGGCAAACTCAATATTCGAGCTGACCTTCTCTCTTGTCTTCTTCTTGATGACTTCACTCATCAATTCCCTGATACACATGTCCACTTATTTGATCCCCCATGCAATTTTCTGCCAGTGCAATGGAGGCTGTGCTTTTGAGCACATTGGGTGGGCATCCCTCCCACATGTGGAATGCTCACCCATCAATGTTGTTGGATGCCTTGGATGATCATGCACAACATTTACAAACCAACACCATCAAAATCAGTACTGCAAAGGGATACACAACTGGTGCATGAGACTACATTAACTTTTTCTTTACCCCTAACCACAACTCCTCAAAACCTCTCTCATTACATTGCCTATACTTCCAAATTTATTGCATCTGCACCAAAATACCTTACTGGTGCTTGCCATTTTTTGCAGGACCTCTATCCAGACTTTGACACCAACTGCTCTCACCCTTTGGTTCAAGCTACTATATGTGGATCAAAAAAGGTATGCACTGACCCTATTCAGCGCAAACAACCCCTTCACACATCTCACCTTGAAACATTCCTCCATGTCGCATGCCTTTCAAAATCTTATGATGATTTATTATTTGCCATGCTTCTGTCCTGTTGTTTTTATGGTTGCTGTAAGCAGTCCCTAGGATGCACAAAGAACCACCTAAGCCAAAAGGCAGAATAACCGAGAAGTTATATTCTCAGCCAGTGCATCCTATATATGATACAGTATGGGAACTGTAGTAATCATTGCCATGATTACACCCTCCCCAACTCTGGAATTTTGCCCCTCATACAGACCTGGTCCCAATCCCATAGTCCTGGAGTGCCCTGTGGGTTTCCAAAGTAGGAGTGCTCATATAGGCTACCCCAAGGGTCTACCCCCTTGCAACTGACAGTATCCATTCCCACAGTCCCACAGCCAGCTTTCCCATGGGCCAGGATTGAACCTGCAGCTGTAACTTCTCAGTTAATGTAAGCAGTCCCTAGGATGCACAAAGAACCACCTAAGCCAAAAGGCAGAATAACTGAGAAGTTATATTCTCAGCCAGTGCATCCTATACATGATACAGTATGGGAACTGTAGTAATCATTGCCATGATTACAGTTGCCATTGCTCTGGAGAGCTTGTTTGGAAGAATGACAAAACTCAATGGGATTGGAGGAAAGTCATAAAGTGGTCCTCACTCACCTTTTCTGAGCACCATGCTCAATATCACCTCCCCTACCACAAAGCCGACCCTTTCTATCATGGCACAGACATCCTTTTCAACCACCATGATATTGCTGACCCTGTTTCTCTTCTCCATGAATATGCAACCCTGCATGATCATGTTCACAGTGCTTGTGCTGCCCTGTTCATTTGTGAAGATGGATCTATCCTGACACGTTCCTGGTGGGACAAAAAATTCTTTGCATTGCTAGACCAGTCCTTTGGAGGACATTCTGCCTGCACTGGAGGCACAACATATTATGCTTCTTTAGGTCTTTCAGAATCCATCATCCAAGCCATTGGACAGTGGTCATCACAAGCATGGAAAATTTATATCTGCAATAATCCCACCATATGTGCTGAACAACAGCTTGCATCTTTACGTCTTCACCTCCATAATAATTAACTCCTTCTTCTCCAGCCTTGCTCTCTCACCATATTTTTTCCTACCTCCACCATCCCCACACACAACATCAATAGCCTTTTAGCTGACAGCTCCCTCACTCATTGATGACTAAGATCCATAAAGTGGATCATTTTTCATGCTACACTGTGTCTCAGCTAGAGTGTCTCTGCCGAGGTTGTCATAAACACAGGTTCCAAGGGTAAGGAGCATTTTCATAGGCCTCTGCCAAACTCACATCCAAATTCAGCCTCACCCAATTTGTCATCGTTCACTCACTCATCAAATTCATTGTTTGCTCACTCACCCTATTCATTGTTGTTTCAGATGACTCTCTTCCATGCCACTCTGACTCAGCACTGTGAATTAGTGATGCTGAGTCAAGCACTATGGTCCATAGGAGGGGCATAAAAACCCTGGAGATGCCATCCAGCCTATTCAAGCAGCACACCAGGCAACCCAGGTAAGCACAACATCGTGCCCTTCACCCAGAACCTTAGCTCACCTCTCTTCAGGATTGTAGCCTTCAGGCATTGCCTACCCCCCTGCTTCTCAAAAGACTACAATCTCAGCATGGTGAGCTTTGGCTTTCTTGGCATCGCCAACCCCTCTTCTTCTCAAGAAAGAATACTAATGAGTTTCTTTGTGAAGACCTAGCCCTTCTTTGCACCATTTTTCACAACCCTCCTCTCCCTTAATATTCTTCTGTTTGTATATTGTTAATGACAGCTTCTCTTATTAACTATGTACATGATATTGTATTTGTATCTTAAGCTGATGGCTCCCTCACTCATTAATGACTAAGATCCATAAAGTGGATCATTTAGTGTGGCATCTTGGCTAGAGTGTCTCTGCAGAGGCCAAGTGCTGAAATCATTAAAAATCATAATTTTTTTAAAAAAGGCTTTAAAAATCGCAAAAAAAATCATTAAAAAAATCTCCTGGTATTTAACTATTGTGTAGCACTCTTTGAATTAAAAGATTGAAGTGTGGACCTGCCCAGGCTTGCAAAATGGATAAGTTACCTAATATGGAACAATCCATGCACATGTCCACCATTATCCTCATCGTACTATCTCTGACCTAGTGTTGCAAAGTCACCTAGTGTTGCAAATCGGCCTCTAGCTCCACAACAACTCAACAGTAGCCTCTGGAAATATTTAGGAACATGTAAACTACTGTTAGAAGTATGAATATGTTTTTTTTTTCAAAAGAATCAGACCAGATGAAGGTATAAGAGGGTTATATAGCAAAAATGAGCACTTTCACGACATGTTACTTGCTTAGAATATTTAATACTTCACGCCACATCACGATTTTTTCTGGAAACAAAGATATATGTATACAGAACACATTGACCAATTTTTGGATGCATCAGGAGAGTACTTCCCTCAGTAGAGGATCCAATGTCTGAGTGTGACAAGATGAGGTGAAGGTATTTAAACTCTGCCAGGTGCCCAACAAGGACCCACAATGCAAACACAAACACAAATGCGTCGTCCAGCAGTCCTATGCCCAATGGACCTCATGGAGCTTGCAACAGCACTTGAGTTGTCACTTGCAGATGGAAATGGCAAGCCGCTCGCAGGAAGAACTTTGGTTGTCAACATCAAGGAACATTTTGAAGCCCATCTGGAGAAAAAGGGCTGGTCATGATTTCATGGTCTTTTTGGGGGTCGCGGTGCTAACCAACAATGTCCTGATGGTGGACCCTCAACATCTTTGTCTCAGCAATCTCAAGAACAAGAGAATGTCCCAATGCAACTCGATACATCATCTTCACTTCCCACACAGTCTTTCCCGTATACTCATTATTTTGGCAGGCCCTCCAATGCAGGCTACCCCATCCTCGCACACATTTGGCATGCCCATCATCCAAAATCTACATCCATTTGCTCCGCCTAGACCAGAAACCTATACTTTCACTCATTTTGTACATAGTCCCTCCTTACAACCACCACCTACACAGAGCTACCATTACCTATATCCTCTAATCAGCCTACACCCCCTTCTAGTACATAGTTTTTATGAGACCTAATTTCTACTGTACATATCTCATACTTAACAACTTGCTGTTGCGACGTCATATCTCTCTTTGGGCAGAGATTGAAATGCTACCTGATTTGGTCTGATTTGGTGTTACGTTGTGTGACAGAATTTGCAACACTAGGTGACTTTGACCTTTCATATCAGCACCTGGCGGCACCCACCTTAAGAATTCCAATTAAATATGAAAAAAACATATTCAGAAAGCTGGGAATCAGGCCTTTCCATCTGTAAAAGATTTGTAAAGATTGGTGCATTCCTTGAGGCACTGTTGTGTTTTGATCAAAATATTTGCAACACTGGGTAAATGATAGTAATGCCTCCAGAACACTGTATAATGCTGGTTAGGGACCTGCTCCTTCCTCATTCCATGACCACTTCCACCTTCACCTGACCCTTCGCTTGCTGGTATCTGCCAAAAAAAAAATCTGTGTAACAGTCATTTCCCCCATGTGCCAAAATCAAAATTTCGGCAGGCATGTAACATGTAACATGGCCCATCAGGAAAACGTCCACTTCAACTTTGGGCAACTTTCGCAACTTTGCAAAGTTGTAAAGTTGTGAAAGTTGCAAGAGTTCAACAACTTTGGAAAGTAAGGTGCAAGATCTTTCAAAGTTCCTGAACCACTTTCCAAAGTTCAAATTCATCTTTCCATAGCACTTTGGCCTTCATCTTTAACTTTAGTAGCACAACTTTCACTTGTTTGTAAACTTTCATTTCTTTAGCAGGGCATAGAATAAAATCAGGCTATTGTATTCAATCCAAATCAGATACAAATGAATAGTCGGGGATGCTATCCTCTACAAAGTCTGAACTGGTGAATGACAACGCTGATTGGGATCATTTTCACTTGCAGCTGTGGTTGAGAAATGCCGTGGCAGCTGCAAAACTCTCAGCCCAGTGCTTGTCTGCAAGGTCCTTGGCTGATTTGAGGAACTGCTAGGCATGGGGATCAATCTTCACAAACGTCTTCACAGAAGGACCAGTCCCTTTTGTCTCCTTCACCATGCGGTCTCCATAGTTGTCAGATGAGAAGTAACAGGCACTTGCCATGCCACTGCTGTCACGTGTCCCTGTTTTCCAGGACCTGAGTACATGTTGAACCTGAGGGAAAACATGTCAGGTGTTGGAGAGGTAGGCTGTTGATGTTGTACTTGCGGCTTGTAGGGAGAGAATTATCGCAGCCACGGGTTTGTTGTCCTCATTGAACTGAGATGGTATGTCATCGCCGTACTTGACAAAATGGGTGTGCGCGAGGGTGTACATGACCAACAGGTTTTGAAACATACCCTTCAACATCATGTAAGTAGATATGATGTAAAATGACATGGACAAGCATACCTTTTTCTGAAACTTCCCTTTTTCATACTCCTCCCATTCCCGCCACCAGAATGCAAAGTGCAGGGGGTCACCTTTGGTCATGAGATACACCTCGACATGCTCCGAAATCTCCTCAGGAGTGTTGAGGTCATCGGCATACTGTTTCTTGAAAAGGCTGCACACCTCGCCGGCCACCGTTGCAAATCCGTTTTGCCAGTTGCTGAGGCGAGACGAAATCTATATGACAAAGGTTAAGATGAAAACATATAAACAGGAAAATGCTCGCCAGGCTACACCATGCATCGCCTTCCTTGACCACGTACTTGCCTTCTCCGAAAATGTCGTCCACAATCTTCTGGACCTGGTCATGGTCGAGCCTGGCCCAAGGAGTGATGATCCCAGCCTTCAGCTTGGCAAGGACATCCGAGAGAAGGTGGGGAAAAGGAAGAAACGATGTGCAAAATTCTAAGTTTGAACCATGGTCATGTGGCTACGTGATCACATCATTCTTGTAAGGGCAGGCCACTTCCCCTTGTGCATTCGTTACTGTTCCTTGTCTTCTTCTTCTCTTATCAACCTCCGTTGCTTGGACCCACCTTAGCATAGTACAGCTTAGCATTGAGTGCAGCTGTTCTTCTACTACTCCTATTCCCTAACCACCTGCCTTTCATACCCTCAACGCCGAACAGCGCTCCCGACTTCTCCGATCCATGCCCAAACTCGGCACCATGCTGGGAGCTACGCCGCTCCTCCTTAGCTCCCCAACCTCAACCCCTCCCCGGACACGTCATGTGACATATCAATGTTTTTATCTAAGATCAATTTAACACTTGAAAGACATTTCAATGAAGCCTCTCATCTCAGTATTGTATTTACATGATCAGAGCGTTGGGGCAAAAGAAACTGTAGTTTAGTTTGATTACATCTGATTGCTTTGTGCACGCGCTCGATAAAACATTGTGTTTGCAGTTGAGCTCTCCCACGTTGTCGGTGACGCTTCCCAGCTTGATTTGAATTGATGTTCACAGCTGAGACAGATTTCTGCAAGCCGGAAGAACCCCACCCCTTCTTTTTGAAGAGTTTTCAAAAAGCAGTGATCCTGGAATGAAATTTGATACTTGAGTCCATCGGCGAAGTCTCTGATCATCTGAATGTGCGCATCCATTTCACATTTCGGTCTCCTGCCCCACCATTTTCAGATGTTGCCTGAAGGTGGACCTGCCAATGTAAACCCCCCTCCCTTCCTTCTCTTGTTTCCTCTTCCTGTTTTGCGAAGCTTGCTGTTGTGGCATTTGACGCAGGTTGACCTGGGTGGAAGGATTGTTTTGCATTTGGACTGGGAGCACTGCTTCTCAGAAGGTGTAGAAGAGCTCTCATCATCACTAGGTATATGGTGTACGTGGTGTAGAATAAATGCAAATTGCTGTCGTACATGTGATCGTTTTTTACACGTGTTAAGTCACGTGACGTGTCCGGGAGGGGTTGAGGTTGGGGAGCTCTCCTCCTTGAAGTCACCCCTTCCCAGCTTCTCCACGTACAAAGTAATTCCGCTGCGTCTTCCCCTCAACCCACTCATCGATAGAGAGCTACCTCATCATGTCATCTACAACACCCATGGCACCATA
>Ga0307507_10009266_pt1 | contig 13183 bp, 5 predicted proteins | sample 7_EM_MG_FD_207223 | JGI IMG/M metagenome (GOLD analysis project Ga0307507, IMG submission 207223) | Populus trichocarpa ectomycorrhiza microbial communities from riparian zone in the Pacific Northwest, United States - 7_EM | ecosystem: Host-associated > Plants > Roots > Unclassified | place...
CGTGTCTCGACTTTTCTTCGGTTTTCTCCCTTTAACCTTGTCGATTTTAATAATTCTAATTCATCTTTAACACCAACTTTATTATCACACAACAATTGTCTTGAAGTTCATATCTCTTATCACGAGCATCTAGTTAAAGAGAAAAAACTTCAAAAAAAACTCACGATTATGGAGAAAAATAAAGAAATAATTGTATTCATATCTTTTATCATAATAATTCGTTCTTTTATTCCACGATAAATGATATTTTATACCAATTTTCATGTCAAACAAAACTAAGTTTCATGCAAGATTTGAATTCAAAATTAAAGTAAGGAAAAAAAAACACTAACCTTCCTTCTTGATCACTAAACCAACCACCAGAGGTTATGAGATAATGAAGTTAGCACTGAGATCACATACATGAGTTTCATAAGTAATGTCCGAAAGCAGGGGCGGAGCTGAAATTATATAATAGAAAGGACCAAAACTCAAGATATAATTTATTATTAGAAAACTTATCTATTTAAAATAAAAATATATTATATTATTCTATATTTAAACACTAAAAATATAAAAATTTAAAATATTTTATAGGACCGGACCCCTGCTCAACTCCCCTGTTCCGCCCCTGTCGGGAAGAGTAACGTGGAGGGAAGGGATTGGACTTATTTGGTGCTATAAGGAAGAGAACAACCGAATCAAAACCTAACAAATAGGTGGAGGATATATCTGTAGTTTGTCCTAATTAATAAAACAAGAAATTATATAAATAATTAATAAACCCGGTCTTGACACGTTAAGGTGTAGACAATTTGAGAGAAGTCCTCGTCAGTTTAAGTATTTCATAATTACAAAATAAAAAAATAAAATTATGATATTTTGACAAAAGGAAAGTTCTTTTCCTTTTATGAATAAATTTGTTCGGAGAATATGAAAGAAAAAAAAAAAGAAAGAGAAAAGAGAGTGACTCTATTTAAAATGAATAGTGAACATTCCCAAAAAAAAAACCCTGCCTTGTGTGTGTATGATGAAACGACATTGTTTTTATCAAGTTTCACTTCGGTGCTTTTATTTGAAACTCTCACCTTCGGTCCTCTTAATAAAATGGTCAATTTCTGAAAAAGACTTGAGGCAGTTGTCGGAGAAAGACATAAAATGATCGAAACTTTGATCTTTTAATGAAAATCAAGCATTCATAACTTCCATATATATAAATTTATATCAAAAAAAAAAAAGAGGTTATAAATCCAAAGAAAATAAAAATATTATATTAAAAAATTAAATTGAAAAATTAAAAAATAAAGATAAAAAAGGAGGCCAAAAAATTCAAATAACCAATACAAAAATCCAAGGGTTTGTCACTACAAAAAGAATGTTTGGAAACGCAGTGTAAATTATATTTTTTAAAAATTTAATTTTTTTATTAAAAATTAATTTTTTTATGTGTTTTAAATCGTTTTGATACGCTGATTTCAAAAATAATTTTAAAAAAATAAAAAAAAATATTATTTTGATGCATTTCACCATGAAAAACACTTTAAAAAACAATCACAACCACACAACCAAACATGCCCAAAGTAAATAGACCCGAGGGAGGCTCACAAACCAGAGTTTTTTTTTTCCTGTTTTTTAATAAAAAAAAAAAACAAACAATAAGTCATTTATCTTCTCAAAATAAATAATCCACACCTCCCAGTTTCCAACCCACGAACTCTACATTATACACACTTGTGTTGTTTTTTTTTTTTAGAAAAATAAAGGCAGACAATAGGTCATATGTATTCTCAGAATTAATAATCCATGCCTTCCAATCTCAAACCCGTGAATTCTATATAATATACTCAAAATTTTCTATGGTTTAACTTTAATATTGGAAGAAATTATTGTGAATTTTCTATCGTTTAGCTATTTTTCCAGGAATCATATTTTACATACAAAATCAAAACAATTTTTGAAGTTACATTTTATGTCATCACAAAATAAATCAATTAAAAAATTTAAATTATCACTATATTTTAATTATAGTTCATGTTGAGGAATTGGAAGGATTGGCTTTCTGCTCTCCCAATTCTAAAAGCGTGGATAAATTGTTGGGTCTGCCCCGGTTGGATTATTGTTGGTGGTAATTTTTGTCATTCATAGCTTTGTGGGCACAGAAGTTGAAACAGAGGAAGAAAACGCAGCAGATGGAGAGGGCAGTAGAGGTGGGGGAATAATCCTTCCTTACAGATGAAATCAATTGAGGAAACGAAAGCAAATTTAATTTAATCCAACCACCATTAAATCCGAGCACAGAGAAATTACAGAGAATTTATTAAATTTAGTAGGATGGGTGTTTGATTTATTAAATTTAATCCAACCACCATTCACTGAGTCACTTGCCCACACTTCATTCTGGGATGACCCAACAAGAAAGGGCCAGACGCTTGCAATGGGTCAGAGGCTTGACATACGAGGCTCCCACAGCTATAATGTAAGAGGGGCCTAAGCATGAGAAAGTTGGTAATGGTGATGGGCAATGTGCTCCGTGCTGAGTCCTAGCAACTGTGTGCAGAAACAGTGTATAAAGAACGTGCCGAACAAAGCTGCCACAGCTGTCTTTTAAGACCCGAGCAAGCACTTCAAACTCAAACTCCATTGTTTCTCAAGACAAGAGAGGGACAGTTGTCTCTTTCTGAAGACCAAAAAAATGCCCTCTTTCTCTTCTCTCCGCCTTCCACCTCCAAAACCTTCTCTTCTCTCTCTCTCCCCTGTCCCTCCCTGTTTACCACCGTCAAAATCTCTCATTTTCAATCCCAGGATCAAACCCATGACCACCACAACCCTCTCCCCCCGCCTCCAATCCTCCTGTTCCTCCTCCGCCACCAAAGCGAACCCAAAAAACCAAACCCAAAATCCCTCTTCGTACGATTTAAAAATAGCTATAATTGGCTTTGGCAACTATGGCCAATTCCTCGCCAAGACCCTCATTTCTCAAGGCCACACAGTCCTTGCTCACTCAAGATCAGACCATTCTCTTGCAGCCAAATCCCTTGGTGTCTCTTTCTTTTTGGACCCTCATGATCTCTGTGAGCGACACCCAGATGTCATTTTACTTTGCACTTCAATTATTTCAACTGAAACAGTGCTAAAGTCTTTGCCTTTACAAAGACTAAAGAGAAACACATTGTTTGTTGATGTGTTATCTGTGAAAGAATTTGCTAAGAATGTATTGCTTGATGTATTGCCTCATGATTTTGATATCATTTGTAGCCACCCCATGTTTGGTCCTCAGAGTGCAAAACATGGGTGGGATGGTCTTTATTTTGTTTACGAGAATGTGAGGATCGGTAATGAGGAAAATAGAGTTAATAGGTGTAAAAAGTTTCTGGAAATTTTTGAAAGAGAAGGGTGTAAAATGGTGGAAATGAGTTGTCAAGAACATGATAAGTATGCCGCGGAATCGCAGTTTTTAACGCATACTGTGGGGAGAGTGTTGGAGATGTTGAAATTGGAGTCCACGCCGATTAATACTAAAGGGTATGAGAGTTTGCTGGATTTGGTGGAGAATACTTCAGGGGATAGTTTTGATCTGTATTACGGGTTGTTTATGTATAATAGGAATGTGCTTGAGATGTTGGAGAGGTTAGACTTGGCCTTTGAGGATTTGAGGAAGCAGCTCTTTGGAAGGTTACATGAGGTTGTGAGGAAGCAGCTGTTTGGGAATGCGGAGAGCCGTAAAGTCGTGCAAGAGAATTACAGTAAAGGGCACCTCAATGGTGCTGCTGCATTATCATCTAGTTCAAAATCTGTGAGGTCAGTGTTTAAGCAAATTTTTGGGTTTTTAGTTTTAGTAAGTGATGTGGGTGTTCTTGTGCATTTCCCATCCTGTTGTTTTATCATGGCATTGATATGTTTTCTTAGTGCTGATTCTCATTCTAGTTTCCCATCTCAAGATTGAAAAGCGAAAGGTACTTGTAATTAGGTATAGGATCTCCTGTAGTTTGTGCCTGTCATAGATGCTACCTATCAACAATTTAGGGGATCTGTGCTATACTTGTTTAGAGATATGAATTAAATTTTGCTGTTTGACTATTGTGAAGATCAAAGGCTTGTATATTCTGGAGTGAAGAGATCCCACAAAAATGTTTGACACATTATGAAAAACTTGAGGAATGGTTTCTTTTACTTAATTCACTTAATTAAAGCTTGAATCCATCAATTCAAGTAGCTCTCATGTTAGACAAGAGATGCAAAAGTTATGCCAAAATAACAAGAAAATTAATGGTATTGGAGAATGTGTTAAATTGCTAATAGAGAAAAAGCAGGTGTCACTTATTTGTCTGGAAAACTTGTGTCCGTTGAGTGCACATATGCCAAATGATAGGGTAGTTTTCACAATTTACCAGGGGGAAAAAAAAAGAAAAAAAAGGGAGCAAGAAGTCCTCAGTTGGTGGTTGGTGTTAGGGTAGGGATGGGAAATTGCACTCTCTGGGATAGTTTTGACTGCCGAAACCAAATGAATGATCATTAACATAATTTTATCTGAACCTTTCAGATTTCAGGGCTCTGCCCAGACATACAAGTACGAGGCAGAGAACTCAAGCTGCTCTGATGACAGCTCCAAGATCAAGATTGCTATTGTTGGATTTGGAAACTTTGGTCAGTTCCTTGCAAAAACCTTTGTTCAACAGGGTCACTCAGTTTTAGCCTATTCTAGAGCGAACTACTCTGATGCGGCTCAAAGGCTTGGGGTCTCTTATTTCTCTAATGCAGATGACCTCTGTGAAGAGCATCCAGAAGTGATTGTTCTTTGTACTTCTATTCTCTCGACAGAAAAGGTTCTCAAGTCATTACCATTTCAGAGACTGAAGAGAAGTACTCTTTTTGTTGATGTACTTTCAGTGAAAGAGTTTCCAAGGAATCTGTTTCTTCAACATTTACCATCGCATTTTGATATTCTCTGTACTCATCCTATGTTTGGACCTGAAAGTGGTAAAAATGGGTGGAACCAGCTGGCGTTTGTTTTTGAGAAGGTCAGGATTGGAAGTGAAGGTTCAAGAGTATCACGATGCGATAAGTTTCTTGATATTTTTGCTCGAGAAAGATGCAGAATGGTGGAGATGTCTTGTGCAGAGCATGATTGGTATGCTGCGGGATCACAGTTCATTACACACACCATGGGACGGGTTTTGGAAAAGTTAGGAATGGAGTCAACTCCAGTTAACACTAAAGGCTATGAAACTTTGTTGAATTTGGTGGAAAATACAGCTGGGGATAGCTTTGATCTGTACTATGGTTTGTTCATGTACAATGTAAATGCAATGGAGCAGTTAGAGAGGTTGGATTTGGCTTTTGAATCATTGAAGGATCAGCTGTTTGGACGGTTGCATGGAGTTCTCAGGAAGCAATTGTTTGGGAGTTCAGACAACTCTCAAGACTTGAGTGAGGAACCTTCGGATGCAAAATTCTCTCAAAATAGTGCTGCACTGGTGTCTTCTTGTTTGGAGACTCTTAATGCTGAAAATAATTAACATCTATGTACCTTTGCATTATTGGTAAGTGGCAAAGGCATTTCAGTGCTAATCATTTCCAAGTTTAATTCTTCTTTCGCACCATCTATAACTGATGCTGCATCTATATTATTGCCCTCAAGAAATATCAAACTTGAAATCCTAGAAGTAGAGCTATTAATGACAGAACCATTCTGTTAAAAGGGAAAACGTCCTTCATAGTTGTTCTAGTTTTTACATGTCTAAAACCTTGAACATCAATATTATTTTTAGTAAAATCTTTGACGGGTCTTTCTTATTATATCAGGTCTTTGTCGCCATGTTATGTTGATTTTTAAACAAATTTGTCAATCATTGTTCTGGGAAACGATGTTTCCACTCCCCCAGTTTAATTCCACTCCCCTAGCAGTGCTATTATAAGCTTTGTGGGAGTGATGAAATACACTGTTGAGTGGTGATATCTGCACCGCACCCTGTTGTACAATGTATCATTGAGTACCTTTTATTCTCAACAATCTCTCAGATTTCTCTTGTGAAAGTTGGTTGTTAAATGTTGATTAATAAAATATAGGTCCTCCATCAGTGGCTCTCTCTTGTTTTGAGTGTCATGTTGAATCATTTATAAAGACAACTCGGAAATGTGTAACACTGTCATACTGTCTCATCATAGTTCAATCATATCGTTCAATTTCTCTTCTTGTTTCTTCTCTAGATGTTTGCAAGGGTAATTATTAATCATGTGTCATCTCTGTCACAGGAGTTTTGTGCTGCTGGGTAAGTTGGTAATTCCAGCTAAACAGAATCGGCAGTAGAGAAAAATTGTATTTAAGCCACTAGCTGAAAATATTTTTGCAACTTGCTGGAGGCAATGAGTGATGGTGAGATGAGGCGTATATGAAGATGCTTCCATGACGTGTGATGTAGATGGGGAATAAAATTGATCCAGTGTGACAGTATCTCAAGGACAAGCAGAAGTTCAAGTATGTGAGAAGATCCCGGGCTCGGTCAAGTTTAGTATCAAACTGATTCTCTTTCTCTGGCCTTAAGAAAAGGGTTTTTGCACAAGCCATTGCTTAATATGAAGTTCGTTAAGTTCATTCTCCTGCAATTTTTAGGTTATTTCTCCTTCTCTGGTTTCACAGCCTGTTATTTGTTGTATCTTTTTCGTGTCGTAGGTAGGTGAGTTTGTTGTATCATTTGTTTCAAGTAATTGTTAGGGAGCTCCATTTTTGTTCATCAGAGGAGCTCCTTTGACAGATTTTGTTTCCAGTTCCTTTTGATGTTTACATGAATAAAAAGAGCCAGAAAAATTCTTTGGCTATTTGTCACTTTACCAGCTTTGTGCTCCTCTTTTCAACAATTTTCAAGCATGTACTAGCTTTGAGTCTGTATGGCGAGAGATGTGTCCAATGGAATATTGAGGAGCTGAGGTTTGCATAGGTTTGAACAATACAGCAGGTCTTGACTCAGGTTGGCACGCAGCGTCTTTATTCTATACCTGGGTGGAATCATTAGTTCGATTTTCTTGTCTGTCTCGTATTTGTTTACGTTTTTTTGGCTGGCCATGATCAAGGCAACATATTTTATGCTTGCAGCAGGATTCCCTGCACTTTGTATCATTTTGCGCGTGGAAAAGGCCTCATTAAGTGAATTGCTAGTTTTTTAATTCGGACAATCTTGATTTTAGTACCTTTTTAATGGATTGGAATGTTAGCGCTAATTCACAAGCTGGCATGTGTTGACCAGTTTTAAAGCGGTGAAGTGTTTGATGAATGGTCAACTTTCTCCAAGCATCTCTTTGAGATCGTTTATTTTGACGTCCTTTGCACTTTTTTCTTCTTCTTCTTCTTGATAAATGAGAATTATCATTCAAATAAAAAAAAACTCCCGGTTTTTGCTTACACCAGAATACCTGGGGGATTGTTCATAGCCTCTTGCAGAGTATTGGACTTTTGCAGAGTTTTTGCAATTACATATATTTTCTTTTTTTATTCTTCCCCATGAAAAATCTTTTTATAATCAACTTGACGCCTAACTAATTCTGGGAGTTTTTAGGGTTTGGGTTTCTATGGTTAAAAGATTTGTGAACAAAGAAAATTTATGCACGTTTCTGAACTCCCTCAAAGGAAAGGTTCCTAGGGCTAGAACTTCCGGTATGCGTTGTTGTTGTTAATAATAATAATAACTCTAACGGTGATTTCACCGTATACACACTGTGCTTCTTACATTTCACTATGAACTCACTTACTATGTATTTTTTATTTTTATTTTACTCATCAAACTTTTATTTTAGATGATTTCATCCTTTTATTTTCAAATTAAAGACCAATTACTTCAGATTTATTGAGGAATGGCAAGATTGAAATAAAAGGATGAGCATGAAAAATGGTGGATAAAATAGGTGTCAGATTCGTAATTGAGTCAAAAAATTCACTTTGATCTTTCAACTTTTTAAATTATAAACTTCTAGCCCCTTAATTTTTCAAAAATTTAATTTTATTACGAAACTTCATTTTCCTTATCTTACAGTCCCTAGTTTAAGACATGAGAAAGAAGGTGGCTGAATTTTATTATTAGAAAGAGTTTTAGTTAACACTGATTCCGACCACGAAAATAATCAATTTTAGTGTTAATAAATTTTATTCGATGAAAGGAGTTTATCTTGAGTGTTATTTGCCCTTAACCTTGCATGAGATTGTACATATGAGCTCGGAAAGTGTTTTGGTTTCAGGTTAATTTTGGTTTTCAGTGTTATTTGAGGGTATTGATGAGTTTGTCAAGGTTTATTGGAAAAAAAAGAGGTGAAAATTTAGTTTTTTGGCATAAAAATCTTATGGTCTGAATTTTCGGTGACCCTTTTTAGTCGCCTGGAATCGGGTTAGTAGGCAATGAACCACCTGCTTATTTTTTTTAAAAAAATTAAAAGGCGAACAACCCTTAATAAAAAAAAAAGGAGAAAGTTAACTCGAACCCATACGTCTGGACTAAAAGGCCCACACACGCTGCTACCTGGACCAAGATTTGCGCACCTAGGCTTTTTTTCTCCCATTTGTTTATTGAGACTAAGATAGTCCCATGCAAATAATGTAAGAACAAATTACGAAGATTAATTCTAAAAATAAATATATTTTTAAAGGATTAAATTGAAAAAAAAAATTGAAGAAGGGAAAAAATAGAAAATACTATTCATTTTATGAAAGTAGCTACAGTGAATTCACACAATCTTTTAGGTTTTTTGTAATAATTGTAATGTGTCCAATGGGCTATTGAGGAGCCGAGGTGAATGTAGTTGTGACTTGTGACCCTTTGCATAGGTTTGAGCAGCACAGCCAGAGAGGCAATGACTGAGGTTGGCAGCGTCAGAATCTTTGTTTTATCAGTGTTTTATTCCTGGATGAATCTGTTTGCAGGATTTTCATATTTGTCTCATTATTTATTTTTCTTCATTTTGTCTTCCACGTTATTACTATGTAACTTCTTGTCTGGTTTGCAGCCATCATCTCTGTGTGCCAGGGAAATCTGCACGGGAGAGTTTTCATGTGTTGAGAACACCCCATGAAACTCCATTGTTGTGATTCCAAGACAAAGTGTCTAAATTTCTAAAAGGTTGTGTATTTTACATCACAATTTCTAACAGGTTGTGTAATTTACCTCACAATTTCTAACCGTTTACTTATGGATTGTCCTAACCTACATGCATAAACCTGGTTTTCAAGAGAGTGACAGAAGTTGCAGTTGGATCCTTTAAATTCTCATGTCATGTTCATTTTAGGTTACAAGTTCTTGTTATTCTATAGAATGAATCTCAATTATGTTCCAACAAGAAGCAGAAACATTGCTTTCCAATCTTTATCTGATAATCCAGGTAAGGTAACAAGCACCTCGGCACCACAAATAGTCACGGATTGCTATGGTTTTTCCCATGTCTATTGTTACACCACAAAGGTTCTGTTATTACATATGAAAAAAATTTAAATCTTCACTGCTTCTATTGGCCTCTTCCCTTGCTGGTAGTATTGAAAGTAGATACTAACATAATCTTTCACCTTCTTGTATAAACTTGGCCTCGTTTCACTGATAAGCCCATCTGCCGGTTTGATCTCTTTATCTGAGTCGGGAATGCAGAACACAGCCAGAGTGTTCCTCTCCTTTTCTGTGTTTGTCACCACCCTGTGTACAGGGCTCTTGAATATTCCATTGCTCATTATCTGTGTGTATCATTGCATACCAGTTATGTAAGTCTGTCAATTGTGAACTTATATTATAGGTTCAATTGCTTGAAATATTTTAAGCACAAGCTAAACCTATTCTGTAATGGAGATTTGTTGCCTATATCTTGTGAAGTGAAATATGAATAATTAAAGCTGAATTTGGGGAGAGAGTTTACAGTGTAATGCCATTCGCTCCTGCTAACAAGAAAAATAAGCTCTTAAAAGTAATAGAATTTACCTCTACTTGATCTCCGACATTGATTAGAAGAGCATGTGGAATGATGGGAACTCTAAACCACTGGTTGTCTTTCAGGAATTGCAGACCTTCCACTTCTTTGTCCTGCAAGAGGAAGGTAATTGCCGATGCATCTGCATGTGGCTTAACGCCAAGAATTCGATCAGGCCTTGGACATGGAGGATAGAAGTTAAACCTTGCAGCCACAAGTGGTCGTTCTCCATACTGGTCTAAAAAGCTGCTTTCCTCCAAATTCAATGACATTGCCATGGCTCTAAGGAGAATTTCATTTATCTCTTGTAACTTCATGGTGTATTCATTTAGGGTTTCCCTGCAGCAATGGTTAGGAACAAAGTTAGCTCAAAGTCTTAACCATGCATTGGATGGAAATTGCCTCATTATCAACTGTAAGTTTTACCAACTTCATTGTACTGAAACTCAGTAGATATGACAATTTTTCTTTTAACACTGAAAATCCAGTGAATAATTTGGTAGTAGTGTGATTCAATTACCTAAAATCTTTAGGATTTTCGGGCCAAAATTTGATCTTTCTCTGGTCTTCTGGGCTAATAGTAAGATACAATCGATCAGACCAGTCAATCGTTTGGTGGTCTGAAAGAATCATGTCATTTCCATACCCTTCAATGCTGTCAGCTTCTCTGGAGTATTTCTGCTTATCTTCCATCGACAATGCGAAGAATCGCTTGCTTACATCACGAATTTTGTCTAAAAAGGAACTTGTCATCCCATGATTTACTACCTGAAACATTGAAATTAATCAATTCTGATTATGAAGCAAGACTGTAAGAGCAAGCCAGTTCTACACGTTCGATTTTATTTATTTACACAATGAAGCATGTAATTTAGATGGAAGAAAATATATAAAATCCGGGTTGTCTTCATAACTATCCAGTTTGTTGTTAAATCTTGTTATCAGATAAAAACCTGAAACGCAGATAGACCTAAACTTGCTTGGCTAAAATACTCAATCCAGATAACGTAAATTAGAGAATAATATCACTTCATCAATCCAGTTGACCAGTATCGATTATATCCTACAAATCTTGTGCTATCTTATGTGACTCCTTATTCACACTCCAACTATCCTTCTGATGCTGAAATCATATTGAAATAGACATGGTATAAAGAGTGAGTTCAGAAAAGAAAGGACCTGAAAGCAGCCCCATGAGCTGGCAGCTAAGTGAAATTTCTCGAGTTCTTGTGCACTGGTTGATGGAGATGTAAGGAGACCAAGATCAACAACTGGAATATCGATTAACGGAACAGAAGCATCAAGGACTCCAACATCATTTCCTTTACAGAAATACTTCACTGGTGGTTCTTCCCCGTTGAGAGCCATTTCTTGGACTGAATTTGATATCAACACTGTCTTGGCAGCCATGTTATCTCACCAGCAGCTGCAGAAAACTACTTGCTTCGGTCGCAGTAAAGGTGGTATTATCAAAAAGGGTGTGAAAACTTCAGCTGTTCCAGTGGATTGTACAGCGAAGGAAGATCTTGGATTTATCTGCGGTTTAGGATCTATTTAATTAAAACTTGATCTGTTGTTATGATGCTGATCTTTTTTTTTCTTTTTTTTTTGGTAGCTGTGGTCAAAGAATGGGGAATGGCACTCGCATTTGCAGCCCCTTCAATTTTGTCTGCCTTTATCCACTATTCTATTCTTGGAGTCAACATGATTTTGGAGTCCCAGTTCACCATGTGATCTAACACAGTTCTGCATGGATGAACATGTTTGGTTTTGATAAAAAAAAACAATTCTAACTGATTGGATTTTTTTTTTCTTTTTAAAAAAATGTGAACCAGATCAAATCAAATAAAAGAACTAAACTGATTGTTCGGATTGGTTTTACATTTGTTAAAATCATATAAATTTAAATTAATGAGCATTTAGTTGAGTTATTTTTTATAGATTTTGATAAAATGGGCCTTTATTTTAAATAAGTTTTTTTTTATTGTTTGTTACTTTTTGGTTCAGTTTGTCTGAAAAACTTAAATTTTTTATTTATTTTCTACCCAAATTATCCAACAAATTAGAAAAATTGTTCAATTTGTTTAATTTTAGATCAATTTTTATAGATATTTTGTAATTTTCTCACCCCTTTACGTTTTTGTTTTTTATTAGAGAATAGTTAAACGATAAGTTCATCACCTCTTATTCTGTTTATTAGAAGAAGAAAAAAAGTTTATTATTATTATTATTAGATACATAATAATTGAAAAACAAATATTAAAATTAAAATTTATAATATTATTTAAGAACTATGTAAAAATTTAAGAGTAAATGAATTAAAATATTAAATTTGTTTTAATGTAAGAAAATAAAAAAATAGATGTCTGATCCACTAGAAGCACGTATTGGCCTAAATATCAGGCCCTGCATTTGGGTTGGCTTTAATTTTTTGTATGAAAAGAATAAATGATATGTCACCAACCAGTTATTTTTTTGAAAAAAATTATCATGGATAATGTGTCGTCTGTTGTGATGGACAACATGTCACTCATTTGCCTAGTTCTCGGTAATCAAAGTGGCCGGGAACTGAGCAGAAAATCAAATTGTATATTTTAGATCAAAAAATCTATTTTCAACCAATTTTTCATATAAAAACACTTAAAAAACACCCTACAAACCTTACTAAACCCACTTTTCCCTTAAAATAACAAAAAAAATATTAGAAATCAAGAAATCAACTCGAGATCACAAATTTTCCCAAACTCCGATCTACATTTCTAGCAAGATGAATGCTAAAACCACCACCACAAACTCCTCTCGTCGAATAGTTATTTTGACATCAAACTTGATTATTTTAATTACCAGAATAAAGCAACCAATAAATTTTTTTTACCATTATTTTTTAGCTATGCGTTGTCTCTCACCTAAAGATTGAAAAATAAATAAAATATTTTTTTTTTTACTAAAATAAAAATTACCAAGAATTTAGAATCAACCTTGATTTTTCATCGTGTATGACATCTCAATCATTTTTCTTTTAATTTGATAGTTTTATTATAATTTCAAAACTAATTTATGCTACCTGGGCCATAAAAAATTGAGAGAGAGAAAAGCGTGGAGGTCATCGGGTTCACTAAAAGCATTAAGCAATTCTAATGATTAAGAAAGTGGGGTAATTGGTCACTATCATAATATAATATGATCATACAAGCTGCCATCCATGAGAGATTATTTTAATGTTGAAGTTGCAACTTTCAAGACTGGAAATTTTGGTAGTATCTCCTCCTTG
>Ga0307507_10009267_pt1 | contig 13182 bp, 10 predicted proteins | sample 7_EM_MG_FD_207223 | JGI IMG/M metagenome (GOLD analysis project Ga0307507, IMG submission 207223) | Populus trichocarpa ectomycorrhiza microbial communities from riparian zone in the Pacific Northwest, United States - 7_EM | ecosystem: Host-associated > Plants > Roots > Unclassified | place...
CCAAGCGCAGGATCGGCGACCTGGACTGCGAGGCCTGGCAGTGGCCGGTCCCCCTCTGGCCCGACCTCCGCTTCGAGGTGCTCACCGCCCCGAACGGCGCCGTGTGGAACGAATGGCTGGTCCGCGCCCCGGGCGCCGCGCCCCCGCCCCTCCACACCCTCGACGACCTGACCCCCTGGTCCTGCACGGTCGACGAGGTGGCCCGTGCCTTCGCTCCGGCCCGCCCCCTGGAGGGCACGGCTCCCACCCGCTGGGGCCTCGCCTTCACCGCCCCGGACGCCCAGGGCATACGACACCGGTGCGCGGCCGAGTTCACCTGGGGCCTGCTCCAGCGGACGGCGGTCAACGACTGACGATCAGCGGCTGGTGGCCGCCCCCAGAATCGCCTCGACCACCGCGGCCAACGACGACTCCGGATGCAGATCGAGAAAGAGATTCGGCTCGACGAGTTCCAGCTCCATCACACACGGCTCCCCGTCCGGCCCGTCCACGAGGTCCACCCGCGCGTACAGCAGCTCCGGCGCATCCGGTACGGCGGCCAACGCCCGCTCGGCGACGGAGAGTTCGGCCTCGGTCGCCGCCCACGGCTCCAGGTTCGGGTGGGACACCTTGTCGTCGTCGTACGCCGTCCCGCGCGCCAGCACGGCCCCCTTCCGGGAGGCGTGCAGGAATCGCCCGCCGAAGAACTGCAGCGCCCGTTCCCCGCTGACGTCCACATTCGTCAGGTACGGCTGCACCATCGCGGTGAGCCCCTCCGCATGCATGCGCTCCAGCTGTCGTACGGCCGTCTCGTGCTCGTCGGGCGTGTAGCGGGCGGCGAAGCGGGCGCCCGCGCCGGAGGTCGGCTTGACGACGTACTCGTGGTCGTCGGGGAGGCCGGCCGGGTCGCCGGGGGCGAGATAGCTGGTCGGTACGACGGGCACTCCGGCCGCCGCGAGGTCGCCGAGGTACCGCTTGTCGGTGTTCCACCGCACGACCTGCACGGGGTTGGCGAGCCGCGTGAGCTTCCCGGTCCGCTCGGCCCAGGCCACGAACTCGGCCGCCCGCCAGCTGTAGTCCCAGGTCGACCGGATGAGCACGAGGTCGTAGGCACCCCAGTCGGTCCCCTCGTCGTCCCACGGCACGGCGACGGCCTCCGCCCCGGCCGCCCGCAACGCCTCCACCAGCACCGGAAGGTCACGGTCCTTGCTGGGCTTGGGTCCGGGGTCGTAGGTGGCAAGCGCGATACGGGGCACGGGGTCTCCATCCGGGTACGGACTGTGGACAGATCCGCAGGTTAACCGGCTGCCCCGCAACCGCGGCAACCGGATTGACCTTCCCCTTTGGTGAAGCCCCAGCATCGGTGACGGAACCGGAAGAGGTCGAGGCGCGCATGAGCGGAACGGGAAACATGCTGACGATCGGGACCTTCGCGCGGGCGAGCAGGCTCTCGCCGAAGGCGCTGCGGCTGTACGACGAGCTGGAGCTGCTGCGGCCGGCGCGCGTGGACCCCGACAGCGGATACCGGTACTACGCGGTCGAACAGCTGGAGCGGGCGCGGCTGGTCGCGTGGCTGCGGCGGCTGGGCATGCCGCTGGCCGGGATCCGTGAGGTGTGCGCCCTCGAACCGGCCGCCGCCGCCCGCGAGATCCGCGCCTTCTGGGCCCGGGTCGAGACGGAGACGGCGGTGCGGCGGGACCTCGCCGGGTTCCTCGTCGACCACCTCACGGCCGTAGGGGCCGTGGGGGCCGTACCGGGAAAGGACACCACCATGCTGGAACTGCGTTACGCCGCCCACTCGGACCGCGGTCTGGTCCGCCCCTCCAACCAGGACACCGCGTACGCGGGCACCCGGCTGCTCGCGGTCGCCGACGGGTTCGGCCCGGAGGGTGCGCCCGCGAGCGGCGCGGCGGTGGAGGCGCTGCGTTTCCTGGACACCGAGGAGGTGCCGACGGGCAATGTGCTCAACCTCCTGGAGGAGGCGGTACGGAGCGCCACCGACGCGGTCCGTGACGTGGCCGATCCGGCCGAGAACGGCACGACCCTGACCGCGCTGCTGTGGACCGGCTCGAAGCTGGCTCTCGTGCACATCGGGGACTCGCGCGCGTATCTGCTGCGCGACGGCGGGCTGTTCCGGATCACCCATGACCACTCGGTCGTCCAGTCGCTGATCGACGAGGGACGGCTGACGCCGGAGGAGGCCGGCTCCCACCCTCAACGCACCATGCTGCTCAAGGCGTTGACGATCGGCACCCCCGATCTGAAACTCCACGACTCCCGCCGCGGCGACCGTTATCTCCTGTGCTCGGACGGCCTGACCGCGGTCGTCCCGGAGCACCGGATCCGCGAACTCCTCACCGTGAACCCGGACCCGGAGGAGGCGGTACGGTCCCTGGTCGACGCGGCGAACGAGGCCGGGGGTCCCGACAACGTCAGCTGTGTGGTGGCGGACGTGGTGTAGGAACGGGGGTGTCCCCGACAGCTGGGGACCGTTGCCCCCGACGACCAAGGAGTGCGCCGCGTGTCCACCCTCTTCCCGGCCCTGACGAACCCGGGCGAACAGCTTGCTCTCAGGTTCGGTGACCGGTCCCTGACGTACGCGGAGCTGGGCGCGGCGGCGGACGCCCTCGCGGTCCGGTGCACGGGCAGCGACCGGGTCGCCGTGTGGGCCACCAACTCACTGGAGACCGCGGTCGCCGTGGTGGCGGCACTGCGGGCCGGGGTGGCCGCGGTGCCGCTCAACCCGAAGTCGGGCGACAAGGAGCTGGGGCACATCCTGGCGGACAGCGCGCCGACGCTGGTGCTGGCGGCTCCTGGCGACGAACTCCCGCCTTCCCTAAGGAAGTTGGAGCGCGTCGATGTCGAGGTGCGGGGTGTCGGGGGCGAGGGTCCGGCCGTCTCGCCGGGGGACGAGGACCCCGCCCTCGTCGTCTACACCTCCGGTACCACCGGCCCGCCCAAGGGCGCCGTCATCCCGCGCCGGGCCGTCGCCGCGACCCTGGACGCGCTCGCCGACGCCTGGCAGTGGACCGGCGACGACGTCCTCGTGCACGGGCTGCCGCTGTTCCATGTGCACGGCCTGGTGCTGGGCATCCTGGGCCCGCTGCGGCGCGGCGGCTCGGTGCGGCACCTCGGCAGGTTCAGCACGGAGGGCGTGGCACGGGAGTTGAACGACGGCGCGACCATGGTGTTCGGCGTGCCGACGATGTACCACCGCATCGCCGAGACCCTCCCCGACAACCCCGAACTCGCCAAGTCCCTGAGCCGCGCACGCCTGTTGGTCTCCGGCTCGGCCGCTCTGCCGGTCCACGACCACGAACGCATCACGTCGGCGACCGGCCGCCGCGTCATCGAGCGCTATGGCATGACGGAGACCCTCATGAACACCAGCGTGCGGACGGACGGCGAGCCGCGCGCCGGAACGGTGGGTGTCCCGCTGCCCGGCGTGGAGCTGCGGCTCGTCGAGGAGGACGGCACGCTCCTCCCCGCCTACGACGGCGAGAGTGTGGGCGAGATCCAGGTGCGCGGCCCGAACCTCTTCACCGAGTACCTCAACCGGCCCGACGCTACGGCCGCCGCCTTCACCGCCGACGGCTGGTTCCGCACCGGCGACATGGCCGTGCGCGACCCCGACGGCTATGTCAGGATCGTCGGCCGCAAGGCCACCGACCTGATCAAGAGCGGGGGTTACAAGATCGGCGCGGGCGAGATCGAGAACGCCCTCCTCGAACACCCCGGGGTACGCGAGGCCGCCGTCACCGGCGAACCGGACCCCGACCTGGGCGAACGGGTCGTGGCCTGGATCGTGCCGACGGACCCCCAATCCCCGCCGGAACTGGCCGAGTTGGCGGACCATGTGGCGAGCCGCCTCGCCCCGCACAAGCGCCCCCGCGTCGTCCACCTCCTCTCCGCGCTCCCGCGCAACGACATGGGGAAGATCCTGAAGCGGGCCCTGACCCATGACTGAACGCCTGTCCGCGCGCGAGACCCTGACCCTCGTCACGGACGACACCACCTTCACCGAACTCCCGTACCCGGCAAGGGAGTCCAAGCCCGACGGCCCCCTCGCCTGGCAGGGCTACGACGCCTCGCGCGCCCGCGCCGCCGACCGCACCGGCGAGTCGGAGTCGGTGGTCTGCGGCACGGCCACGGTGGCGGGCACCCAAGCGGTGCTGATCGCCTTCGAGTTCGGCTTCCTCGGCGGCTCGCTCGGCGAACGCACCGGGGACCGTCTTGAGGCGGCGTACACGTACGCCCGTGAACACCGGCTGCCGGTCGTGCCGTTGGTCGCCACCGGCGGCAGCCGGATGCAGGAGGGCATGGTCGCCCTCACCCAACTCCAGCGCGTGGCACGCCAGTCGGCACTCACGAGGGAGGCCGGGCTGCCGCAGCTCGCGGTGCTGCGCGACCCGACCACGGGCGGCGGCTGGGCCACACTGGGCGCGGGCGCCGATGTGATCCTGGCGCTCCCCGGCGCCCAGGTCGGCTTCGCGGGCTCCCGGGTCCGACCGCCCGACGCGGACCCGACGGCGTACACGGCCGAGGCCCAGGTGGCGGCGGGCGCGGCCGACGCGGTCGTACGGCCGGAGGAGCTGAAGGAGACCCTGGGGAGGTGGCTGCGGCTGCTGACCACGCCGTGGGCGGGGCAGGCGCCGGTGCCGGCGGCTCTGCCGACAGCCGGACGGGAGGACACGGCGCCCACCTCCGGCACGGACGACCCGGCACCGACCGCACACCACGCCGGACCGGACCGGTCTGCGACGGACAGTCCCCCGGCGTCCCCAGGAGAGGACGCGGCAGCCGGCTTGGGTGCGGCCGATCCGACGGTGACCGCGCAGGAGGCCGCACACCACGCCCAGCCGACTCGGCACAGCCCGGCCGATCCGCAGGAGGCCATGCAGCACGCCTCGGTCGGCCTCCCGGTCACCGGCTGGGAAGCCGTGCGGCGTGCGCGTTCGCCCCAACGGCCGCGCGCCGACCGCTACTTGGACACCTACTTCACCCACCGGCTCGCGATCAGCGGCGACCGGTGCGGCGGCACCGACGCGGGCATGCTGTGCGGATTCGGCGAGCGCGAGGGCCGGACGATCGCCTACGCCGCGCAGGCGGGGACGGCGACCCGCCCCGCCGGCTACCGCACCGCGGCCCGGCTGATCCGGCTCGCGGACCGGCTCGGCATCCCGGTGCTGACGCTGGTGGACACCCCGGGTGCGGCGAACGACGCCGAGGCGGAACGGCGGGGCGCGGGTGCCGCGATCGCGGACCTGTTCGGCGCGGTGGCGTCCGCCCGCACTCCGCTGACCACTCTCCTGATCGGTGAGGGCGGCTCCGGCGGCGCACTGGCACTGGCCGCACCCGGCAACACCTGGGCCACACCGGACAGCTACTTCTCGGTGATCGCCCCGGAGCCGGCCGCCGCGATCCTGAAGCGGGCGCCGGAGGACACGGAGGCAACGGCCGATCAACTCCGCATCCGGCCGCAGGACTTGGCGGAGCTGGGGGTGATCCGGACGGGGCCGGCCTGAGCCTCCGCGCTCCGCCGACGCGGCGTCACGAGAGCATCCCCCCTTGCCCCTTACTTGTTCTTTAACTCGGGCATAACAGACAAATACCCCCATTCAGCCGCACCCCGCCCGGCCCACCACAAGGCGCGCCCGCTCCCCCACCCCCGCACGATGCGAAAGAGGCCCGCCACCAGGCGAAGCCCCGGTCCGCTCTCGGGAGAACCTGCCATGACCGTCAGTCTGGAGCAGTTGCGACGCTGCCATTTCGCCGTCGACCTGGGAGCGGCCCGCACCCGTGTCTACGTCAAGGGCGCCGGCCTCGTCGTCGACCAGCCGTCCGCCGCCGCCGTGAACACCCGGACCGGCGCGCTGATCGCCGTAGGAGAGTTCGCGGAGAAGATGACGGGTCGTACGCCCGACTACATCCGTGTCGTCCGGCCCGTGTCCGGCGGCACGGTCGTCGACATCGAGATGGCGCAGCGCATGCTGCGGCACCTGATCGGCGACAAGGTCCGCCGCGCCCTGCGCCGCAAGCCCCGGCTGCGGGCCGCGGCCTGCACCCCGCACGACGCCGATCCGCTGGCCCAGCGGGCCGCGATCGAGACGCTGGTCGGGCTCGGCGCGCGCCGCGTGGAACTGGTCGACACCCTGATCGCCGCCGCCGTGGGCTGCGGACTGCCCGTCGAGCGGCCCGAGGCCACCATGATCATGGTGTGCGGGGCCGCCGCGACCCAGGTCGCGGTCCTCTCGCTCGGCTCGATCGTCACCGCCGAACGCATCCCGGTGGGCGGCGAGGCCGTGGACCACGCGATCGTGCAACACCTGCGCCACGAGCACGAGTTGATGCTGCCGAGCCAGTCCGTACGCCCGCTCCAGCTCGCCCTCTCCGGCAACGGGCTCACCCCGCACGGCCCGTCCACCACCGAGATCCACGGGCGGGACGTGGCCACCGGGCTGGCCCGTTCCGTGCGGGTCAACACCGCGGCCGTACGGGACGCGATCGAGACCCCGCTGACCGCCGTGCTCGACGGCATCGGCCGGGTGCTGCGCAACTGCCCGCCCGACCTGGTGGCCGACCTCGCCGACCGCGGCATCATGATGGTCGGCGGCAGCGCCCTGCTCCCCGGCCTCGACCAGATGCTGCGCGCGGCGACCGGCATGCCGGTGCACATCGCCGAGCGGCCGGACGTGTGCGCCGTACAGGGCCTGGGCTACATGTTGGAGGGCAAGATCGAGCCGCTGGTCCTGGACCCGCTGGCCACCGCCTGAACCCGGACCCGGCCGACCCGCGTGACGGCGCCCCCGACCTCTCCCGCCTCCTCGAAGCCGTCCTGAGCGTCGGTTCCGAGCTCGAACTGCGCACCACCCTCCAGCACATCGTGGACGGCGCCGCCGAGCTGACCGGCGCACGGTACGCGGCACTCGGCACGACGGACCCCGGGCAGGACGGCCTCACCGAGATCCGCACCGGCGGAGCCGGGCCGCCGCCTCCGGGGGTGCTCAGCGTGCCGATCCACGTCCACGACGAGGTGTTCGGCCACCTCCACCTCGCCGGCAAGCGGCACGACGCCCCCTTCACCGCCGAGGACGAGCAGCTCCTGCACGTCCTCGCCGCCCAGGCCGGCATCGCGATCGGCAACGCCCGCCTGTACGAGACGGCCCGGCAGCGCGAACGCTGGATCGAGGGCGCGGCGGCCGTCACCACCGCCCTGCTCACCGGCGAGCGGGCGGCCGACGCGCTGGTGACGGTCGCGGAGGGCGCCCGGGCCCTCGCCGACGCCGCCGCGGGCGTGATCCTGCAACGCACAGCGGCGGGCGGCATGGAGATCGTCACCGCGTCCACCTACGAGGACCCGGGCGACATCGTCGGTACGACCATCGAGCCCGGCAGCCCCGTCCTGGTCCAACTCCTGGGCGGCGAACCGGTGTTCATCGACGACTCGGCGACCGACCCGCGCATGACGACGCATGTACGACACCGGTTCGGCCCCAGCATGATGCTCCCCCTCCAGGCGGACGGCCGTCTCATCGGCACCCTCGCCCTCCCGCGCCGCCCGGGCGACCGCCCCTACACGGCCGTAGAACGCCTGCTGGCAACGCAGTTCGCCTCCCAGGCCGCGCTTGCCCTGGTCCTGGCCGACGCGCAGCACAGCCGCGAACGCCTCGCGGTCTACGAGGACCGCGACCGCATCGCCCGCGACCTGCACGACCTGGTGGTCCAACGGCTGTTCGCCACCGGCATGATGCTGGAGTCCACGCAGCGCAGAACCGACGAGAGCGACCAGGCCCATGAGCTCCTCGGCCGCGCCGTCGACGAACTCCAGTCGACCATCCAGGAGGTCCGCACGGCGATCTTCGCCCTGCAACAGCCACCGGCCGAGGCCCCAACCACCCTGCGCGGCAAGGCACTTCGCGAAACGGCCGCCGCCTCCGCACTCCTGGGCTTCCAGCCCTCCACCCACTTCAGGGGCCCGGTGGACGCCCTCGTCCCCGACCAGGTGGCGACCCAACTCCTCACCACCCTCCGCCGCGCCCTCACCACCGCGTCCCGCCGCCCCGGCGTCTCCCGCCTGGAGATCACGGTCGACGTGACGAGGCCCCTGCCGGACGGCCGGGACGTCGTACGTCTGACGGTGGACAGCGACAGCGACAGCGACGACAACGTGGGTGGTACGGCGGTCAGTTGGCAGTCACCCCTGTAGCCGGGAGCCCTACGGGTTCAGTACGGCAGGAGTCGCCCCGAAGGCGTCCTGCGGTCGATGGTGTCGTCGCGGGGCGTAGCGGGCCGGCGACTGACGCGAACACGGATCTGTCGGTTCATGGCGCCCTCCCGAGGCTCATATCTCCTATGCCCCTCTGCTATGCCCCACACTCGTCCTCGCGATGCTCAAGAACATCGCCCTCGCGGAGGCACTTGGTCTGCCTCCCGAGAAGGAGCGGACAAGGGCCGGCTCCTCCCGAAGGAGGAGACCGGCCCCTGTGGTGGGTGAGGGTGATCAGCTCAGACCGAGGTCGGCCAGTGCGGTCGTCCAGTCGGTGACGATCGCGTCCTGGGCGTCGGAAAGGGTGACGGTGCCGGCGCAGACGGCCTTCTTGAGCTTGTTCTCGACGGTGTCCTTGTTGGCGGCGGTCTTGGTGCCGTACTCCGGCTCGGGCCAGAGGTTCAGCGCACTCTTGGGGGAGCCGCCGAGTTCGAGGGGGACGAAGTGGTCCTCCTCGTAGTCCGAGGTGCTGGTGTCGGTGTAGCCGTACTCGACGATCTGCGTCTTCTTCAGCGCGGTGGTGTACGAGCTGGACGGCCGGACGGTCGCGGTCCACCCGGAGACGCAGATCGTGGTGTCGATGGTGGACTGGGTGACGTCCGCGTTGAAGGCACCGGGCTGACAGGTGGGGTCGGGGAGGGGGAGGTAGGCCTGGCTGCAGCTCTGCGCGTGGGCGGTGCCGGCTGCGAACGTGAGGCCGGCGGCAGCGAGGGCGAGGGAGGAGAGGGTGGTGACCACTGAGCGGGATATTCGGGGCATGGGGGGGATCTCCCGGAGCGGTGCCCGGCAGGGATTCCGGGCGGTCGTGAGCATGACAGCACCGGGATCATCTATGCGGGTAGAGCCTTTGCCTGTCGCGAAGATCCCTTTGTTGAATGTTTCAATACCGCGGGCCTGCCGGAGGGGAAGTCATGGCCCGCGCTTGGTTGTCGGCATCGCGCGTCCGGCCGGTGACGGCCCCTCGTAACGTGAACCCCATGACCACGTTGACGCTTCTGCATCCCGGCGCCATGGGCGCGAAAGTCGGCGGCCAGGCGACCCGTACGGGAGCCCGGGTGCTGTACGTCCCCACCGGCCGCGGCCCCGCCAGCCTCGAACGCGCCCGGGAGGCCGGCCTGGAAGCCGCCGAGTCCCTCGAATCCGCCCTGGCCGTAAGCGACTTCGTCCTGTCGGTCTGCCCGCCGCACGCGGCGGAGGACGTGGCGAACGAGGTCCTCACGCACCCCTTCCGAGGCGTGTACGTCGAGGCCAACGCCATCAGCCCGGACCGCACCCACCGCATCGCCGCCGCCTGCGCCGACCACGACGTCCTCCTGCTCGACGGCTCGATCGTCGGCGGCCCGCCCGGCCCGGACAGCGCCCCGCGCCTCTACCTCAGCGGCGACGGGAAGACGGTCGCCAGGGTGGCGGCGGTGTTCCAGGACACGCGGGTCCTGGCCCGCCCCCTCGACGCCGAGGTCGGTGCCGCGTCGGCGCTGAAGATGGCCTACGCCTCCTACCAGAAGTCCGCCCGCGCCCTGGCCGCCGTGTCGCACGCCCTCGCCGCGAGCCATGGCGTGGCCGCCGAACTGGCCCGGGAGGCAAGCTCGTTGACGTCCAACATCCTCGCGGAGACGGACCAGCTGCCCAGCGTCGCCGCCCGCGCGTGGCGCTGGGCGCCGGAGCTGGAGGAGATCGCGGACACCCTGCGTACGGCGGGCCTGCCGCCGGCCCTGGCGGAGGGCGCGGCGACGGTGCTGCGCAGCTGGACGTCCGACAAGGACCGCTTCGACCTGCCGCTGGAGGAGGTCCTGGCCCACCTCCACGCGGACGGCTGACTCAGGGCGCCGAGGCCGAGGGCCCGACACCGCCCAGGTCCTGCACGCTCCCGCCGAGCCGGGAACGGAACCCCGCCAGCAGCTCCGGCGGCGCGCTGACGACCCAGCGGGTGCCGACGAGGTACTTGCCGCCGTAGACAGCGGCGGTGTCGAGCCAGGTCACCTTGAACCGCTCCTCGGGGAAGGTGGTGATCCGGTACTCCCCCTGCTTCGTACGGCACTGCCCCTCGCGCAACTCCTGCGCCTCGACCCGGATCTCGGCCGTGCAGCCGGTCAGCCCGGCGATCACCTCGACCTTCGCCGGCGCCACGACCCCGGCCTCGGGCGCGGCGGTCACCGCCGCCACCTTCTTACGGTCCGCCGCGGCATCGTCCTCTCCCCCGCCGCACGCCACGGCCAGCGGGAACAGGGCGATTGCGGCGCCGCGGCGCAGACGGGCGGTGTGTCCTCGATACGGCTGCTGTGTCCGGTGCGTCATGGCAGGGGGTACGGGTACGCCCCGGCGGGCGTTCACTCCGCGAGGTCCGCCGATGGCTCCGGGGCAGGTTGCTCGACTGGTGCGGCAATGCCCAGGTGACTGGTCGACCGGCTCTACTGGTCGGTGGGATCGGCGGGCTGGGCGGTGGGGAGTTACCGCTCAGCGGCGGTGCGGACCTGGCGGTGCTCCCGTCGGGTCCGGGGGGGCCGGTCGTCGGTTCAGGGCACCAGGACGGTGCGTACGCCTGGGACCTCGGGAGCGGTCCACGCCCTGTCGACATCGGCGAGGGACGGCAGTTCCTCCAGGTAGGTCCTGGTCGACACCGCGCTCTGGCCGTCGCCGGCCCTTGGCTACCGGTGGACCCGTCCGGGGTCGTTCCGCCCGGTCAGGTGACGCAACACCCCGCCGTTCGCGACGAGTTCGCACGGAACGACCCCCGGCACGGCAGCCGAGGGAGGTCGGTGCCTGAACAGTGCCCGGCCGCCCGGGAGTTGGCCGCCGTCGGCAGTGAACACCGCACACAGGGCAAGCCGAAGCCGGCTCGGTCGCCCATTCGATCAAGCGGACGGTGTGCCGTCCAGGTTAAAAATTGGTTAGTTCGGCTGGAATCTCACGGGCCCGCTGCGGCACGGTTCCGAAACATGTGACCGTGGCCGGATCTCGGCGGCTGATGCTGCCGTACCGGGTCGTCGGCCAGAAGCGTGCCGGGACTAGCGGAGGCATCGGAGGAGGCGTATCGCCCGGCGCTGGTCGGGCACGACACTCGGCACGGTTCCGGCGCGGCGAGGCGGGGAGCCGCGTCGCGGGAGTGGCGGACGCCGTCGCGCGGGGCAGCGATATTCGGACTCCGTATTCGGTCTGAATGCCGCTACTTCCGGTCCGAATTCCGCCAGTCGCGGGCCGCGGAGCCCTAATTGATCGAAAGATCCGGTCCACAACGGGACACCCGGGGCGTTGACAGGCCTACGACTATCGGCCTTCAATCAGGGACCACAAGAGCTCAAATCGGACCGTTGCGCTCCGCCGGGGGTAGGTTTCTGGGCTTTCTGTAGGCCATTTTTGGCATATCGGGCAAGTACGAGCCCGGCTGCTCGCCATCTCGGCATTGATGCTCCATCGGAACTGTCCATTCGGGCTCTTCGGCTGCTCGTGTTTTCGCGTGCAGTCAAGGCGGAACGAGTCAGAGGGAGTTCTCCGAATGACCGTTGATTTCATGGCGTCCGTCGACACGGACACCATCACCCGGGAAGCTGTCGATCAGCTTCTCGGCGAGTACCAGACCACCTACGAGAACAGCAGCCCCGACTATTTCAAGCTGTTCGCGGCCGACGCGACGTTCTTCGTCCAGTCGTCCCCGAACCGCATCGACAGCCGCGAGGAGTTCCAGCGGGTGTTCGCGCTGACGCCGGGCACCCCCCGTCGCAGCCAGCTCCTGTCCCCCGAGATCCGCATCATGGGGGACGCCGCGCTGGTCAGCCTGCACTCCCGCGTCGCCCTCGGCGACGAGCAGCAGTACCTGCGCGAGACCCTCGTGGTGACCCGCGGCCCCAGCGGGGCGCTGCGCATCGCGCACCTGCACATCTCCCCCCAGGAGATGCCGGCCGTGCCCGACACGGCGGAGCGGGCGCTTGAGGAGATCGCGATCATCGAGGAGCGCACGGCCACCACGGCCAGCACCGTCGGCACTCCGAAGTAAGGCACTCCAGGCCGGATGTTCCGGCACCGCTGGGGCCCGTCCCGTACGGGTCCCAGCACCCCGCACGCCCTGCCGTCGTCCCAGATCCGCCCTGACACGTTTCCGTTCGTCTTGTTCACGCAGGCCGGCACCGCGTTGCCAGAGCACACGTTATGGATTTCTGGAAGTCCTGGATCCTGGAGGGGTACGTTGTTGCAGAACATCGTGACCTGCACGCCCGAATACGCCCGACGACTCCCGGAGAAAGCCCGGCCGCTCATCCGTTACCGGCGGGAGGAATTCGGCTGGCTGGCCGCTTTCCCGGACGGATCGATGGCCATGTACGACGAGGAGGTGGAGCCCCTTTTGCGCGCGGGAGAACCCCCCGAGCGCTGCGCGAATCACCTCATCGACCGCCTCTCCGTGGGCACCGGATTCCGCTTCCGGGCACCCGCGATGGTGTGGCTTGAGATAACCCGGACCTGCAATCTCCGCTGCCCGCACTGCTTCGTCGAAGGCGGAAAGGCCCGCAGTACCGAACTGCCCACCGAGCGGATCATGGAACTGCTCGACGAATGGGCCGAGATGGGTGTCTTCTCGCTCATCATCACGGGCGGCGAGCCCACCATTCACCCCGATTTCAGCGATATCGTGCAGCGCGCCTACGACCTCGGGTTCGTCGTCGGGATCCCCACGAACGGCACCACCCTGACCGAGGCCATCATCGAACGGCTCCCGCGGGACGACGTCATCGTCAGCATGAGCATCGACGGCCTGCACGGAGAGGGGAAGTACCGCAACGAGGGCGAGTTCGACTACGTCACCCGTCGGCTGGCCGAGCTGCGCGACCGCGGCTTCAACACCAGCGTCATGACCACCACCACGCACCAGAACGTGGACGACCTGCCGATCATCCTGAACTGGGCGCGGGACAACGACATCAGCCTGCGCAGCGTGCCCTTCATCC
>Ga0307507_10009268_pt1 | contig 13181 bp, 6 predicted proteins | sample 7_EM_MG_FD_207223 | JGI IMG/M metagenome (GOLD analysis project Ga0307507, IMG submission 207223) | Populus trichocarpa ectomycorrhiza microbial communities from riparian zone in the Pacific Northwest, United States - 7_EM | ecosystem: Host-associated > Plants > Roots > Unclassified | place...
AGCGGCGCTACCCTTCTTCTCTTTTCCTTTCTCTAGCTTTGGATCCTCGTTTATAGACAATCCAATCGTACAGGCTTGCGCGACCCTCTTGCCGTGCTCGTGCCTCGATTGACCGAGTCGCTAACATTAGCCACTATAAGAAGATTATAATAGTGGTATAGTATTAAACCTTAAAAATTGTGTCCTGGGAGCTTAATTAACAACCCTTATATAAAATATTAATAATATTTAATTATAGAGCTTTAAACCAGTAGATATTTTAGGAATACCTATTATAAATAGCTCTAAGTATAAAATCTAAAATATTTAGTAGTGGCATAAGTATGGGATAGGGTATATATTTATATTCCTAAATATCTTTATATAATATAATCTTTAGGTAATAAAAACTAGCTATTAATATTGCTTAACTAACACCTACTAGAGGTTCCTCTGTCCTTCTATAGCGGGCGCTCCTAAAAGGTATATATTAAATAAGACAGATAAAGGTTTCACCAATATCCCACTAATATCCTAGAGGAGATATGGTTAGACAGATAAGGGGCAAAGGGTTTTACTAGTGTCTTAAAAGGATTATAAAGGGAGCTAGTTCTCCTCTAAAGAAGAACTAATAATTAGTCTCTAAATAGAAGAGGTTAAAAAGCATTTATCCTTTAATACATAAAGTATTAGCGACTTAGTCAATCGAGGCACAAGCACGGCAAGAGGGACGCGTAAGCCTGTACAATTGGTAGTCTATAAACGAGGATCCAAAGCTAGAGAAAGGAAGGAGAAGAATAGCAGCGCCGCTTGATATTTTATGCGGTTCTCAAGTTATATAACTTGCGTCTACTATAATCCACGTCTGCCAAGATCCACCGTTTTCCACCAGCGCCGTAACATTACCCCCCCCTCCAAAAAAGCCTGCCCTTAGGCTTTATATGTCCATATTATATCCATAGGGTATTCTTGTCTTTATGCTTAATAGGCAGCCTATTGTCTTTATTATACTAGCACTCTATCTACTTATTAAGGTACTTCGGGGGTCTGGGTTTATTAGGGTATTAGTTATAGAATTCTTTAAGTCTTTAAGGGTAGCCTATAAAGTTCTAGGCAGGGTACTAGGTTAGGTCTAGATTGTAGCCTTTCTATTAGATATAGTATTGTAGCATTCCTTATACTAGTTTACAGGCTAGTATTTCGTTAACTTTCTATTTATTATTACTATTAACTTAAATTAGTAGGGGAGGCTCATTCTTTTGTCTAGGTAGTGGGTTATTTATAGCCTTCCATAGCTTATCTAGCAAAAAGATAGAATAGACTTTAATTAAGTCTAGGAGCTTAACCTTATACAAGTTACCTTCTTTATTAAGGATCTTATATAGTCCTACCATCTTATAGTCTAGCTTACGGCTAGGCCATTTTATCTTTTAGTTCTTTATTATAACCTAGACCCTATTATCTATAGTAAAGTTAGGCTCGCGCCTATGCTTATTTGCCTACTATTCTATTAATCTCTGGGCCTTTTCTAGATTTATATAGGCTACTATCTAAGCTTCTTTTAAGCGTTTAGTATATTACTAGGCTTCCTTATAAGACAGTTTTTCGCGTATAGTTTGTAGCCCCTTTAGTCTTTCCCAGTTAAAGCTTATATAGGGTAAGTATCCTATTTCTAGCTAAATAGGTGCAAATCCTATAGAGTTATAGGGTAGGGTTACCTAGGCGTAGTTTATTAGGGGTAGTAGTTTACCCTAGTTGTTCTAAAAGTAGTTAATAAAGGGCCAGAGCCTTTAGTCTAAGTATTAATTTATAATCTCCATCTAACCGTCTGTCTGGGGGTGGTATACTATAGAAAGCTTTAGCTTAATACTAAAAATCTAAGTAAACTTATTCTAGAAGGCCAATATAAACTGCGGCCTATAATTGGATATAATAGTATCTAGTAGTCCGTAAATTTAGTAGATATAATGGATATATAGTTAGGCTACCTTCTTAGTATTAATATCCTTATAATAGGGGATTAAGAACGGGCGCTTGCTAAAGTAGTTAACTAGGATTATTACCATATTATATCTGTTACGGTCCGTAGGCAGCTTATAAAAGTCTATAGAAATATACTACTAGGGGCGTTCTGGTATTAGGAGTGGCTTTAATAGTCCTAAGGTTTTGTCCCGTGGAATTATAGACCTATAGCAGTTATTATAGTTCTGTATATAGCGGTTAATATCTATAACCATTCTGGGCTAGTAGTAACGGTTACTAATAATCTTACGGGTCTTATTCTTTCTAGGGTAGGCCGTAGAGACCTAGGTATATACTTTGGTGATAAGCTAGGTCTATAAATTCTATTTCTCTACCACTACTAGCCGTTCCTAGTGCTTAAGCAGTCCGTTTTTAAAGGACTATAGGCTAGTAGCATCCTTTACCTTTTCGCGGTACTCCTATAGAGAAGGGGCCGTACAGTTTGCCTATAGCAGTTTATTAATAAAGTTAAGTTCCATAGAGTTAATAGGATATATCTTAGCATCTAAAGGGTCTATATTTAGCTCTGCCTATATCTAGGGGTTAAGGTGCTCTAGTTATAGTAGTGTCTAGGTCTATAATAAGATCTTTATAGCTACCTAGTTACCTAGGTCCTGTTTACACCTTATAAAAGCATCCGCATAGTTTATAGCGCCTAGTCTATATATAATTAAGAAGTTAAACTAAGATAGGATATCCGCCCAGCGTGCCTACTAGGCCGTAAGGGCCTTAGTTATTATAAAGTATTCTAGGGCCTTATAATCCAAAACTACCTTAATAGGCTTAGGGGTCCCTTCTAGCTATATACGCCATTGCTAAAAGCTAGAGACAATAGCCAGCATTTCTTTATTATGGATATAGTAGTTTAGCTTAGCATCTATTATAGTCTTTAAATAGTATGCAATAGGGTGCTATTCTCCGTTTGGTTACTTCTAGAAGAAAATGCCAGCTATCACGCCGTCTAAGGCATTAGTTCCTAGCATTAAGGGCCGTTCTAGGTTAAAGTAGGCAAGTAGGGGAGCTAATACTAGCCGTTTTTTAAGCTCATTAAAGGCCTGTATATATATGGCGTTAAAGTAGAATAGCTAGTCTTTTCTAGTAAGGCGGTTAAGAGGCCAGGTAATCCTGCTATAGTTCTTAATAAAGCGTTAGTAGAAGTTATAGAAACCTAAAAATAATTATACCCCTTTTACAGTCCGTGGGGGTGTCTACTAGTTAATTATAGCCGTTTTCTCTAGGTCGGCCTTAATTCTATCTATACTAATAATAAAACCTAGGTACTTTATATGCTTAATACTGAATTCTAATTTCCTAATATTGGCCTGGAGACCAGCCTCGCAGAGCTATTATAGGACTTTATAGATATGCTCCTTATATTCTAACTTATTCTTAGAATAGATTATAATATTATTTAAGTAGGCCGTATAGAAGTTGTCAAAGTAGTTAAAGAGTATATTATTTATATATTGCTAGTACGTAGCCAGTCCGTTAGTCAGTCTAAAAGGAAGAACTTTATATTTATATATTCTATAATAGGTTTAAAATATAGTAAGATCTTCCAATCTAGGGTCTATTTTAATCCGGTAAAAGGCCTAACGGATATTAAGCTTAGTAAAGATCTTAGCTCTACTTATTTAGGTTAAAGTCTTATTAAATAAGGGCAGTAGGTAGCGGTCCTTATAGGTTATATTATTTAGTTTACGGTAATTAATACAGAAACAAAGTCCTCTATTTAGCTTTTTAGCAAAGAGAATAGGCAAGTTAAAAGGGGCTTAACTAGGTTTAATAAAGCCCTTATTTAGGTTATTAATAAAGTACTACTTTATAGCCTATAATTCGGCAGTAAACTGCTAATAAAGGGGGCTATAGCTAAGTATATCTTTCTTATCTGGCTTAATCTTAATCTTATAGTCGTATGGTTAGTGAGGTAGGAGTATATCTAATACTACCTTAAAGAATACGTCCTTAAATTTCCAGTATTAATGGGGTAGTTTTTATTCTACTAGCTCCTTATCCATAAGCTTACCTTCCTATTTGCTAAGCTTATTTTCCTTTTCCTTAATTATTCAATTAATTTTATATAAGCTAGTAGTAAAGGCAACAGTATTAGGTTAAACCAAGTTCTAGTAAAATCCTACAGCGCCAATACAGCAGATATCAACTAGTGGGAGGTCCGTAGGTTTCTTTATAGACTATTATTAGGCCGTATTTTGCAGCCTAGGGTTTATAATCTTTCTTAGCTCCTATTCTATCTTCCGCAAGTTATCCCTCCGGTCTATATATTTAGTATAGCATCCAATACTCCTTGCTATTCTTTATGGCTGTATAGGGCCTAAGTTCCCTATAGGGAGCTCCGCTAGCTTTTTACTAACTTTTTTAATCTTTGGTGCGGGTGGCATAACATAGGTAGTCTAAGGGTGGAGTAGTATATAGATCTATTGCGGGTTAAGCTATACGTTCTTTTTAAAAGCCTAGTCCCTACGTATAGTATTGGCCTGGTAAATGGTGTCTATCTATAGCCGTATAAGGTTTTCTATTATAATACTAATTTCCTTTATAAAAGAGGGTGTTGGGGGTAGGGTTTTAGGCCAGATAAGCCATCTACTCTATATATTAAGCTGTAAGCCTAGATAGGCTAGCTATTTTCTTCCTAAGATTATATTGTAGCTTCCTAGGTCTATAATAAAAAAGGGGATATTATACTACCTTTGTCTGTCTACACAGAGGTAAATCCGTAAGATAGTTATAATGGGTGGTCCTATCTATCCGTTATACCCGCGAATAGGAATTGGTTTAGGCAGTTCTTTAAGGGGTATATTTAAAAAGTTAGCCAGCCTTATAGCACACTGGGTGTCTATTAAGGCAAAGATATTTACTCTAGAGTTAGCTAAAGCAGAGGTTAAAACTTAATATCTATTACAGAATAAGGTATAAAGGATAGTGCAGCTTTTTCTACCAATTAGCCAACCTAGATTAATATATAACATATTAATCCCTTTTAACCCTAGAGAGGAGTCTTCCTTTAGGGTTCCTCTTTTTCTAACTTTATACTATCCTCCTAAATTAACAGAACCTTGCCTGTTTTTACCTTTATCTAGTAATTCTTTGCAAAGTAGTCTTTCTAGCTATATAAAAAGCAAGCTCCTTAATCACTAAGGGCCTATTTATAGGGGTTGTTATATATGGGCTAAGTATGCGCTAGACCCATAGTAGGACTAGCTATACAGCTAGCTGCTAAATTAACGGCAGGCTGTATAGCTGGTGCTATAGGAGTTATAGATCGTGCTAGGGTATTACAGGCCGTTTATAAAGTGCTTATAGTCTGGTTTAGAGAGTTTTTAGCTTTATACCGCTTAAATTATACCTTAATTTAATAGAGGCCTTAGTTAATAGCTAGGCAGTAGTCCGTAAGTACCTTTAGCGTCTATACAGTAGTAAAAACTGGTAGTACGGCGCGCTATAGGTCTAGGGTAAGCTTGTTAAAGAGGTCTAGCATTAGGTCTTTATAGGGAATTTAAGCTTGGCCAGCTAGGTATAAAAAGCGGGTCTAAAAGGCTAAAAAGGTCTCCATTATCTTTATATTAAGAGCTTTATAATTAAAGCGGGCGTTTTATGTCTTAAAGGGGTCCTTATAAATGGAAGACAGGTAGTTAACCATCTCTTCTTTAAAGAGGAAGGGGTCTGCCAAGTCCTAGGCGTATTGCGGACGTAGATGCGTCTGTGCGTCCCTACTAGTACGGCCAAAGACGTAGGCTATTTTAGCTTGGGTAGTAGGGAAGTAGTCTATATTAACTTTAAGCTTGTCTTGCAGTTAAAGCTTCCAATTGTTAAATATAGGGTTAGTTCCATCTGTAAGCAATAGGGGGTCCGCAACCTTCGCGGACCGTAATAATGCTAATACTATATATTGGGCTAGGGTCTTAAGGACTATAGCAAGTCTCTAAGTGTCTAATAACTCTTTACTAGGTATAGGGGTGTCTCTAGTTTTAAGCAGCTCTTAAAGCTATTTAATTTTAGTATTAGCTACTATAAGCTCTTCCTAGGGGGTTAAAATAGCGACTGTTTTACTATTAAAGGTATTTGTAGGTCCTACAGCAGCTTTACTAGCTGCTATATTTCTTGGCATAGTGGTAGGGGTATTAGGTAATTTCTAGTATTTATTTATTTTCTAGGGGTTCTGGTCCGTATGTGTCCTATTCTTAGGTTTCGCGTTCTGTTTGTGTTCTTTTAGTTCTTAGGGGTCTGTCCTGTCCTTATAGTCCTAGTAATGTCCTTTGTAGATATATTTAAGTTCCTTTTTAGGAAGAAAGAGTAGTTAAGCTTTAGATAATGTTAGTGACTTAGTTAATTAAGGCACGAGCACAGCAAGAGGGACGCGCAAGCCTGTATAATTGGTAGTCTATAAACGAGGATCCAAAGCTAGAGAAAGGAAGGAGAAGAATAGCAGCGCCGCTCGATATTTTATGCGGTCCTTAAGTTACGTGACTCGCGTCTACCATAATCCACGTCTACCAAGATCCACCGTTTTCCACTAGCGCCGTAATATAAAGCTTGTTCTATCTTTAACTTACCTTTTACTTATCTATAACTCTTATTCTATACTATTAATTAAATAATTATATATTCTGGTTAGACTGGCCTCTTACAATTCTAATTATTTATAATCCTTTACGGAAAGAACGTACGGCTATTAATTAACGATAATAGGCTATATCTCTTTACTTTCTAAAATAACGCCCTTACTATAAGAGGCTAGCAAAGTCTCCCTAGAGAAGTATATCCCCTCTACTTATAAAGGAGTAGACTAAGAAGCTATAGCTAGTCTATCTAACTTTCTAAGACCCTTGGGAATAATTACCGCTAAGAAGTTATTAGAGTGGTTGCTATATAAGACCCTATAAAAAACAAAGGAGTTAGAGATATAATTAAGATAAGTATTTTAAGACTACTAAAAATAATTGCAAGGACAATTAGGAGAAGTATAAATACCCTAGATATAAAGTAGACTTAAAGGGGCAACGCTATACTATATTATAATAATAGATAAACCTAAATTCCGTATAAAGGAACCTAATAAGTATAATGGTAATAGTCTTTAGAACTATAATTATTTTATCTATTAATGTAAATGTCGGTACCAGTAGAGGTTGTAAATAACGTTACTAGATAAATAGCGTAGAGCGTATGCGGTAGGGGCCGTATGGCGTGGCGTAGGTCACCTGACTACCTACGGCCCGATAGATAGCCCGACCTTTTACTACCCCTTACTTTCTCCTTTGGTAGAGAAGATAGACATAAATAAATTAAGAACCAGAACTACTATATTGCAATTATAGTATCACCCGGAGTGATACCAACACTAATTAGTGATATCATAGATTAGGAGTCCGGTGTTATTACAAAGAGAGACAACACGCGATCGCTCCTACTAAGGCCTATTGATCACGTCGCGTTTGCTAAGGAGAACCCTTCCTACTAAGGCCCCTAGGAACTTAAAGAACCGACTCCTACTAAGGCTTTGTTCGGTTCGCATCCACCACGCAAATTAACACCCAGTATGACCTCTTCACTGAGCGTTAGTACCCCTAGCAGCGTTAGCAGTACCTACCTACACCATAATCTACGCTAGTTATTATGTCCGACATAGGAATCCAACGTCCGAACTAGGGCAATGGGATCACCCTAACCAACGAGACTACTGCAGAAGATATCACTAACTACATTAACTTTAAAACCAATGAGTATACTAAGCGCAACTTTAAGGATAAAAGCTTATGGGAATTATACTAAGAGGACTTTAAGAATTTTAAGGTATAGACATTTAAAGACACTAATAGGTCTGCAATTAAAGAACTTAAATAACTACTCCGATATAATGGAGTATGGGTCTTTAATAAGAAGAGCAAGTTAGTACCACAAGCACTATATAATGTCGCTTACGAGGACAACCCTATGGAATGGTCAGATGCAGAAATTAAGCTATTTATTAAGAATAAAGGACCTTTTAATTTATACGCTATTAACTATCGTCTTAAATCACGTCCATCAACTCCCTTAATGTCGTTTGCCACTCCAGCTCCTACAGCCAAGCTCCCCTTGCCTACAAACGACACGGCTCCCCCTATGAATACCCTAAATATATAACCGACAGAAGCCAAAGCCATCGTTAATTACGGTAGAGACTTAGCAACCCTGGCAAAGATATATATAGAGGAAAGCAAATACAGTAAAAAGGATAATAACTTTAACTGTAAGCTTACGATTTTTAACGACCTTTGTGACAGAGTTAATATACTATAAGTGGCAAAGATTAAAGCCTTTCCAATAATGCTATATGGTATTGCTCTTAATTTCTACTATGGAAATAAGGCAACCTATATTACTTTTAATGGTATCTGTAACGCTATACGCAACCACTTTAAAGGACTAGAATATAAGCGTGGAGTTCTAACAAAGTAGAACGCTATAACTCTTAAGATAGTAATGGTAAAGAGCGAAGGCAAGTCTATAGAGGACTGCCTATAGCTATTACTTAACAACCTCCGTTACTTATAGCATGGTCTTAACGCTAACCTCTATAATAATGATTTCCTCTATAATAAGCTCATTATCGCTTATCAAAACGTCGCTGCTTACTAGGTAGCTTGCTCTAACCCACCTACTACACTCGCCGGCCTTATAAACAGCCTATAATTGTCAATTATTACTTATAAGAAGATTAACGGTACTATAGGATAACCCGCCAACGTATTCTTACAGCCTATAGAATAGCCTACTAACGTGTTCTTTACTAACCGTCGCTACTACTAATTAACGTCTCGACTAAGTTCATCAAATAATTGTTACAGTAATAACACTAGGACGTGCTTCGTGTGTAAGAAAGGAGACTGTTAGTTAACTAGGCATACTAAAGAAGAACATAATGAAGCAAGAGAAGGATTTAAGAGACGTGTCCACTAGTACCTTGTGGATAATAATATTAACAATAATTTTGATAAGGACATAACAGTAGTTTTAACTACCACTAGCGGCAATTTCTTCTATGATGACTATGGTGTTAAGCACTTTATAACTTTAAATGGGCTAATACCAATTGAAACCGCTAAGAATATAGTTACGTTTATAAACAATAATGCCTTTATCTATGGCCTTACTGGTAGTATAGAACCTGGTGGTATGGAACCTGGTGGTACGGAACCTAGTACAGCAAGGCGCGGCAACGTTGGTAATAAAAGTAGCAACAATAAGGGTAAAAGCGCCACCTACTTCTATAATGACAACAATGACGACATCAACATAGAGAACCTTACTGTTGATATTAACTTCCTTAACTGTTATTCCGACGACGATGAATAGGACTATAGATACTTAGACACCCCCATAATACCTTTAATATCCGTAATATCCGTAACGATATCTGTAACAAGATATCCGCGATTCCTGCCCTAAGCACGTGTTAACCTAGCAACCAAGTTCCCAATATATACTCCTTTGTACTTTCTTACCTTCTTTCTTTTTGTAAATGTCGCCAGTGTCGGTACCAGTAGAGGTTGTAAATAACGTTACTAGATGAATAGCGTAGAGCGTATGCGGTAGGGGCCGTATGGCGTGGTGTAGGTTACCTGACTACCTACGGCCTGATAGATAGCCCGACCTTTTACTACCCCTTACTTTCTCCTTTGGTAGAGAAGATAGACACGAATGAATTAAGAACCAGAACTACTATATTGCAATTGCAGTATCACCCGGAGTGATACCAATAGTAAAACTAAGTTTTGGCTAAATCTAAAATGTTACTCTAATAAGTATAATTAGATACTAATTGCTCCTACCTTCTTATATAGCACTGTTAAGAGTTTATGGACATACTATAAGAAGAAACTTACTATACCCCTTAAATTTAGTGAACTTAAGTCCTAGTTAGTTAATTAGGTCTAAGACCCTACTAATTAAGGGATGGATTATAACTAGTAATACTATAATGCTAAATAGTAAAAAGGTTAGAGTGTAGTCAAATTTATAAACTACTTAGAAGAGCTAGAAGATAATATACCCTATTTAGACCTATAGGATAATGCTATATAACTTTACTAGCTACTTGCCAAGTTATAACCTAAGATTTAATAGGCTATATAGAAGAAGGGTAAAATTTCTACCTCTTAAGAAAAGCTTATCTCTAAAGCTACTTAGATTAAGAATACTAAAAGAGACTATCTAGGTAAGTAAAAGGAATAAGACGGTAATAATAAAGAGCGTAGGACCAGACCTAGCTTTAATAATAGAGGTAGATTCTAACCTAACTACTCTATAAAAGGATAATATAAGTAGGCTTCGCAGCCCTAGAGTAACGCTGGTCAGCCCTAGAATAATAATAAGTAAAAACCTAATCTAAATAAGTAGAACTAAGAGACACGCGTTTATTATAACTGTGGCAAGAAGGGCTATATAAAGTTCTTCTACCAGTAGAAAAAGTAAGAGGATGCTTAATTAGAAAAGAGAAAGCCTAATAGATCTTTACTCCCTTATACTAGGCTAGCAAAAGAAAGAGGGAGTAAGCTACTGTATAGTTATTCCTGTCTCTATTTAAGTTAATAATAAATAGGTAGTAAAGTCCTAGGAAACGTACAATTCGAAAGAGTAGGATTAGTAGATATCCGCATCGCGCAGTAACTTCCACTAGGCTACGCGGGTGTCACGCCGTTCGCCCGTGGCGGCACAATCAGGGTGGCCAATAATCGAGTTTAAGCTAGTTTGAACGCTGCTTACACTCGTTTCAAAAAGATCAGTAAAAATCGCCAAGCTAAAAGAGCCGCATCGCACCCCACCAAAATTTGTATAAGGGGTAATTCTTTCGATTTACAACCACCACAATTAAGGTTAATATGGGTCGCCGCCTTCTTAATGAAGTTGTTTATAGAATTAGGATTCGCATTAAAGCCAATAAGGATATGGCGACTATTACAGCTGCAGTAAAGGTGGCTAAGAAGACGATTTACAAGATACAATTAAACCTTGATATTTAGGGCAAACCGTACACGCCTCCTACCGTGATTTAAGGTTAACCGAGAGCTCTGCTACCTTACCAAGAAATGGTAATATATACGCCTATAGTATTAAGCTTTTTGCTGACTGGTTTTATAGAGGCTTCTTGACTTCCTTAAAGATCAGCCAACTACATATCTAGATAAGATGCAAGCCTTCCTATTTAACGAGTTTAACGCTTAAGTATATACCGCAACTATTTATAATATCCTTAAGAGGAGTCGCTGGTTATAAAAGGCAGTTAAAGCTCATGCAGCTAAAAGGTGTGCTCCCCTTTATAACGCCTAGATTAGTATCTAAAAGAGCTAGACCGCAGATTAGCTTATATTTCTTAATAAGTTAGCCATAAATAAGAGGACTGGTAATAGGAAGTACGGCTAGTTACCAGAAGGGACTATATATAGTATAGTCCGCCCGCTTAAGAGGTTAGAGAGGTAGAGTCTTCTACCAGCTTTAACAGTTAACAAATATCTAAGCTATATTATCTTTTAAGGTTCTATTAGCTCTGTGATATTTAAAGCCTTTATAGAGGAGTAGGTACTACCTTATTATTTACCTTATTTAGGGCTAAGATTAATCCTTATTCTTAATAACGCGGCAATCCATAAATTAACACGGCTTTAAGAGCTTTATAAGCAACACGGCGTCTTACTAAAATTCCTACCACTATACTTACCAAATTATAATCCTATTAAGGCTACGTTTAATAATATTAAGGCTTAGATTAGAAGGAACCAGCAGCTAGTTAAGGACTTTAAGAGCTTTAAGAGCTTTTTATATTTTGTAGTTAGTTAAGTATATGGCATATACACAGAAGCGCACTTCTAAGAGGTAGGATATATTATAGAATAGATAAATACTATCTTAGTCACTTAAACTTTAAAATTAGAGGCCTAATTCTAACTAGCATACCAATCTTAAAGCCATATCTCTCCTACTAATCTACCGTTATGCCTTTACCTAGCTTCTCTAACTTTAATAAGTCAATATTCCATTCTTCCTCTACCAGCTTATTCTTAATTAGCCCTAAAGTAGCCCTTTACCTCTTACTACTAAACTCTAGCTTATTAGCCAGCCAGTTAAAGAACTGGCTAAGTAGCTTAACTAGATCTATTTCCAACCAAATAGGGCTTAAGTTTTAGGGTGCTTTAATATTTAAAGATAGCGTAGAATATTGACGAAGAAGGTAAGGATTTTAAGCTATTAAATAGGCCTAGTTTGCAACTAATATTATTACTAGCTGCTTAATATATTCCAGTGTAGAATCTTCCTTCTCTACTACTAGCTCCTTCCAGCTCTTCTTACTCCTCTCTCTACTACTAGCCAAGATTATTATAATATTTTACAACGGCTGCTTAACAGTAAAGGCGTTAGAGAGGAGCTCTTTATTCCACTACTAGAAGTCTACTACATCCACAGGATAATAGTTAATTGCAATATTAAGGGAGTCAGGCAACGGCTTATTCTGCTAGCACGTCTTACCTTTATTGCGGCAATGGATATTTATATAAGGCCACCAATCTGCAATTGCTGGTATCCTATTACCAGACGCTTCCTTAGCAGCAATTACATCAGGTAAGTTAGCAATTTGAACTTATATAGCTGTCCTTCTACCTATAGGCCTATTAACTACTTACTGACTTAAAGTTATAGCAGGAGCCTAAGTCTCTAATTCCTTCTCCTCAGCTAAATATAAGGCAAAGTTTAAGGAGAGAAACTTTAATGGCTAGCGCTTGTGCCACTCCTTAATTATAGTAAGCGCTTAATCCAGATCTAAAGGCGACCAAATATCTTAGGGGCAGTAATTAGCTTGCCACGCCTTCTCGTAGGAGGCAATAGCTTGGAGCTACAGTATTATGCCAAAAGTCTGTGTGCACACCCTAAAACCCCACCAAAATTAGCCAAAAGTTGCCCTTTTTACCTTTAATTTTCTCTACTAATACACTATAATAAACATAATTTTTTAATTTATATATAAAATAAATACTATTATTTTAAAAAAATAAAAATAAAAATAAAAAGTTATAAAAGCTAGAAGTTAAACTTTTAATAATTTTACTCTTTTACTAAGAAATTTCTTAGCGAGACTAAAAAAATTAAAGTCTTTTAACTTTCAACTTCTATAACTTTTTAATTTC
>Ga0307507_10009269_pt1 | contig 13178 bp, 3 predicted proteins | sample 7_EM_MG_FD_207223 | JGI IMG/M metagenome (GOLD analysis project Ga0307507, IMG submission 207223) | Populus trichocarpa ectomycorrhiza microbial communities from riparian zone in the Pacific Northwest, United States - 7_EM | ecosystem: Host-associated > Plants > Roots > Unclassified | place...
GCTAGAGCTAAGCTATAAGCTTTAGGCAGCTTATATAAAGGCCTACTATACTTTCTTACCTACTTAGGTGCTTACTCCTAGAGAGTTAAGCCTATAGGCCCTCTATTAGCGACTTAGTTAATTAAGGTATAAGTATAGTAAAGGGGATGTATATAAGCCTATATAATTGGATTGTTTATAAATAAGGATCTAAAGCTAGAGAAAGGAAAGGAGAAGAAGAGTAGCGCTACTTAATATTTTATACAATCTTCTAGTTACGTAACTACTACTATCTAAAGAATGTCTAAAACTGTCTATAATTATCCGCTATAATCTACCGTTTTCTACTAGTGCCGTAATACCCTCTAGCTAAATAGGTAGTAGTGGCCTAGGACCTACTAATTAGAAGCCTTAAAAAAAGGGATACTAGGGACGTACTATAAGGTACTAGATAAAAAAGTCTAGTAAGCTCTTATATATAGTCTAAGCATTTCATTTATATATATTAATAGGTCTTACATTTTTAGACCACTTAAGGACGCTAGGTAAGCGTATAGGAGTAACTTATAGGCGAGAGAATAACATAGTTAGCACCTTAGCCGGGTAAGTATATAGGGCGCTAGGTAATAAGTTAGGAGCTTAGGATAATTAGCTAAGTATTAGGAGCCAAAAGCTTAGGGCTAGGTAAGTAGTAGGAGTTAGGGACTAAAAAAGCTTAGAGCTGGGTAAGTAGTGGGGGGTTAGGAGCTAAAAGTACTAAGCTAGGTAAGCTACTATAAACCCTAGAGGACGCACTAGCTGGGTAAGTGCTTGGGGCGTAAAGGTAAGCTATATAAACTTAGATAAGACCCTTTTCTAATAATATAAATAAGGAACTCAATTTATGCGAAGACGCTTTTAAACGCCTAAACTATTACCTAAAAATATCTCCACTTATATTAGAGATAACGATCCCACCGTTTATACTAACGGTAGTAAACAATAGCCTTTGGAGCTTATATAGTAGCTATAGCTAGTAATCCCTTTAGGGGTTAGAAGCACGGTTTACTAACATCTTATGCTATAAGTAAGCTATAGGTATGCCTTATTTCCCTAAAAAGGTGGCACGTTTATATTATGCTACTTATATAGGTAGGGCTACTGTCTTCTATTATATGGAGATACGTCTTAAACGATGCGCCTTTTAGCTTTAGAAATTAGCTAAAGTCCTACTAGTTTTCCTAGCAGCTAGCGATAGGGTCTATAGGCGGTTAGTTAATAGTAACTACCCTAGCTAGATTTCTAGGGGTAGGTATAATGGCTAGTATTCTACTATTACCTAGATAGGGCTTAGTTAGGAGTTTAGCTAAGGGCTTAGCGTCCTAATAGTATATAGCACAACTCTCCCTTCTATATATACCTCTTCTTCTCTCCTTATCTTAGTCTACTTAATATATAGCCCTTTATTATTGCTTAATCTATTAGATCGCTCCTACGGGAAGCTAGCTATAATAGTAGGCCCGAACTAATAGCCGCTTTTAGGAGTAATTAGAGAAAGGTTTCCTCCTCTTAAAAGGCGTATATTGTAGACTATAGTGGCCGTAAGGCCTAAGTGGAACCATGGCGGACCGTCTCTTAGGAAACTTAGTAGGGGCAATTAGATAGCCTATTAAGCAGCTTTAGTCAAGCCTTATATTCCTGGTATAGTTCTAGGTTAGGTACCTTTTAGAGGCGCCCCTTTCTTATAATTAACTCTACTCCTCTAGGAGTGTCTAGGTGAGGTTCCCTTAAGATAGAAGGCCACCTTAATTTAAGATAGTTACCTAGTTAATTCTGCTAGTAGTTATATACTTATCTTAAAGATTAAGCTATATATATCTAAGTATAAGCAATCTATACGATAAAACTGCGAATAGCTTATTAAATTAGTTATCGTTTATTTAATAGTACCTTACTACTTAGATAATTGTAGTAATTCTAGAGCTAATATACGCTAAAAACCCTAACTTTAGGAAAGGTGTATTTATTAGATAAAAAACCAACGCCCTTTAGGGCTTTTTAATAATTTATAATAACTTAATAAATCGTATAGCCTTACGCTGGCTGTTATAGCTTATATAAATGCCTTTAAACCGAAGCTTGTTGTAACGGAACCTTATAGTAGGAACTACGGTGGGTTCTGTCAATAGGCTGGGTATATAGGTATAATAAGTCGACAACGTAATAATAACTAGTGGAGTGGTTGCCTAACAGATTAACTCTAATTGTATTCTAAGATTTACTATAAAGAGAGAACTATCTAGGTAGGGACTGTGGTCCTTTAAATATACAACTATACTCCTAAGAAATCCCTTTGCTCTATTTACTCTGTCTGCTCTATTTGCTCCGTCCTATGGATTATATAGATTATATAGATTATATAGATTATATTATATAACCTTGGTTACTATTCCTTGTTATATAGTTCTACCGAATCTATCTTGGACCGTGCCTATATTAACTAACTAGCTTCCTGCGACTCTTCTCCTAGTAGTCATAACATCGTACTTAAAGCGTCCGTAATACTTGTAGAATGCTATATTCCGAAGATACTAAGCTAAGGAGAAGAGGAGAGGTATATATAGGAGGTAGAGACGTAATATATACGCGTTATAATGCTAAGTCCCTAGCCAAACCCCTAACTAGGCTCCCTGTCTAGGTTACGCGTTACAGTGCCGTAACACCGGCGATGGTTTATTTAAATTTCTACCCTATTAACTTTTGATGGTAGGATAGTAGCCTACTATAGTATTAATGGGTAATGGAGAAGGAGCCTAAGAAACGGCTACTATATTACGGCACTGTTATAGACCTTAGTTAGGGGCTGGGCTGGAGCCTTGGCGCTATATATATAGACATGTCCTTTTCTTGACCTTCTTTTAGTCCTTATCTTGGAATTCTAGTTTACTGGCTACTAATAGATCCTATTCTATTAACTAAGCCTTTATATACTATATTTAAGGTAGTAGGCGCGCAAATTACCTAATCCTAATATAGGGAGGTAGTGATAATAAACCCACTTTATTTTTGCGCTTTAATATATTACCTATCCGCTCTAACGTCTACTTCTTCCCGCTTGGGTTTGCTGGCTATATATACTATAAAATAGACTCTTTCTCCTATACTATTACCTCTATACGCTGCCAAAACTAACTATAAGTACTATACTAATAACTTACCTACCTCCTATAGTAAATATCAATGGATAATCTTAACGTCTCCGCTTATTGCATAAATTCCCATATCCGCCCTTTACTATATTACCATATTAGACCCTTAAAACCTCTAGTTCTCTTCCTAACTATTAGCGACATAGTTAATTAAGGTATAAGTATAGTAAGAAGGATATATGCAAGCCTATATAATTAGATTGTCTATAAACGAGGATCTAAAGCTTAAGCAACCAGGATAGAATATTTTATAGGATTACTAAACTAAGTTAGTGGTAGATAGGTAGACGTAGTTATTTAACCAGGTAGGATAAGAGGCGGCGATTAGGAAGAAGTTTTTAAAGGTATATAGTAAGTTAGATGTTAATTAATAGGGTGTTAATAGTATTAATATATATAGCAGCAGGATAGTTAGTGTTACAGCACTAGTGGAAAACAGTAGATTATAGTAGATGTTATAGTAGATATAGGTCACGTGAGCCTACGTGACTTGAGGACCGTATATAACTTTAAGTGGCGCTACCCTTTTTCTCCTTTCCTTTCTCTTCTATTAGATTGTCCTATAATAACTCCTATAGGATCTTTGGTATATAGTGCACTTTTTAGCTATTAAATAATAATAAATCCTCTACTAATAACTGTTAGCTCTCCCTAACCAACTTGTAGATTACGTTACGGAACTGCGCTATATTAAAATTTAACCCCTTATATAATAACTTATTGTAACCTATCTACTTAAGAATAATAACTATACTAGTACCTAGTCGCGAGTTATTAAGGAAACCGCTCTGAGTTTTCTATAACATATTAAAACTTAGTAAAATTTTCTATTTCTAACCTAAAGTATAGGATTAAAATAGCCCTAAATATGGAATAATTAGTATATATTACTTATCTCTTTTTCTATAATTTTATCCTTCTTACCTAACTATTTTAATACTTTTTACTTATTACCTCCTAATACTATTCCTTTCTTTTGCATTTCTAAATCGATCTACTTCTAAACCTCTCCGTCTGTAAACCCTAATATCGCCGCTACTGCTTCTTTTAATACCCCTATATATTGACAGCAAGCTCTTTCTCTTTATTGAAATCCCTACCCCCTTTCTTTGTTTTCCTCCTATAAATGGTAGATGTGTTGCAGTGCCTAGCAAGTGTTACATTATAAAAATTGCTGGAATTGGACCCTCTCTAGAATCCCTACCTATCGCTCTATTGTCTTTACCTCTTTTATGTCGCCGCAATTCTCCTATCTATGCGTTGTCTCCCCCCTATATTGCGCCTTGTATATAATGTAACCGATTTTCCACTCCTTAAACTGCTAAGGTAAATCCTTTATCCCTAACCTCTTATGTGCGCGCCGTTCTATTCTCCTCTGTTAGATAATATCCTAACGCTATCTTTTAGTTGTAAATTTATCCTATATAGCTATTGCTCCTTTGTTTCCTTCTAATCCACTATTTTCTTTACCTTCTGATTTTATTACCTTTGCCTCCGACCCGTTTATATCTTAACTTATTTCTTTTACTAACCGCTTGTCTTCCTGCTTGGACTTGCTTATTATGCCTAACCCTTTAGCCCTATTAACTGGAGCTGCGTCTAGCCGCTTGCTTAGAGTTGCTTCTTGGTTTTCTACTACTACTCTTCCTCTCTTTATCCCCCTTAGGTTGCCCTTATATATATTACACCTCTCCTCCCCTATCTTGCAACCTATATAATTAGTCCGTCTGTTTATCTCATCTATCTCCTTATCTAAAGCGATCTGTCTGCAATTCTTACCTAATATAAACTCCTTTATTAACTTATCTACCTTCTATCCCTGCTCCTCTACCCTCTTTCTATCTCTCGCCATCTACTATACCCGTATAATGATTGCCTCGCTCTTTAATCTATCTCGTCCCGCTCTTCTACTTTTCTATATATAGTCACGCATCTTCTTTAATATTCCTATGTGTATAACTACTTATATACTTTATGCGTCGATACCTAACCCTAGCGCGTTTGTTGCTACGAATACTTACTCTTACCTATTAGTTAGCTGCCGCAAAATCCGCTTCTTTGCATCTGTCCCTATATTATAGTAATACACGCTACAGCCTACCGCCTTTGCCACCCTTTTGGCCTGCGCGATCTCCTTATAGTATACAATAATCTGCCCTAGTATAGGATACTGCTTTTTCTTCTCCTTTACTAGCGACTGTACCTTATTATCTTCCTGTCCCCGTTTATATAACTATACCTAATATTCCATGTTCGTTCTTGTTATCTTTTTCTAAAACTTAACTATATCTCTCCTATCCAATCCTATTGCTTTGTAGAATTGGATTTCATTCCTTAGTGGTAGCGTTGCTGTTAAATATATAAGTTACGTCTGCTTTTCTGTTATCTCTACTAGCTTTAATATCCCTGGCTGCCATTTATTATCTGAATCTAACATAATGTGGCACTTATTAATTACGATCTGATCTAGCTGCTTTATTGCTTTCTTTTTGTCAATAAACCTACCAAATATTGTCAACACCGCCGCTTCTAGCGTGGCTAACACGATGCTGGCCTAATAGGGCGGCCTTTGCCCGTCTTACTCTATATAGCTAATTCCTGCCTTATCGTATCTATCTTTTAAGTCCCCTCGCAGTGAATTTAGTAATATAATAACAATTATCACCCTAGTCCTCGTGCTTGCCGCTAGTAGTATAAAAAATATACTCTTCCCACCTCCCGTCTATATAATAATTAGCACCTATAACTATCGTTGTATAATAGCCTCTAGTCTGGCTCTCTGTAGCCCTTAAAACTCTGCTTCTGGTCCTACTAGCCGTTTTAGCTGCCTTTTTAGATCTGTCTTACGTAACGCCCTCTATTATTAGAACTCCTCCTATTCCTACTCTGCCTGCACCTATTACCGTGTGTTTGGATTAATATAGCCTTTTTTTTACGCCGACTAAAATTTTAGGATGCGGTGCTAATCTACGCTGACCTTCCGGAACTCCTGCCTTTCTGACATAGTATGGAACGGCAATTCTATTAATAGTCTTCTGTATATTATCTCCTTTGTCCGCTTGTAATGTCCGGACTACCTCTCCTATGTATTGTCTGTCTTGTCGCTGCTTTTTTTGTTCTTATATACCAAATCCAAGTTCTAAAGGACGCCCTTATCCCTCGCCATCTCTTTCTATATAGCTGGGTAGACATGCCGCCAAATGCTTATAGAAATTCGCGCGTCTATTCTATTAGATGTCTCTTGCTGTATTACTCTGCGTACGCAATTAGAGCCCTAAAAGCCGTTTGGATTACTTGCTCTCTCCTCTAATTTAGATGTATTCTAGGCTCTCTTACCATCGCCCTTGCCTCCACTTTTATTGTCGCTCTATTTTGCTACGTTAGTTCTCTCCTGGTTATCTCCATCCTCTTTATCCTTACTATCGCTCCACTGTTCTTCCGGCTCCGGCTCCTATAGAAAGGCTTTGATTTCATCCTGCCCTCTATATAGCATCTATAAAATCTCTACGTACGGCTGAACAAGCTATAGGTAATATATAACCATCTTGCTTACCTCTCTTAGTATATACTAATGGATAATCTTGACCTTCTTGCTCGCGCTGTATCCTTTATGGTATGACGTCACGAATGAAACTAGTCCTCTGTTAATATAAACCCCTCTAGTGCCTCTGCCGTTTACACTGTTCTTATACTGGATGCTCACGATCTCCGTTCCTCGTGCTGGCGTACTGCCTGTTATGTGGACTAAAACGAATAGTCTTTCCTTGAATCTCCGTATGGCCCGCATGTAGTTAAATACGCCTTGATCTTTCTATGGAATGCCTTTATTACCCTCTATATCACTCTATTCTTTATATATAAATTTCTTCTTCGGCTTCTCCTCCGCTAATACCTATCTAAATAGCTATCTCTCGTCGTCCTCTTTAAACGGGTTATAGGGGTCTTTTAGGAAGTTCCAGCCTTCTATTATCTCTGTATGGTTGTTGCGTAGCTCCTCTAACTTCAAATCCGGTAGTTACATGGTCCCCTTTTGGACAGTGCCTCGCTTGTTAACGTCTAATAAAAGTAATTCCTGCAATAGCTGCAATTGGACTGTTTTGTATAGTCCCTTAACCATTAACTGTAAATTAACTAGCGTAAAGGTCTGCTTCTTAATCAAGATCTTGTTGCTATTCTATGCCACCCTTTCTTCCCCAGTTGTGCCGTATTAGATGCTAAACCTGTATGTCCTTATGTGCAAAACCCAATCTATAGGAGTGGGCATTCCTCTATATGTTGTTAATGTTATAAATTAGTGGACCATCTGTTTTACTAGCTTAAAGGTAGATGGCGCCTTTGTTTTGCTCTTATGCGCTTCTAAGCCCTATCTCTATAATCTATATATTTCTCTTTGCCGAACTATATGTGCCTAATAGCCAACTAACGCGCATACTACTGTTATAATTGCTGATAAAACTGGTGTAAAGTTTTGAGCCTTAAACTATCCGCCCTTATTTGCGTCTAAACCGATCACCGCTAGTCTGCTAATAATGCCGCTTTTATACTTACTTAACTTTAGCTTGTGGTTAAATATAGCTATCTAAAATGCTAAATAAGCCTCTTTAATCTTCTGCCTTCTGGTATAGACATCCAATCTACCCTCCTTATTTCCGCTAGTAAGCGACTAGATGGAAAATAAGCATCCCTCCTAATGTGGAGTTAGCGTGTACTGCGGCCTTTTAGCCTTTGCATGCGTTCTCTATAAATATTGGAGAATCTTAGCCTAGTGGTTGCTATACTTACGGATCGTTTGTACCTTATACTTCGCGTAAAATAGTTGCTTATTTAAACGTTCCCTAACCTTTTGTCTGTTAATGTATTTTAACGCAGATCTGCTTATTATATTTAACTAATATATCTAGAACGCTCGCCTAATTAATTGTTTTATTACTTTACATACATCTACTAACCCTTTGTCCCCTTCTCTCTCTACTAATTAGTCTGGAGAATGATGCCACTGCTACTACCTCCCCTGCTGCTCTTCTGGCTCTTCCCTAATAGTGGGCTGTGTTAAATTGATTAATTCTTGTTAAATACACTTCTATACGTGCTCCTCCCAACCAGTAAATTCTAGTTATGGGTTTATAATAAATTAATTAGTATTCCCTTCTATTTCTCTTTTCTCTTTTACTTCTTTAATCTCTTTCACTTGCCGATCTAGCTCCGCTTTAGCACGCTTAATAACCGGATTAAATTCTTGCGCCGTTCTCTCCCATTGCTGGATGACTTGAAAATATCTCTGCCACTCTCCCTAAATAAAAAATCGCTGGCAGTCTTAATCCGCTACCTATATCTTATTTACCGTCTTATAATATTTTACCTAGCTGTTTTCTCCTTGCTTCTAGTAATTTACCTATTGATATTTTTCCTTGCAATGTTCCTGGATGCCTTTAATTGTCTGGCAAATATATATATCTGGGTATATTGTTCCCTCTTTACCTTCCCATTTATATAAAAATCCGTCACGGAACACCGGAAGCCCTGGGATAACCTTAATAAGCTCTTATAGGTAAATAACTTTGTTTTTTGTCTAAGCAACATTGTCTAACTCCCTAACAAACCCTATAATGGCTTCCCTTGTCTTCCTAGATGTTTTTCCCTTATATTAGTTGGATAAATGCCCTCCAATCTAATTAGGGGTAATGGCGTATAGGCAACGTTTACAAAGGATAATTCGATATTCGGGCATATGCTTAAAAAATTGGTTAAACTGTTCTGCGGCTATGGCGGCAATACGTACTAACCATCTTTATGTAATAATTTAGCACTATTGCTTTGACCGTCTATATCTATATATATTAACCCGTAATCTTTTCTTTTATTTCCTTAGTTCTACTTAACTTTAACTATGTTAACTAAACCGCCTTATCCCGCCCTTCCGCCTTTACCTGGTTGGCTGTCGCGTGTGATGTAGCTGCTCGTTAATAGAGCACGGACGGTTTATCTCCTAAAATAGACGTATTAATAGCGCCACTAGTAGTGACTTATTACTAGTCTAGTTCCCCCTTTTTGTGCCGTTCCTCTTAAATAAGGATCACTATAAGGCCGGCCCAAGTCCTTGCTATTGCTATATTTATAATCCGATTGGTCTTCTACTGTAATACATTATATCGGGCCACTTAGGTAGCGCGGTTTTCTTACTAGCTTCTGAAAATACTCCCTATATAAGCTAGGTGGTGTGCGTTGTTAGTTATAATAGTATTTCTAATTTCCGTGTCTAAGGGGAACGTAAATCTCTATATTATTAAATGCCTATGGCTGCATCAATCCTAGCCTCTGGCGTAACCCCTTAAGAAACGCGAACCTTCCTTCTACGCTTACTTCTCGTATTGTTTATCGGCACTGACACCCCTGTAGTATGGGTGCGCGACAGCGCTAACCCTAGCCTATTATTCTTTATTGCAAAGTTACCTGAAGATGTATTGCAGTGGATCCGCCAGTCCTGCAGGCCTAAAGTGCTTCCACGACTTAAACCCGAGCTTAAATGGGAACGTAAACGGGTTAACACGGACAACGCTATTCCGGACTCTTAACCGCAAAGTAAGGATAACAGCGACTACGGTAGCCTGGTATAGGTTCGGTCCACGGCCAATATTGTTGATGATGGTCTAGATATAAGCGGTAAGAGCGCCTGTTATAGAGATAAAAGGCCTATGTCTAATGCTTCTTCTTTATCTTAACCGCCCACTAAGCGTGCTTGGGACTATATAGCTGCATTGGAGCCAGAGTACGTCACAACCGTCGGTAATATAAACAGGCGTAAAGAAAGGGAAAGGCGTAGAAGGTTGGAAAATACGCTTTTAGAGGTGTTTGTAACTAAGGAGGAGGATGACATATAGGATGCATATATATAGGAGAATGGAAGGAAGCTTGCCTGGCTGGCCAAACAGCCTAGCTATATAGGAATGGGTAGACAAGAGGCATCTATATTGGTCTATAGGGCAAGCGCTATTAGTAGTAGAGAGGCTGTTAAGAACATAAAGGCCGTACTTGCCCACTAGCAAAAAAACAGTACTATGGATTTGAACCGCCAGACTGCTCCCTAACCGTTGTTATAGTCCTTAGTTGCTTTTAGCTCTAGTAGCCAAAACGTAAATGCTGCGCTATTGGGTTTCCAAAAGGCTTTCTTTAACCTTGCCACTATTAAAGTAACTGGGATACTTTAAGACATTCTCTATTATTATTATCTCGCATACCTCTACGACTGTTATTGAAACGCGGAAGCACTTCTAGACCATACGCTATTAAGCGTATGGGGTAGAGGTATTAGCGACGCCTCTTTAGTTAAGAACTAGCTCTTTAACGCACTTTACCCATCTACTAATACGCCTTCTTTATTGCTAGCCGACTCCTCGGCTCCATCTAGTAAGTAATAGCGCTACTTTACAAAGTGTCTTGTTAAGGGCCACTGATGGTATTGTATGTGGGAGACACTTGGTTCTAGTATTTTTGCTTTTGTTCCTATATCTAAAGTACCTTATTCTTTTATTGAGCGGCTCTTGTTAGCTGTGTTTAAGGTATTCCTTGACCTTATTAAGCGATTCTACCTAGACGCTATTAAGTTTGGTTGACTGATAGAGCACTTTATATAAAATGCCTTAATGGGCCGCTAGCTGCCTTAGAGCCATCTTCCAATTAAAGATATAAGTGATGATCGACTATAGGAAATATATCTTTCCGACGTGGTCTAGCTGTTTAAGCGTTATCCTATACTAGCTATTAAGGATATTTCTTTACCTATTTAATGTTATTTTTATTTGATATTATATTATGTAACTTAGTTGTTGTTAACCTTTTATCTTAACCTTCTACTTAGATAGTTTAATAAATTACTCTTTAATACACTTAATATACTGTAATCGTGCTTACCTTAACCTACGCGTTTAACATTTAATAAGTTGGTAGGATTAATTTTGGATAGATATATGCGATAAATATATATTTTATAAAAGCCTTTCTAAAAATCTTGTATACGTTAAGTTATAGCGGCTATAATTTAGGCGGTCGGCGCTTTAAAAGCCAGCACTGTAATTTTTTTTTGCGTATGCTGGGTAAGCTTTGCGACCAGGATATATGTTAGTGCTTACTGCGCGAATATTAATATTACCCCAACTAACCCTAACTTTGCAACCTATCTAATGGGGTTTTTATTAATCTAAATATACTAAGGGGTAGCAATTTCTCTCTTTTACTATTTATATAAGTTTTGGAAATATTTAAGCCTAGGAACCCTAAACAAATTAGCCCCCATATTTTAAAGGAATTAGGTCGTTTGCCTAATCTCTTAGCATCCCTTTATATGGGCATTTTAAACGAATTAGCCTAATTCTGTTATTCTATAATTGTGAAGTAACCCCTTACTTCTAGACAATAATTATTATAAGCTTTATAGTATAAAGAATAAATAAGCGACTTAATTGTAAATCTATAGAAATTAAGTAATATAAATATATAAAAGTAGACCCCAAACTCTAAAGCCTATAAGTTATTTTAACCATATCTAAGACATATAAGGGTAGTACTAACGCTAGTAAAATAGGGTAATATATAAGGTCTAGTAGTTAGTTACAATTATCTAATAACTAATACTGTATATATATTATAATATAGTAATATTTGTGCATGTTAATTAAAGTATATATACTAACAACTTCTTTTATAATATTAATATACTAAAATTATCTTCTTTTACTATATTAATATATTAAAATTACCTACTTTCTAACCTACTAAACAGCGGACGTATAGCATTTATTCTACAAATTATATATAGGTTTACTCTAGTAATACTATAACCAACTACTAATACTATATTAAGATCGTTACCTAGAAGGCTTTAAGACAGCCACCCTATATATTAACTTGTAGATTAATATTACCTGTAAATTACTGTTCCTATTTTAGTTACCTATTACCCCATTATATCTCCACCTTCTTTATATATATATAGAGCCTCTAAAGCTACATTTATAATTAAGTCACTTATTTATTCTTTATACTGCAAAGCTTATAAATACTATTTATTCTCTTATATTTATAAAGAAATAAAGATCTAATATAGTAATATTTTATTACTAGTAAAAAAATTTCTAAGTTTTAGTTAGGGCTTATAGGGTAAGAGTAAGCAAGTAAATAAGAGAAGGGGAAAATTAAATTAGGGTAGAAAGATTTTAGTATTTCTAACTAGTGGCCAGATATTCCCTTTAGGCCTTAATACTACTAATATATTAGCGTATAGATCTATATATATTTGTAGTAGAACTCTATTAAAATTGTTATATATTAATATAGTTATATTAGGGGATATAGGGAACGCTAACCTTATAATAAAACGTTATTAAAGGGTATATAAGGGAACGGAAGTTCCTTTAGGATATAGGCTGCTTAGGAGATTTTAAGTGCTATAAAACTACTACTATAAATAGTACGCCGCTAGAGCTAAGCTATAAGCTTTAGGCAGCTTATATAAAGGCCTACTATACTTCCTTACCTACTTAGGTGCTTACTCCTAGAGAGTTAAGCCTATAGGCCCTCTATTAGCGACTTAGTTAATTAAGGCATAAGTATAGTAAAGGGGATGCATATAAGCCTATATAATTGGATTATCTATAAATAAGAATCTAAAGCTAGAGAAAGGAAAGGAGAAGAAGAGTAGCGCCGCTTAATATTTTATACAATCCTCTAGTTACGTAACTACTACTGTCTAAAGAATGTCTAAAACTGTCTATAATTATCCGCTATAATCTACCGTTTTCCACTAGTGCCGTAATACCCTCTAGCTAAATAGGTAGTAGTGGCCTAAGACCTACTAATTAGAAGCCTTAAAAAAAGGGATACTAAGGACGTACTATAAGGTACTAAATAGAAAAGTCTAGTAAGCTCTTATATATAGTCTAAGCATTTTATTTATATATATTAATAGGTCTTACATTTTTAGACCACTTAAGGACGCTAGGTAAGCGTATAGGAGTA
>Ga0307507_10009270_pt1 | contig 13178 bp, 9 predicted proteins | sample 7_EM_MG_FD_207223 | JGI IMG/M metagenome (GOLD analysis project Ga0307507, IMG submission 207223) | Populus trichocarpa ectomycorrhiza microbial communities from riparian zone in the Pacific Northwest, United States - 7_EM | ecosystem: Host-associated > Plants > Roots > Unclassified | place...
CCCCTTCGACACCAAATCTCATGGCATCATCAATCATCTAACTAATCTCTGCCCCAAACTTCAGGTCGCCATGGATGCTTCGCATACCACAAGTGGGGGAGTTGTCGCCAGGTTGCTAGTTACCACCAGTTCTGGTGCAATCCAGCTCTGGCAACAAGGTGAACTCAAGTGGACGAGGGAAGAATCGCTAGCAACAAGTACATTGGCTAAATTCGTCGAACTTCCGGAGCGCGTAGCCAGTAAATCCAATCTCCATAGTTCTCTGATGCTCAGGTGCCGTCATGTTAATTTCTCGAGTTTCGCAGGTTCTAATAACGTCTTAGAATTTCCGTCAACTTTGTCAAACGTTCCGTAACAGGTTCCTACGCCTCAGCTTCTCCAGCTTCAGTGCCGTCCTCCGCAAATGAAACCCTGTCAAGAGATGCCTTTGGGTTCAGGGAGGTCATCGTAGCAACTACCGCGTTTGGCAAGGTTTTCGGAATTGATTCTAGCAACGGCGAAATCCTCTGGAGCCGCGTTCTAGGATTGGGATGGGCGGCAGAGATTGGAGGAAGGATTCGCCCTGCCAAGTTCTATGTTACGCGCACGATCAGCGATGGTTGCGATCCGGAAGTGGTTCTTTTTACCCAGAGAGGAGCTGATAATGTACGTTACGTCCTTTTCGAAATGGTTTGCCACTCACTCGAGAACCTTGTCAGACCCTGCTTGATACCGTTCTCTTCCACATCAATGCTGTAAATGGTGAAGATGTAAGGCGAGCCTCAAAGAAACATGATGTATTCGAGGGGTTGGACATCATCCAGGGACCGCTCGTGATGGGCTTCCTACTGCAAACAGGACCCAAGGCAGTTGTGCTGCTCGATGAAGTCCTACAGGTCAGTTTGCCACGTCGAAGTTTTCCCTCGCATACTTACCAACCACGTTGCTGGTAGGTATCCTTGTATCCCACCAACGCAGCCACACAAGCCGCATTTGCAAAAGTTTCGTCCCCCCCTCTCCTTCCCGTTGCGAACAAATGTCGAGGGCCAGCAACACATTCAGGGTCATCAGATTCTCTTCAACTTTGAGCTCAGTGATAAAGCAGTACCTTACACTACCTGATCTCTTAATCTTGCACCAAGCGAAAGCATCCAGCAGCTCCTCCCTCCGGGCCTGTCGCCTCAATTGGTCGAGTCTTAGGGAACAGGACGACGCTGTACAAGTGCCTCAACCCTCGCTTGTTTACTCTCCTCACCGACGAACATGTGCGCTTTGTACCTACTCTCGTCTTCATGGACCATCGTGATAGATAACCGAGTTCCCACATTGGTAGCAGTAATTTGATGCTGATGACACGGTGACTAGCTCGTCGAACATGTACTTATATCCTTCTTGCACAAGCTGGTGGGTGCGGGCAATTAGGTCAAGTGGTTGAAGTGAATCAGCGCTACTACGGAGATTTGAGCACATCTTGTGTGATATTCTATCTTAGAGGCCAGCCGGCATCGTCAGAATGTCATCTGGGTCGAATCTCGACGGACTCTAGATCTTGATAGAAAATAATCATGTCCTCAACATGTACATAGTCATAACAATAAGCATGGGATGCGCAGCCCCAAATGCTCCCTCGTCCCCCTCATCCGATCACGCACAGATCAGCCAACCATATACCATGTCGGTAATTGAAAAATATCCCCAACGCACCACTCCGTCTCATCCTCGGTCTCCTCGATGTGGATGATTCCAGGGCCAACCATCTCAACTGTGAAGTAACCCTCTGATACGTTTTTGATAGCGTCTTCATCAGGTCGAGATCTATCCATCTTCTCCAGTCCTCTGGAGTTGGCTTGGTAAAAACTTTCTTCCAGCAGAATCCACCCTCCAGTTCCGAGGCTTCGACAATGGTGGAGTAATCATCAGAATCAACGTAATCAGGGGCTGGTAGCATTTTAGAGGAAAGTGTGAGTTCAATGCGAGCTGTCTCGATGCACTGATCTTGACCGTTGTTTACAGCTGCTGGGGGAGAGGTCCTACCAAATTAGGAGAAGTCGCACGATGTGCAGAGTTCGGCATTCGCTCAAGAATCAATAGGGAGTCAGAGCCTGCAAATGTGATATGAGACATCGCTCAGTCATCTCATCATTCATGCCAGTCCCTCCCCGCTAAGCTCAATAAAAACAGGCAAGTTGGAACAATTAAACTTTGATAGCAGCCGACTTTGGTGCATGCATGAATACTGATGTAAAATCTTGGTAAAATCCACAGTAAACCAAGGGGGTGGCGGAATGTGGATCCCATATATAGGGTTGGGGGTGGGAGTCCGCCAGGGGGTTGAAATTTTTTTTGTGACCTACATTAGAAAACCCCTTCAATCAGCTCAAATAACACTCACAAAGAAGTTGGGAAGTTCAGATGTACGGCAAACACCTAATTTATGTATTTGCTGTCTGAAATTATGACTGAGAGCCAAAAAAAAATCAACAAACTTTTTTTGTAACACTGCTCAGGTTTGCAAAAAGGATGGCTAAAAAGAAGTATGTATGTTATGTGTTTAATCTAATCCAATATTATATTACAGAGAAATTGACATAAACCCCGAGGGCATCGATGTTGGCTGTAAGATCAACCCTGCACCTGTTCCCCAGGCTGTTCTTCCAGAAGGCAACGATAATGACAACCAGTGCACATGTGCACATGGTCAGAAACACCTGCAATTGGATCAAGGATGTCACAGTTGCAGGGAGGAAGTTAGTTTGGTTGAGAGAGGGGGGGGAGATGCTATTGAATGCAAAGGAGAGGGTTGCAAGACTCTATGGGTACATGAATCTTTTTGAGATTATCTAATTGTTTTGCTGATCAAGCTGTTCACTTTAGTTTCACATGAAATGCATGAACATTAGTCATGCATCGAAGTCTTGGATGTGTCCCACTTGTATGGATATGGGGGTGAAGTGTTGTTGCACATAGAAACTTAAAAAATGTTATCTATTACCTAATTGATTATGTTTTTGACATAGGAAGTCAGAAAATTTCCTTTTTTGGGGGAGAGTAGGGGGGGGGGGTTGGATGAGGGTGCTCTAATTATTTTTGTGACTGTATATCCAAATTCCATGTTCCACCACCCCCTTGCAGTAAACTTTCAATTTCAATGCTCCCTGGTGTTTAACTTGAGTTCAAGCCCACCTCTGCCTCATTCCATCGATGAGCCACTTGAACAATGGTATCAAGCCCTCCTTCAACTTGCCAGTTGTAAATCTGGCCCCAGAACTCATCACATCAATTCTATCCCACCTAGAAGATGACACCTGCTCTCTCTCATGTTCTCTCACAAATAAATGCTTCACTTTCCCTTTGCATAGAGTTCTCGTCTGAACCATTGCACTTGACACACCCACTGGGGAAGATCTTCACAAGAAATATGTTGCCTTCTGCCATTGCCTCATGACTGCCAATGGTTCATCCTTGGCCCAATTTATCCGCTTTTTGAGTCTGCGCTTTGGAAAGGGGGTCTTGTGGGCTGTAAAACAAGATTCTTACCAGCTAGAGAAGGATGCTATGCTGGCATCCACCTTTTCCTTGATCGCAAATCTGAAATCCCTGATGATCCACAATGGAAGTGACCCCCTTGTAACTTTCCCTAGCACTCTTTGTCCATCTTTGCTTGCCCTCTTTGTGTTGCCCAGCCTGATGAATCTCAAGCTGCAGAGGATCAAAAGATGGACAATGTATATCTCTGGCATTTCACAAATCTTAAGCATCTCACGCTGGAGATGGCTCAAGTGGATCGATGAGGAGACTGGCGCGAATGCACGCAAGGTGGTGTTATCATGATGGTCCTGTCTCTACATGTGCATGTCTACCTCTAAGGCTCCTGCCAAACATGACCAAACACATACTCTGCAGTTCTGGAGTGTCGAGGCCCGACACTCCATGTGCCCCCCCTTTCATATGGCAATGTCCTCATTGCCCCGCGAGCTAGCATCCTTGGTCAGCGTTATCCCTTCAGCAACTATCCCCATCCTTGCTTGTCTCCTCCTCATCCACCCACTCTTCCTCTGCCAACTGCTCCTTCTCTTCTTCGGCCAACCATTCCTCCTGTTCTTCGGCCCCTTCATCAACCATCTCTACGCACATTTCTTCATCAACCGTGCCCGTTGTCCGTTGCTCGTTCCCCCTCCTTAGGTCCTCCTTCTCTTTCCCTTGTCGATTCTCCCCGTCTCTTTCCGTCTCCCTTTCCTCCTTGATCTTTGTTAAATCGGCCTCCCCTTCCTCGGCTTCCTCCTTGCGACATCGTTCCTTGACCTCCTTCTGCGCTCTTGCTAACTCTGTTCCCTCTCTTGGCCAAAATCTCCGCAAACGTCGCGCGCTGAAACGCCCGTTTATTGGGGCACCTATCAATGTCTTCAGGGTGTAGGAGTTGAGGATTCTGGAAGCAATGCGGTGTGGTGGGGACCACTTCGGAAGCAGTTTGCGCTCGGTTTTGAACGTGTCATCTAAATCACTATGGTAGATCTGTACTAGTTGACCTTTGGCAAATGTGACTTCACCTGGTTTTCGCACTAAGACCCTCTTGTCGAATGCCTGCTTCCTCTTCACTGCATGTGCCACTACTTTGGTGTAGCCATCTAGGCGTTGTTGAGCCATGTAAGCCATTTGCATGGCGACATCCTTTTCCATGACCGGAAGCATGCTGCAGTCGACATTGGTTGGTTTGGTGTTCACCACCAAACCCAGCAATAGCTCCTTTGGGGAGAACTTCAGTGATGGCAGCAAACACCAGTTCATGATCCGTATCGCTTCGTCGAAGTGCTTCAGCCATGACCCTGGTATGTTCTTCCAATCCATCGCATTATATTCGTCTTCCCCTAGGTTGGGTGAACACAGTCGCTTGAGGATGTGCAGTAAGATCTTGTTGGCGCCCTCAACCAGGCCATTTACCCAGGGTGAATATGCCGACACCACATGAGTTTCCGTGCCCCATTCTGCACAAAGATCATGCACCGTGTTGTTGTTAAAGTGGGGACCTCCGTCGGTCATGAACACTTCCGCTGGTGTGAACTTGTGAAATATTTTCTCGAGCGCATCCTGCGTAGTCTTGCCGCTACTCGTGACCTTGAGCTTAAAGCCCCATACATGCTGTGAGTATGTATCCAGATACAACCCTACCATGTGGTAGCCACCTATTCCCTTTGGCAACGAAAGGTAGTCCCCAACCAGAAGTTCAAATGGATGTCGGCGCGTGATTGGGTCTAAAAGTGCATGTAAGTGTGTGCCTCCGAAGTTCTTACAGTGCGTGCAGTCCTTGATGCCGGTTATGATGGAGCTATCCAGGCCAGGACTCCATATACGGTCTAGCAGGGCCTTCTTGACCAAGTCCCTCTGCCAGTGTCCGTTCTTCACGTGTTCCTCCCTCACTAGTTCCACTGCCTCTTTTGGGGACACACACTCCACCCTCGCACGTGCCCTCGTGTGGTGTCCTCCTGCCACCTGCCACAGCTTACCGTCCTCGATCATATATTCGGAGGCTCTGTGGCACGCTTGCTTCCACTTTCGTAGGCTGGTCCCCTGGTCCAACTCAAGCAGGGCATCAATCACCTCAAGGATCATTGGCACATCCTGGAACCGCTCCCTCAGTGCTGACATCTCAGCTGAACTCACATCCGCCATGTGGAACAGGTCATGGTTGAGGCCCGCTGTTGCCTCCCAATCCTCAGATACCGTCCATTCGCTACCGTCACCCTCCTCCTGGGGGGTTCCTTCGGCGGCTCTACTTAATCCATCCGCCATGATGTTAATGTGCCCAGGAATGTGGCGCACATCCACAATCTGGTGGCTGAGTATACCATCACGCCACCTCGCATGTGTGGCACTGAGTTTGTCACTCATTAGATGGTCGTGTAACGCTTGACAGTCCGTTTCGACCTCCACAGGGAACCCCCATATGATGTCAGAGAACTTATCTAAAGCGAACTTGAGTCCTGCGAACTCCAGCAAAAAAGGTTTGTACTTCTCTTCTGTTTTCGAGGTACGTTTTGATGCAAAGGCAATGGGATGGAGCCTCGCAACTGTTTTGCTGCTTGTGAGCACCGTGGTGAACCGTTGTGCTAACACAGCGCCAAAGGTGTCTTTGGACCCATCACTGGTGACAATGAATGGTGTCCCGTCCCACTGCGGCCCTCTGAGCACCGGCTCTGAGGTCATGATGGTCTTCAGCTTGAGGAACACTCTTGTGTGCTGTATGGTCCATCGCCCTTCTAACGTATGATTAGCCATGACCCGACGATACACCATTTTTGAGTATTTGTCTGGAAGCTCAACTTCCCTTATTAGATCCCTCAGAGGCTGCTCAATCTTCGCATAGTCCTTGATCAGGTCTCGGAACCACCCTGTAAGCCCCAGGAACGATGAAAGATTGAGCGCATTTCCTGGCGTCTTCCAGTTGATGATGGCCGTGAGCTTGCTGAGGTCTGGCTGTACACTGTTGGGTCCTACGGTTGCGCCAGCAAACTCGGCCATCGTCATAAAGAAGTTCGACTTACTAGGTGATAATGACAGGCCACGTTCTCTAACCCTTGTGAATATGCACCGCAACTTGTCCATCATTTCTGAAAACGTGTCAGCTGCTGTGCCACCATTGTCAACAAATAACTCCATGACCTCTTTTACCAGCAAGTCATAAAGGTGCTGGCCCGTCATGTGCGCAAAAGTTGAAGGCGCGCCCGTGAGCCCAAAGGGCATCCTCTTGTACCAGAAATACCCCCACCCCTCCATGTAGAATGCTGTGTAGGGCCTCGACTCCTCGTCAATGAGCACTGCATAGAACCCCACTGTGAAATCAAATGTCAAAACCCAACGATGGCCGCTGAGTCTTTGCTGTTTGCTCCTGATGTCCCCTTGCGGCATTGGTGTGACTTGCATCACTTTGTTGATCTGGGAGAAGTTCTGACAAATTCTCCACTTCGGGTCTCCGTTCTTATCCTCCACTTCCTCGGTCATAGGCGCTGGTCTTGGTGGTAAGGCGAAGTGGGGCTCTATCCCGTTACGGACACATTCGTCATTGACACGACGTTGCAACTTGTCTAGCGTGAGGCCCGTGCCCTGGTGCGTCTTCTGCGCTAGTGTCATTGGGGAGACACACTTCACCTGTTCGGGTTTGCAAGGTTCTATTATATCAGCGTCCAACATAGCTTGTAGTTTCTCATGGAGGTATCGTCTCTGGGGTGGTGTAAGTGGTTTCTGGTGGACCTTGGTGGAAAATTTCGCGTTCGGTTCGATGTTGAGCTTGTGGACTGCCCCTTTGACCTGCTTGACTTCACTCACTGACAAGGCAAATACGTCTGCAAATTCTGCTATCAGTGCCTTCACCTGTGCTGTTTCTTGGTCTGTTAAGTCATCCCCAATTGTTATTTGGCGTAGGATCTCCTCGACTCATGCTGGCTTGAATGGTTTGGATTCACATGTGAAGATGTTGGAAGTGTCGTTGGTTAGGTCATCTGTTGGTATTTCCGCCTCTTGGTCTTGGTTAATGTCTGACTCAGGCATTTCCTCTGAAACAATGCAAATGGGTGATGCTGGCAGGCTGGGCACTTTGTCAAATGTGTCAGTGGGGCGATCTTCCATGTAAGATTCTTGGTTTGTCACTTCCCTCGTGGGGGGCTTTGCTGTACCCCCCTCTGAGTGTTTTCGCTTCGCCCTAGCGATCTTCTCGTTTCTTGTCTTCCACCTGCAATAGCGCTGTTGTGATGGCCCCTTCCATTTTCACTCTATTGTGGCGGCCTTCTTTTCGACCTTCTCATTCTGGTGCTCTTGATCCCCGCTGGCCGGTTCTCGATTCTGTTTTAGCTGGTCGTTTGCCACCGTCGTCTTTTTGTCTGTAGCTGTCCTTGCCTCATGCCTTGGTCCATCCTCATTTTCCACTTCTTCAATGGATGCTCTATGACTCGGGATATCATTAGCAGTCGTTTCATTCATGTTAACGCAGCGCTTGGTACTTCCCTCGAGGGGGACTTTGTCCTGTCCCCCACGGTTGCTGCTTGCCTCTCCATATGTGGTTCTTCAACAATCGATGGTTGTTCACGTGATTCTGTGTTTGTTTGTTGCACTATTCCAACTGTCATAGATGTGTCAACAACATGACAGTCCAAGGGATGGTGGTCTGTGAATACTCCCCTCACGGGGGACTGTGCTTTGTCCCCCTCTTTTGTTTCATGCTCTTCCTCGCTCTGTGTTTGGTCTTCCAGATGTGTGATGTCGCATTGGTTCTGCAGCGTTTGTTGACTTGCCGGTAAGAAGACTTCGTCCATGGTGTAATCGTGTACAGCGCTGAACACTGTCATCAACCTTTTCCCAAACAAGAATTCCCAATCTCCGCTGCTGTTGAAAACCTCGAACGACCCTGCTACCATGATGCCTCCTAACTCCACCGTTCCTTTCCAGCATCCTGCTGGGCTTATGATGCTTCTGTTTGCCATCCTCAGGCGTCGTATTGACCTCTCCAAGGGTGCCAGTTTGTGCCTAACACGCATGTACGCCTTAGTTGACATGGCATCCACCATCGCGCCGTTATCGAATAGTCCCCATATTTGTACCGCCTCCTTGTTAAGTCCATGTAATTTGATTTGGTGGATAAACAGTTTCACCTCCTTTCCCTGAGCCCCATGTAACTCAGGGCGAACCACATACAAATCAACGACTGTGTATTCCATGTTTATATCGCATACATTGGGAATGTTTAGTTGAGTCGCATAGTCCGCAGGTTCTGGGATCGGGTCCTCGTGCCCCACCTGATCACGCACAAGGACATACGCCCCCATCCTACTGCCTTGTAATCAGGCCATCTGTTTGGCATCTAGTTTTCGGATGGCCCTTCCCCATTTCCCTGATTCTGACTCACGAGATATTGTGCAATGATGGCGGCGTTGTAATCCTCCCTCGACACGAACACATCGTCCTCGGCTACTAGATTGATGTTGGTGTTGCTGGCCCTGGATGCTGCGTTAGCACCAGCCCTAATGGAGTTGGCCTTCTGCCTCCATGCTCTCTCTCCCTCTGGTATTCTCGTGTTTGATGTACACGCAACTGATGGGTGTCCACCTCCTCCGCACCCAAAACACTCTCTGCTCACGGCAGGGCTCAAGCCTGGTGTCAGTGGATATGGTCTCATTTCGTTTGCAGGTCTTCCATAGCTGTTGCGGTTCCACGCGTTGATTTCCACTTCATATGCTGCTCGCCCTGCTACTGTGTCTGGGTGTGGTGGTGGTATTCTCCTTATGATTGCCAACTTTTCAGCATCTGTGCGCTGTGGACCTCTGTATGGCTGCGCCGGCCCTTGTGTGCTCGTGGTACCTGGCTGGAAGCGTGGTTGTGGCATTGGTCCCACTGAAAAGTTTCGAAACACCTGTCCAAGTGTTGAGCTTGGTGATGTTGGTGGTTGCCGCTGTTGCTGCTGCCGGATGCACTGTAATTCTCCCTCTATCTGAGCCTGCTTGTCCTGCCTCTCCTTCTCCTCCTCAATGTCCAACGGTCTAATGGCGCGAACCACTGCGCAAAACACTGTCCATGTGTCATGTGAGCTGCTCACAAGGGCTTTCAACGTGGGTGGTAACTGTCGCTGGCAGCCGACGACCAACAAGTTGTTGTTGTCAGGTATTGCCTTCGCGAGTTTCTCTATCTTGTTTGCCCATGCGATGTGGGCATACACCTCTGTCCCATTCACCTTCACCTTCTTCCCTAACTCCACCTCTGTGATTCTTTCCCCCTCCAACTCGGCCTGCTTCTCTGCTGTAGTCTTCTGCACCATGGGTCTTTCCAGCCAACGCTCCTTGAATGCCTTGCACAGTTCCTTCCACGTCTCTTTTTTTGCTGTCTTGAGGTTTCCAAACCACTGTTCAGCCACTGACCTGCTCTTGAGCCACATTTCGAAATAGTCCACCTTCTCCTCGTCTTCCCATGCTGTCGCCATGAGGTAGCGCTGTGTTCTCTTAAGGAAATCTCTGGGTTTGATAGCATCATCGTCTTCCCCTGTGAAAGGTTCGTCGCTTTTCCTGTCTGCCATATCCTTGGGCGGTGGTTTAGGTGTAATCTCGACTTCGTGCGAGGAGATGTGAGGTATAAGCAGTGTGGATGGAGGTGGTGGTGGGTAGATAGGTGTAGAGATTCCGGAACCTCCTCCTTGGGTGCTTGATGCGAGCGTCGACGTTAATGAAGAAGGGGACGACGATAGTGAGGGCAGTGTAGAAAGGGGAGTAGATGTACCAGACATAGTTGAAGCCACTGTAATGGCTGGCAGAAACCTGCCATCGGGGCCTCTGCTGTAATTCGCTTTGCGCTTCACCAGGATGACCCAAGGGCCTTTAAGTTGTAAGATATCCACCAGGAGGTTGACACGTTGCACAGTTGATCGCCGTAAGGGAAACACACAAGACACGAGGGAAGCACAGAAAGACACAATGAAGCGCAGTGGATTTGATCACGCTCTCATCACCAGATGGAGATGGCTCAAGTGGATCGATGAGGAGACTGGCGCGAATGCATGCAAGGTGGTGTTATCATGATGGTCCTGTCTCTACATGTGCATGTCTACCTCTAAGGCTCCTGCCAAACATGACCAAACACACACTCTGCAGTTCTGGAGTGTCGAGGCCCGACACTCCAATGCTAGTCAACAGCTTTCTGAGGACCAGAGGCAAAAAGAGAGACTGTTGGCATAAAACCACATGACCACATGTGTCACAATTATGACACATGCTGTGTTTGATACACAGCCCTTTACACCACATGCTGTGTTTACACCCCGCAGCATTCTTATGTAAATATGCGTACATAGTAGCATGGACCATGCCTGTAGGTATATAAGGGCCAGCACTATGCCCCTCTAATCTTAAGTCTCATACTTCTAGCTAGTCAGTTGCTTAGCACACCTCTCACAACACAACACCCAAGGTAAGGGCTAGATAGCTTGTCAGCTACCCCTGCGCTATGCATCATCTATACATGATACATGCCTTGCGACAGGTTATGGGCCCTGATGTCAAACAACGTGTGCTATGGCTGCATGAGTTCTGACAATGTCCTAGCCTTGTCCAACCTTGGGCTGAATGTGTGCCCTCTGGGCTGCATGTCGCCAACAGCAGTTCGCTTCATTGCTGAACACTGTCAAGGTTGTTCACCTTCAGGCTGAACGCCAATGCTGTTGTCTGGACATTGACTCTAATGGAGTCAGGGTTCATGTCAAGCGCAGTATGCGCTGTGCGCCACTATGGTTGCACGCTATATCATACCTGTTCGCTGACACACCCAAGTTCTTTTCTTTTTCAGAAATCAACCAACCAACAATGTCCTCTTCCAACAAATCCACTTCCATCAATGTCTCTGACATTCCCCGCTTCACCGGGTGCAACTTCCAGGCTTGGAAGGACAAAATGGTCGGCATCTTTATGATCTCTAAGGTATATGATGTAGTCAAAGGAGATACCACCAAACCAGCTGAGACTCAACAACCAAAGATGCCAACCACCCCTCCCGTCATCACTGGAGAAATGTCCAATGCGGATGCTGAAAAGGCCACCCGCTACTGGACCCAGTTTAACATCCAGATGAACTACTATAATACACAGATAGCAGACTTCAACCGCAAAATGTCAACCTGGACTGACAGGAACTCCCAAGCAATGGGAATCTTCAACTGAGCCCTGGATATAGGGATCTGGGATCAGGTCAAAGAAATGACCGCTGCCGCCACTTGGACCTGGTTAGGCAGTCACTACACCAAGTCCTCCATCACAGAGCTACTGGAACATTTCCAGTACATTAAGGACTACCAGTTCAACCTCTCTGATCCCAGCCCTCAACTTGCCCAGTGGATGCACCACTATCAGTCAATCCCCACTCGCATGATAAGCGGCTCTCTAGCTGCTATCATTCTCATCTCCAACCTGCCCACGACTAATAGCGTCAGGCAGGAATCTATCTACCAACATCTGGTAGAGACCATGTTCAAGGACGAGACAGCCACCACCTTCGACCTTGCCCAAACCGTAGACTCAGTCCGTGACGTCTGGGCTGCCCGCTTTGGTGGTCTCCCTCCTTCCCAACAGCCCTGCAAGGGGACTACATATGACAAGGGAAAGGCTCCGGCTAACAAGCCACAGCAAAAGCAGCAGATGCAGGTACAGCGGAACACTGCTATCAAGGGCAAAGGCCCAAATCCTCAGTACTCTGAGCAGCAGAGCGCCGATTCCAGCAGCTCACAGCAAAAGAAGAAATGGCCCTTCCGATGCGGAGGTAAGGGTAAGGGTGCACACAGCCATATGGCTGGAGCCCCTGATACCTACAACTCCGACTTCGTCCTAGCATCGGCGGCGATGCATATCGCCAACACACCAGCACTACCAGCGCCCACAGCACATTCCGTAACATCGTTCTCAAGTGCTGGGCCCTCTACACAACAAGAGAAGGCCACGGGCCCTTGGAAAAACCCTGGCCGGACAACTCCTCCATACCCCCACATCCAGCGATCCCGCGACCTGATGAGTCACCTTGGGGTAACACCCACCATCCAAACTTCGAAAGAGTTTGAGGGGATCGCTTCCCTGGAGGAAGTAACTGATGGAACGTTTGGAGCCCCAACTGTAAAGTTGGGAGCATACATGCTCCAGGACCCTGAGCCTGAGACCCCTGCCTTTCGGTGGGGTGTGTACTCCCTCACGGATCCTGTCCGCGAGCCACCCAGGGCTCCAACGCCAGAAATGGCACCAATGCTGGACACGATGGTAATTGATGTGCCGTTAGAGGAAGAAGATATGGTGTCCCTCGGAGAAGAGGACCCAATCCCAGAGGGATTGGGATTATTCGGGGATGACGAGGATGATGCTCCCCTTCCACAAGGGTTGAAGCTCAACCTGGACGATGATACGTCCAACTACGGAGATGACCCAGAGATGCTCTGCAGTCCTATAATTGAACCGGCGCCTGCCCCAGTGGCTGGCCCCAGTAGGACCACAAGACGTGCCTGGGAGACAAGGGGTCCCCAGCCCTACAAGCGCTGGTCAGATGACCATGATGCCTATGAAGGCCCGACGGACAATGAGTTAGTCCCTTTTTGCTCACATAAAGGCACATCACTAACTGATCCCTCTACAGCTTCTATTAGCATAGACATAGGTAGATCATTAGATAAGTATCTAGCCTATGCAAAAATA
>Ga0307507_10009271_pt1 | contig 13178 bp, 12 predicted proteins | sample 7_EM_MG_FD_207223 | JGI IMG/M metagenome (GOLD analysis project Ga0307507, IMG submission 207223) | Populus trichocarpa ectomycorrhiza microbial communities from riparian zone in the Pacific Northwest, United States - 7_EM | ecosystem: Host-associated > Plants > Roots > Unclassified | place...
TCTTCTAATTCTACACTTTATTTCGTCTTGTTCATTCCTCTCCTCTCATGGCTTCGCCGTTGCTTTCCCTACTATTCATAATATCTTGGCGCCAAGATTTCCGTAGACTTTTGGATTTGGTAAGTACACGAGTACTAGCACAGTCCGCGCCGAGGACAAAGTGGACCAGTCGTAGGCCAGAGAGGAAATCGCTACAATTTTAAGGCACGACGACATAAGGGATACTAGGCGTAAGGACTCTTCAGGGTTCGGAGGTTTTGAGGAAAATGAAGGGGAAACATTTTCCCATGTTCTTCCCTGCGCGCGCGGAATAACGTGCGTGCGCGTATCCAAAGCGTAGCATAGGGGGAAGAGCATCATCACATCCAAGGAAGAGAAAGGAGCCTCGAGGAAGGAAGTTTTCGGAGCACACTCATCCGATTTGGCGAAACGTCTAGGGTTTGAAGAGTTGAGTGAGATGGAACAGGCCAAATAATCACGTTTCGTCCTTTCTGCGGAAGTGGTTCAATGCCTGCAGCGGTGTCGTGCAACGGTCACAAACCTTTTGTGACCACTCAAGCAGGCGAAAGCATGAGGGAGCAGAGGGATGTCTATGATTGACCGATAGGCTAATATTTATCATTATAATTTTGATATTCCTGCTTGGTCCCTCTGGATTTTTCTCTCTCCGTCTGCCTACGAGTTGGGTGCCGACATTGCACCGCAAGAAGGGAGAAACATAGGGAGGAGGAGTCGAGATTGGGGATGAAGCGGTCATCTTAATGTCAAACGGATAAGACTGCCAAATTGCAGGATGAAGCGCATAGATCTCCATGTTGTGCAGCTGTCCCTTGCACAGTTGTGCTGGGTAAGAAATGGGGGCCCGGTAGCCTTGGCCAAAGGTTTCAAGCTTCCCAGCTCCAGTAGCCGAGCTCGATGACCTGCCGAGAGTGGGTTGACAGAGTCGGTGCAAGGTCAGTTTCAACCTAGATTTGTCGAGTAAGATGGAAAATCGTCGGCCGGCTATCTGCCAGCCTCAATTGTATCTGACAGGCTTTAAACAGTCTTCTGCTGCGGTGCTGCAGGGCGCATCAATCCTGGAGAGCTCCTTTGCCTTCCTGTGCTGGAAAAGAAAAAAAACCCAAAAGAAAAAGAAAAAAATGGATAAAACAAATATATGCCCGACCGAACGCACGAGCTCGATAGAGTCCGGTATATTCAGACTTAGGCCTCGATAGACCCACATACCGGTAATGCTGTATTATCGTTGCCGGCGTCCTACATAAACTACTACAGCAGGCGCGCATACAATATATGTCACATGCTTCTCATGGGATTAGCGAGGTTCTAAAATGCAGCTAAACGAGCTCTTCTTTACTGGGTTTTACAGTAATGGCTTTAAGTTACTGGTCTAGAACTCTTAGAATGGCATTCGCTCGCCCCGTCCGTTCCAAAACCTCCGCCATCACCCTGTTGATAACTTCGATTTGTGGATGGATGGGAGGACTAAGTACCGGAAAAATAGACAGTGAAAGGGCCAGGCCTGGCCGTTCATAGATGACCGAATGACCAAAGACCAAAGGCACTCGAGTAGAGAGAAAATTCAGACGGAGAGTGGGGGGGCGGATGAGAGGGATTTACTAGAAACCGAAATGGAAAGAAGGGAACAACTAAAAAAAATAAAAAAATAAAAAAAGAACATGCAACCTCCGCAGCGCGTGAAAACGTGGCTGGCGAACCGAGAGTTACGTAGAAGTGTGCCTTCAACCCAATTCCCGGTCCCGCTACCAAAGTTCGCTTCATATAGCCGAAAACCAACAAAATAGACATTACCGAAAAAAAAAAAGAACAGAGAAGCGAGGTCTAATCCGGCAATCACTTGTCTTGGCCAAACAGCTGAGTGGTGCGCCATTGCATTGTAAGGGCCTTTTGCTCATTTTTAGGAGAGCAACAATAAAAACAATATGTAGAGTGTCCTAACAGGAACCCTCACTACTGATACAACTATTGTACGAATAGTGGCCAAGGGCGTTATGCGTACCGTACTATCCTCAAGTCGCCGAAACCGTTCCCGTCCTCCCAGGCAATTATTGCGACATGTGTGGGGAAGAAAGGGCCATGCGCTAACACCAGCGCCGCCGTCGCCTACCCTACCAAGCATCATGCTCTGGATGGCATGATCAGCCGGAGTGAAAAAGCAACTCTGAAGGAAAAAAGAACAGATTCAGCAAGAGGGTGGACATGGATGTCGGAGGAGAGGTGGGAGGAGCTAAGGATTCAAGAGAGGGTTTGAGGGCTCAGAGGAAGTAAGATGAGAATAAAAAGCAATATAGCGCGAAGAGGAAGGAAAAACAAAACAAAAACCCATAATCAGAGGCACAAAATGTCATTCCTCCTATCTTACTAAAGCCCGCCTTATGGCTATTTCGTCTAGCCTACCGTGCCGTTGCTTTCGAGGATCCTCCCCGCTGGAGCTCGCACAGCAACAGGCAAATGAATGGCTTGGTGGTCTTTGGGTTCCCTCAGATGAGCAATTAGGATATTCAACACCCTCGTCCCCGACGGCGTTCTCCTTTTGAACTGCTCCGCTGATCAAGCCCCCCCTTTCTCCATCAGGATTACCTTCGTCTGGGCTTCCTGTTTCCCGGACAATTACAGGATAAGGCACGGCGCAGTGCTGTAAGACGCAGTTACAGACAGTACGAGTACATACAGCACAGGATATAATATCACAAGTTGTCATATGCTTATGCCCGCTGTCAGAGGGTTGGAAAGGGTCTGCCCAACCACTCAATCTCGTGTGGTTCGACAGAGGCGTGCGAACTGGGCTAAGGTTTTAAGCTCCTAAAAGGTGGTTTGTGCCCCCCATTTTTTGGCGCTCTGGAAGAAAAAACCTTTTCCTGCGCAGGAGCACTGGTACTGTACACGTACGTACGGCACTGGCAGAATGTATATGGAAGTGAGACAGGGTGTTTTTTCACTGGTTGGGTGGTTGTGCAATGGTGGCCGTATTTTTCAGATGCTTCTTGCTAGATACAAGTACCGTACTCGAGCACAAGAGCAGCCCAATTCCGTAGTTTTGGGGAGTTGGCAGAAACACTTCTCCGGTCATGTTAGCGTCGAAGTCCTCGAATGGGTCCTCTTCTCCGGCTCATTCGTACGAACTTTTCCAACCATGTGTAATAGCTTGGTGTATGATATGATACCATGGCTTTTCTATTATTTCTTCCCGGTGCGGCGACCGAAAATTAAACTTACAGCTCACCTTTTTCCCGCATTTGCAGTTTGTGCTGATACTGAGTTGACAGAGAGTAAAGCAAGGCCCAAAAAAAAAAGCAACACGGACACACCCTCCTTCCTCTCCCTTCATTCTCCGTTCGCTCTCGTCCCTTTTTGATGATCGACATAACTGTGATACCGGTAATATCGCAAGGGCATCTCATCCAATTGGTGGCGGGCGGAGAGAATGCTGCTCGGGCGCTGGGATTCCTTCGGGCCTTGCTAGGGTGCCACCTACCGGTTATCATATGGAACGAATCGAAGCTAAAAAAAGGCCTGTTAAGTTAACTTTGAAGCTGCCACCACCACACACATAGACAAATTTCCTTCCTGTTTCTCGGAGAACCCCATTCAGTTTTGTTTATGAGATATCGGAAGTGCGAGGGCACGAGGACTTGTGCACACCCATGAATTCACTACCTAACTTCCGGCATTGCTTTTTTTTCCCTCCTTTATTTCTTATTCTCATTCTACTGCCGTTCTTTTTAGCTGATGATACCGGTACGGTATCATATGGTAGGGCTACCGTACGAAGGGGAATAGGTTGGAGAGAGAGAGAGAGATTGAGAGGGCGGAGGAGTGGGAGCCAGCTTTTTACACGATCGTGAATCCTCATATCGCTGCTACCCATAAATACTTTTTTCATTTGACCTTGACCTTCTGATGACCTACGCAGCACCGCTCCTGTATTGATAACCAGAGACAGCAACAGCCCATCAGGATGCAAAACCGGGGATGGTCAACAACATACCGGCACGGTATGGTAAGTTTAAATGCAAATGTAAGCCGGACCGAGAAACAAGCCCCCTCCAATCATAAAATTTACAGCATTATGATAATAAGGCAACGAAACAAAACAATGGAATAGGATAAATAAGAACCACAATGACCTAGCGGAACGGTAACCTCCACCTAGGCATCCATGATTATCAACTCAGATGGTAGGTACTCGAGTACGCTTCCCCGGTGCAACAAAAAGAAAGTAAACAAAATAAAAAACAAAAAAATAAGCCTTCGCGATAAGGTCAGCAAACCAGTCCCATCCATCCACCCAACCCAACGCAGCACCAGTAAAGTAGATCATTAATCCGCACAAAATCCCCCGGAGAAGGAAGTACACCCCCACCTACTCATCCACTCCATTCCACTCCTTCCCATCCTGCGTGTGCAAGTGCAGAAATGAGTGGAGCAAAAAGAAAAGAAAAGAAAAGAGAAGAGGACGCGCCGTCAATTCCCGTTTTGTGGGTATTTGTGCGGTAGTACGGATATAGAAGGAGAGATTGAGAGAGAGCTCCTAACACTAGGCTTTTACTGTACAAGTACAGTATGATATGTGTGATATTAAATACTTACAGTACCTACCGTATGCCTACGACACCCCCCCCCCCCCCCACCGTACCGTATCTAATATCAATCCATAATCCACCCATCCGGGATGGCCAACAACAACAAAAAAGCGGTAGGGCGCCGGTACAGCACAATGGCTGTAATACATGTAATGTACGAGCAAGACTTCGGCTAGAAATATCACTTCCCCGCCGCCGGGGTGGGAAGAGGCAGGGGAAGCCGGGGGGAGTGGGTGAGGTGGGGGGAAGGGTGTGTGTGTGTGTGGGGGGTGCCTAGAGTATCATACCAGTACGACAACTCGTAATTCAACCACGTTCCTAAATAACCACTACCGCCGCCGCCAAAGTCTGGTCCGGATCTATAGTGTCCTGCAATTCCGGTCTGTCGGTCGTGTTCGCAAACGGGCAGTTGCTTACCTACCTACCTACCTACCTACATACCTACCCCCATTACCGGTAATACTTGTACCCTACGGTATGGTTACTTACTTCGGTTATATACTACTCGTATGATATAATGCCTTCTCGTCTGAATTTTGAGTAGGGTAGTGAGTGACTACTGACGTTGGGGTTGTTTATTTATTTATGCACCGGGATGTATGTACGATAGGATGCACATGATGTGAGACTGAAGGTGAAAAGTGGGGATTACTTATTTGGGGTTTGGATTTTGGATTGGTTTGGGCCGACGGAGGGTTTTTAGGTATTTGTACTGTAGGTAGGGCTGGTGGAGTCGAGTGGGGGAGATGGGATGAGAACGGGTGAAGGTGGAGATGGAACTACGATGCTGGCAAGCAAGACTGCTTGCTATCTTCAGAGGGCGGAATGGAAGATTCGGGGAAATGTTGGCTGTAGAGGTTAGAAAGGGAAGGCTTTGGTTACTAACAGGCTTAGGATGGGATACTAAACATCTGAACTTGAGAGGTTTGAGCAAAGTTAGAACAGATACTAGCATTGCTCTTCTTACTCTACCTAGCAGGAGACTTTTAATAATTTCTAAAATTGAGCATAAAAAGAGGTTCAACTCTACTATCAACATATTTTGTAAAATAATACAGGAAAATATTTAACTATGATAATTAGTCAAATCCCAAAAAAATAGTATAATTTATCTAGTTTTAGAAGATTAGATAATTTACTTCTAGTCTAGTTGTAGGTAGTAGAAACTGCTCTTATAAAAGTAATATAATATCTTGAAAGTAATTGAAGTAATAAGATATTTACAATTACTATTATGATAATATGTAGATATTTCTGATAAACTAATACTAAAGCATAATTAGCAATTTTGTAAACATGGTTATAGTTGCTACATGTTTTTTTTTATTTTTTTTTAAAATAAAATAATATCTAATATTTGATAATTCAAGCTTTTTTGTAAACTAGTACTTAGTTCTTTTATAAAAAGAATAATATATATTTCCAGGTATAGTGTGATAATTATAATCATATAAAACTTAAAGCTTACAACTAGTAGTTTAAGCCTGAATTTAGGTATATAAAATTGCTGGTATGATACAAGTACAATTCTAGTACTATATATTGATATATTAAGAACATTTTCAGAAAAGGTAAAGACTTAGTATAATATAATATAGTATTTTTATTCTCTTCTGCTTTAACGCAAGAAAATAGATATTTGCAAGAGCCAAAAGTCTAGAAAGAGAGCTACAGGAAATAAAAGGAATAAAGCCTTTGATCTTACTTTAAGTATTTGCTTTTGATATAAAATATTAAAAACCTTGTAGTAGTTTTTAAACTTCTTGACAGATAGAAGAAGAGATTTGCTAAGAGTGAATAAGAATAATTTGAAGGAACACAAACAATATGTAAGAACAATCCATAAACATGAACACTAGTTAGCATATCTTTTCTTTTCGCTACAAAACATTCCAATTTTCCCAGTCAGGACAAGGATTTTCCCTTTTCCAAGTGAACCTTATTTAAAACCACAAATCATTTTTACTACAATTGCCATGATTGGTGATTTCAGAAAAGTAGTCATTGTTTATCTATTTTCAATAGGGCGAGTTTAAATTCCCCCCCTTACAACTTGTAGTTGAGCTTTCTAGGCCATACCGTACCTTTGTCAGCTTACCAGTATTTTCCTGCAATTACAAATAAACCCAAGCACTCAGCAAGAAAAAGACAAAAACAAAAACAAACCAATCACCCTACCGGGGGAAAACGACGGAAAACCCTTCCTTGGAGTCGGTAACGGCCGCGATGATGATGATGGGGGTCAACAAGTAATTCTGAATAAGCGTATCGGCGCGCTGGGGGGGGGGGCGCATGTGTGCCAGTGCCAGTACCGTACGGTACCGGTACAGTACACAACTGTAGCACTCTTCTGCTATAGAATATAAGTAGACAAACTACCGATACTTGTTGCCAAAAACCGCCGTTTCGCAAGTGTGATACTTGTACCTCCAGTGAGAAAGGTACCGGTACAATACTGGTAACGATACTACCGATATACAGTCTGGGACACCATGTTTTCATTTCCTTTCCTCCTTGGGACTGAGTATGGTGGGCTATCCCCTACCCAGGGGCTGGGGCAGCGCACGGCAGTCAGTTAAGGAACACCGTATCCAACGGGTAAAACTACCTTCCCACTTTTGTCACACCGTGATACTCGCCTCCCCATCTACACGGTCCATGGCTGTCAATTGGACAGGTGACAGTGACAGCTTGGGCATGGTACTGCGATGGGGTATGTTGGTGTCACGTTGCTACGGTGGTCACTCCGATGAGCAGTGTCGCCGCACTGCGCTTCCACTGCAAATGCCCGCGAGAAGCGGTGAAGATGCGAGCGCGACGGGGGACCGGGGGGGAGGAAAGGGAGAAATCGGAGAGTTTTAGAACCTATATACCGGGCTATAATAAAATCATCACTATCACCAGTCGAGGGATGGGTGATGCATTATCTGAGTGTATGTTAAGAGATGTTATGACATGGAAGACACGGGAGAATACAAGGGAAGTGAATGGGGAAAAAGAAAAAAAAGAAAGCAAGATCGCGAGGTGAGTTAGATATGTAATGTGACAAACTAAGCTGATGGAAGGAATGTAAATAAACTACAATTCGGTGGAATACAGGGCTCAATCAAAGCAAGTAAGACGCACTACTCCCCGCCTTTCATAATATCCTACTGCAGTCAATCATAGTCGGCTTTCGAACGCCATGTTTTCTTCACCAACGGTCCATTCGGGCCAGACTACAACTCAGTTAGTTTACGGAGAGAGAGCAAGTCGGAGAAGGAGATGCATACCATGCTTAAGCGCCTCCCATACGCTCCTACGAGGACAGACCGAGGACAATATCAGCAAAGATTCCATATCTCGGTTATGACCTATCATGGGCTCAAATAGGGTTCCGTCGCTTACCTCACATAGATTATCTCGAGCCCATTCTTGACTTCCTCAGGGAGCTCACGTACTTCCTTCCTGTTATGCGCAGGTAAAAGTACCGTCTTTACACCGGCAGTTAGAGCTCCTATCAATTTTTCTTTAATCCCGCCTGCGAAACAGAAAGAAAAACAACTCAGATTAGCTGAGGTTAGCTCCCTCTAGTGCACTTTGAAAATATAATTGGATAAGGGGAACGCACCGACGGGGGTGACTCTTCCTCGGAGAGAAATTTCACCTGTCATAGCAAGCGTGGGTGATACTCGGCGGCCGGAAAACATCGATATCATGGCGATCGTGAAGGCAACACCTGCGCTTGGACCATCCTGCCGTGATAAAAAAGTCAGCTGATAATTGCCTAACGGGAGGGAGGGAAGGAATTGGAGGATCGATAAGCTGCGAGTCAACAAATCGCGAGCAACTAACCTTTGGCACCGCGCCTGCAGGACAGTGCACGTGCACGTTCCTGTTCTTTGTAAGATCCTCGTCCAGATGGTTCGTAAGTCCCAGGACGTAGGCATGGGCTTTCACCCAGGTTAATGCTACCTCAACGCTTTCTGTATGGTGGGTTGGACAAAAAAAGATTGTTGTCAATCGGTTAGATTCTTCATGCGTTGTGACTTGTTGTGCATTTAATCACAACATGATTGGTGGAAAGGGAATCTAAAACATGGGACGAACCTTTGATTACTTCACCTAATTTCCCCGTCAACTGCAGCCTTCCGCTACCCGGCATCTGTTCGGCTTCTATAAATAATATAGAACCGATGCCACCGATACTGAAAGCAACCAATCCCGTGACGACACCGGGCTTGTTGCTCCGTTCAGCAATCTCCGAATAATACTTTTCAATCCCGAGTATGTCCTCGAGCTCCGAGACCTCAACCCTGGGCTTGTACGACTCGTTCTTTTGAGCGTCCTTGGCTTCGGCATATTCAACTGCCTTGGCTCGGCAGACGCTCCCTATTTCCCTCTCTAGGTTTCTGACACCTGATTCCCTGGTGTACGACGTTATGATCTTTGACAGCACATCGGCCGACAGCTCTACCTGGCCAGCGGCTAGGCCATTAGATTGTAACTGCTTAGGAATAAGGTACTGGGATGCGATATGCATTTTTTCCAGGGATGTGTACCCGCTCAACTGGATCCTCTCCATACGATCGAGGAGTGGAGGCGGAATTGTGTCCACAGAATTTGCTGTGGCGATAAAGAGCTGATATTACCCAATTACTAATATTAGCCTAGGATCAGGGAAGTACAAATCCCGCCAACAACGGAAAATGGTTTTCCAAACAAAAAAAATAGGAAGCGGCGGCTCCCCGCATACTTCCCCCAGACACAGGAGCAATAGGGGAAAGTCGGAGAGCGGAGTCGGTGGTACGATAAGGGAGTGAGTAGGGGTGAGGAGGAGCAGGGGTTAGGAGTGCCCCAGTAGGTTCACGGGGGTAGGTGCTTCTTCGGCCGAAAATAACAGCTGTACTGCAAGGCAGGGGTATTGGGTGGGGCGCGGGTGTCTTCCGAGCCAAATCCCCAGCAACAGCAATCGCGTGCGGAAAATTAAAGAAATAATTAAGATCGAATAGGAAGGGTGGGAAAACAAGACTATGAGACCAGGGCAGGCGGCACAAGGAAGGGGGGAGGGGGAGGAGTAAAAGTAAGGGTGAAAGGGGGGGCATGGGATGTAGGGGGGTTGGAATGTTCAGTGACCATGGGTCGGAGGTTGAATTGATTGAATAAACGAGATAAGCAATTAAGCCGCGGGCAAATGAAAGCATACCCAATCGCTCAAAGAAAGAGGGAACCCCAGAGCCGGGAAACAGGGGGGAGCTCTTTTTGACATCTCGGGTAGAAAAAGCGGGGTATATTCCTTTTCCCTCTCTTCCCCCTATCTCTCTCTCTAATGAAAAAAAATAACGTGCAGGAAGGTAAAAATAATAGAACAAAATATTATCGGGGGAATCGGGAAACATACCACTTTGGATAGATCGATAGGGATGCTGATATAGTGGTCAGTGAAACTCCAGTTCTGCTCCGGATCAAGAACTTCCAACATTGCCGCACTCGGGTCTCCATGGAAGTTGGCTCCTCCGACCTTGTCGATCTCATCTGTGAATCCAGGGTCAGCGTATATTCCATTGCCGGTAGATGGAGTAGACTTGGGAAGGTGTCCAGGAAGGTTCAAAGCAGTCCCAATATTAGGATGCAGAAAGAAGGGTCATTTGAAACTCCCTCGAACGAACTCACCCAACAGGATTACCGGGTTCGCTACCCCAACTTTCTTCAACGCATTAACTATGAGGCCAGGCATAGCGGCAACATAGGTCCTTCGATGGCCCCTAATTTCTGCTTCATCTCTCACACCTCCCAAACTGATCCGATGGAACTTTCGTCCTAGAGCAGCGGCCACACTACGCGCAAGGCTTGTCTTTCCGACTCCCGGGGGCCCTACAAGCAACAGAATTGGCGATTTATCGCCCAAGGGCTTCTTCGCTGCAACCGGTTCGTCTTTCTTAGGGGTCGGGGGCTTTATCAACTGGGTCTCCTTATTTTCCTTGGGGGCGTTTTCTTCAAGTTTCTTGGCTTGCTCTTCAGCGGCCTTCGCTGCGGCCTCATTTTCCATGTTGACTTGACGCTTCAGGCGGAGAACTGCTAGGTACTCAAGGAGTCGCTTCTTGATCGTTTCAAGTCCGTAATGATCATCGTTGAGTTGCTTTCTTGCTCGTGCAAGGGTTGTGGCATCCAGCTGGTCTTCGGTAGTTATTGACCACGGTATCTAATTGTTCATAAACCCTTTGTTAGCATCAGGAAATAGCTATAATTGTGTTACTCTATGGGGCTGAAGGGGGAGAAAAAGTAATTAATAAATAGTCATAAAGTAAGCCTCTAGATCGCCTGTCTATAGCAAGACTACATTGTAACCAGATAAATTAATTACGGGCGATATTTGCGACACGCTTTGCTGTGAAAGATAGTGCCAAGAGGCCGGAACTACAATCGAGCGCTCTAGGGGAGCCGGTTTATTCTCATGATACTCTAGTTCCGTGTTTAAACAGAAATCTGCAACACATGCCCTCAGCTCACTCAATCCTCGATAATGACCGCGCGATCCTCATAATGAAGATCAGGCGATCCCTAAGGATTGGTTGAGCCTGAATGCTAGTTACATGGTGGTTATCGGTGAGGGGTTTAGGCATCCGGCGAGATTCCACCGAGCTACCGACCTTTGGCCGGAGAGTGTCTGTGGGTTTATTGGGTGAGGGAGATCGTTTTTCGGTGTGGCCGAGTATCATCAAGCTCAGGATGTTTGAGATATAGTGCGCATCACCGGATATGACTCGGTTTCCGGGGATGTGAAAAATCGCTTTGCCAGAGCATCCCCGAGATGCCATGGCTACCGGGCGAAATATCCCGAAAGAAACGAGCGATTTGAATAAGAAAAAAAAAAGAGAAAAAAAAAAGAAAAAAAAAAGAAAAAAAAGCTTACCTCTGTTAGGGTCTCCAAATATGTTCTACACACACCGTATTCGGCCTGGGCAGGGCTCATTCTTCTCAGCTTCTGCATTTCTCTCCGTGCAAGCTTCAGTGCTTCTGGACTTAGCTTGGCCTCCTCAATCTTCTTGGACAATTCGTCCAGTTCCTCATCGTTCTCTCCATCATGATCCATGTCCCCAAAGCCTGGGCTCCTTTTCGCACTTCTCGACGGAATACCAGGTAGCAGCGGTAAGCTATCCCTCCTACTCATGACAATAAGTGGAGGAGGAATCTTATCGCTCTTGGTGATAATCGACTTGATCTTGTTAACCTGCCTGGTAAGAACGGTGACCGCTTTCTCCAGCCTGTCCGGAACATCAACGGCCAAGAGGATTCGCAAACGCTCGGCGAGCGTAGTTTCCACAGCAGAAACCATGAAATCTGCCAAAGATCCAGCATCACAGAGTTGTTTCTCAGCGATTAAGAGCTCCAAGCGCCGAGCGACCAATGGCGGCAATCCCACACCCCGGGAAGAGTTCATCTGAAGTAAGGCAACAAGCTCCCTGCTCAACGCCTTGAGCTGGGTGAAATAGGAATGTGTGGGAACATCGGACTCTTGCACGGGCGGGTCGACAAAATGCTCTACATCTGCCTCAATGAAGGGAGTCCGTTGTAGAAATTGCTTGACCCTAAACCTGGAAACCCCTTCCACGACAAGAGCCATCCCATTGGCCCCATGAGTACCGAACGAGTCCACGCGTGAGTGGCCCTCCACACCGACTACCCGGGCCGTGGTGCCATGCGAGAACAATTCCTCCGGTGTGGCTGAGGACGGGTCAACATTTAGGAATGCCAGCTGAGTTTCCTCGACTTCGTCGCCTTCCTCCTCAATTATTCGCTTCTTGTCGTCGTCCGTTTTGGCGATCGGTGGGTTAACGGGCGTGGGCGGCTTTAGTGGGATACACCCTATTCGTAGATTAGAAGAATCGAGGGGTGTAGTGCTGTTAGAGAGCTTAGCAAGCAGAGCGGTGATGTCCTGGCGGCCGGAAATGAAGATGCGAACTACGAACAAGAGAGAGCTTCGTTAGCTGCATTGCTGTCGGGGGCGCACGGGCGGACTTACGAATAACACCGGGAAAGAGAACAGCAGAGTATGGTAGTGGGATTAGCGGTAGAGTATTGGGTTTGTAGGTACCCATATTGTGACGCTGGAGCTATTTTTCGGGAAAGGGGCGATGAGTGCGACGCGAGAAGCAAAGATATCAAGGACGAACGGGCAAACAAACTTGAGCTAGTATTTCCTAATGACGGAATAGAAGGGCCTATCTAGCAATAAAACAAATTTTGGCTCGGACTTGTTGAGGCGGGGGAATATTCCAATTGATATTTCGCGACGTGGCGAGCGGTTGGAGAGTTGTTCTAGGTTGTGGGGGTGTTGTCTGCCGCAGCTTCGATGACCTCGGCCGTAGGTTAGATTCTTCGGAAGTCAGAATTATGTAATCACCATTCGGGCTGCTGTGCTCCAAGACTTATAATTACACGCGAGAACATTGAACCATGCTAGATTTTTCTGTTCAATAATGCAGTACTAGGGGTAGGGGGGAAGTATTGGGACAAGCAGGGGTAGCAAAGGCCTGTGCATATACCTTAATAGGAGTGTGAAAGAATCAAAAGAGTAGGATAACTACTAATTCG
>Ga0307507_10009272_pt1 | contig 13178 bp, 25 predicted proteins | sample 7_EM_MG_FD_207223 | JGI IMG/M metagenome (GOLD analysis project Ga0307507, IMG submission 207223) | Populus trichocarpa ectomycorrhiza microbial communities from riparian zone in the Pacific Northwest, United States - 7_EM | ecosystem: Host-associated > Plants > Roots > Unclassified | place...
GTTTTTTGAAAAATTGTGGAAATCAATGCCTGGTAGAGTAGCTGCAGTGTTGGAGGCAAGGGGAGGTTATACAAGGTATTAACTAGTCTTATGTATTTAATTTATAGAGGGGGGTGATGGCTGTCGCTGGGCGATCATGAGTACACGCGCGCGAGTCCCCGCAACCGGGCAACCCCACCACACCACGGGCCCATGGCGCAATCGCAATTAAACATGTCTCGGATCACGAACACTTCTGACTAGTGACTGTACTTATCATGCAATTGTTATAGAAGGTAGAGATTGGTAATCTTATTGATGCTGTACTCAGTATCTTTGTCTTATTAGGCTAAATGGATATCCGGTGCTGGTATCTCCAATCTATATTACAGGTAGTAATACTATGAAAAATTTCTTTCAAATTCTTACTGCACTGTTTTTAAGCAGACAGAGTATTATGACTTCTTCTAGCGGCGTGCTAATAGTTTATTCTACCAACTGTAATATACTTTGGACTCTAGAGTCAATATTATCAGAATAACCTACTGCAGGCCCTGAGTATGAACTGATCTGCACTGAGGATATTGTTGGAATAACATTGGTTAAGTATTTGACAACTGTTTCTCAGTCATTCCTGGAATTCCTATTATTTTCAATATTGTAATATATAAGTGTAGGCCCTGTTTGGCAACCCCCAGTAAAAAATACTATAGTATTTCGTGAAAATAGCATATAAGTTCAAATAAAAATACTATAGTATTTCAGAAATGAAGGTGTTCGGCAACACCCCTCTTTTACTATAGTATTTTTCTTAGTAAGCAAAATATTATCCGATGTCTGTACTGGTACTAGGTAATATAAGTAGTGTTTATTGGATTGTTAGTATATGTACACAAATAATAGTTTCTTTTTCTAAATTCAATCAAAAGATCTTTTTTCCAGAGTCCCTTTGGCTATATTTCTTCTATTCGATTGTAAGTTTCTTATTTGAATCCTCAAAGCAGATTTGTCTAATATTTACCTGACCAAGTAGTAGGTGTTTAGTATTGTAACCCAATATGGAAAACAGTATTTGGACATCCTCAACCAAGAGGTTTCTTGTTGAATTCCTTCTCAACCATGTTTGCGAAGGTAATCGGCCAGAGAGTGGCTTTAAAAAAACTGTTTAGGCTGCCATTGTTGCAGAGCTTAATGTCAAATATTCAGATGAGCTCAGTAAGTCTATTATTGTTCTTCAAGCAAAGAATAAGGAAGTTATTTTAAGTCTATTGATTCAAGTAAATATAAAGTGTTTAGAAGTTATATGAAAATGATTGAAGTAAAGTTGACTAGCTAATCATTGATGTGAATATGGATTAGTTCAAGTGTGAGTTTGAAATTGTTTGCAAGATAAGAGCAAACTCTGGATGTGGTTGGAGATAAAGGGTATTCCTACAGTCCCAGCATCAGTCTGGCAGGAGTATACTACTCTAGGTTCAATTACCCTATTATCAGAAAAAGTATGAATATATAGTACTAGTAATAGATACAAGTAACAAGTGATTATGTATATAAATGAATAGATCCATAAAGAAGCTGGCAAGTATCGCCATAAGGCATTGCCCTACTATGATCTTCTGGAGGATCTATTTTCTGTAGTTGGAGCTTCTGGAAGATTTGCACGAACTGGGACAATCGAGTCTGAGACAGAGCGAGATGGGGTAGCACTCAGGGAAGGGTTGGATGTAGGGGAGGCAGCTGAATTGGAGCAAGCTAAGGAGGTATTTGGTAGTCAGTTGAAGCAGGACTTGGTGGTTATCGGGTGTGCTATGCCCAATAATTCTACTTTGACCAACACTGATATTGTTAACGATAGGATGATTGCTGGGTGTAGTAGTCAAGGCTCAAACTCACTTGTCCGTAGTCACAGTGGTTTGTCGGACAAGGGTGCTGGGGACTTGGGAGAGATGAGTGATAGAGGCCATCGCAATAAGCATGTTCGTACAAATAAAATCTCTCAAGGTGTGCTTGCAAATGCTCTGCTTGCTCTCTGTGATGAGACAGTCGAACAGCGACTCCAGAGCCAGACAAGCAAGGAGGAAGAGGCAATCAACAAGCTTCTTGAGCTTTATGCTGACTCTGATGAGTATACAGAGGCTGAGATTACAAAGCTCGTGCTTGCACTTCGGGAGAGGAAAAACGCAATTGGGTTTCTGGCAATTATTAAATTTCTTGGTATTAGAACCAATTGGATTGCTGCACAACTTGCATCTTGATGCATATAATAGATAGTGTTGTTATAAAACATATACTTTTATGTATAAAGTAGTACTACGTTATTAGTTAATAATACATTGTTATTCAATCATCCATATACAACTATGCTCTACATTTATGTAAATACAGCTAGTTATCTCTTCACATTTTAGTTGCCATCTGATCTCTCAATGTTGCCATTCCCTGCCACTTACCAACCCTTTCAGCGCCATCCGCATCTTCTTCAAGCATCTCAATCTCAACATTCTCAGACCAAGATCTAGATCCCCTATTTCTCCTAAGACCTTAAATTCAACTGTTAATATATAATCATATATTCCTATCTTGAACGCTTACCTGAAGTGGAACTCCTTTCTGCCTGCCTCTGCTGTGACTGAACCACTTCTAGTAAGTATTCATTATCATCATTAGAACCTAAAACATCATCAAAAGAATCAAATTCTTGTGAGTGTTGATGGCGCTTAATAAAATTATGTAGAGCTGTTAAAGCCAGAACAAGTTTAACTTGACTGGAAAAAGGATACTCAGGAGCTTTTTTCAAGATTGGAAATCTTCGCTTGACCACACCAAATATTCTGTCAATAGAGTTTCTACATTGGGAATGTTTTAGATTAAAAAACTAGTCCTTATTTCGTGGTCTGTGTTTAATACAAAGTTGGTATTCTTACATTCTGTTTACTATTTCAAAGAATTATACTTTGTTTAAATACCAAGCCATTGTTAAAGTAGAAGAGAACATACCTATAACGTGATTGGTACTGCTTACACAAATGATATAACACCCCCAGGTATGGTGTCAAGCATCCATTTCTTAATCCATATCCCGCATCACAAAGGTAGTATTTTCCATCTGGAATTATAAATCCCTTATGCAAAGCATTGTTCAATACTTTTCCATCATGGGCTGAGCTCTTCCATCCCGCCAGTACATAACAGAACTGTAGATCAAATGGACAGGCTGCCATAACATTTTGGCTGATCTGGCCTTTGTGGTTGTGAAATGGTCCAAGATGCTTTACCGGTACATGTGCGAAGATGTTTGTTCCATCAATGGCTCCAAGAACATCATTGAAGTATGGATAAAACTTCTTGTTGTGCTCAACTTCATATGAACACTCATTAACTGGAAGTGTTACAATACTTGTATGCAGCTCTACGAGACTGTTTAAAACAAGATTGAAGTATCTATGATATTTAGAGTAGGCGATTAGTATTAATATGTCACAAACGGTAACTCAGGAAGGCAGACTCTCATATGGCTAATAGTTATTAGTCATTGGTTTGTTATTTTTGACGCTATAAGATCAGTTGACTTATAGGTTTTCATATAACGACGCAATAGGGTGTTATTGGTTGATTGTTATTGGTTGTTTAGTGACATGACTCACGATTGTAGTCATGTGGTTTATGTATCTTGCACATGACTCATAGTTATGAGTCATGGGTTTCATGCATGTGACCCCGTTAGGGCACATTACTTGTTTTATGGGTTTTGACTGGTTGCGGGATATAGCGCAGCTGACTCGGATAAGTCAGCTGATGGATTTCACACTATGATTCACTATGAGTCATGAGTTGCGTGAGGTGAGGGTATGAGTCACGCAGCGTTAGGGTTCAGGGAAGAACCCCTATATAAGGGCACCCTCGGGGCATGGGATTTGGGTCAAGCTACTCGCCCTCTACTACCCCCCCCTACATTCTACTAAAATGCACACCCCACTTTGCTTACGGGACACCTCTTCACGCCTCACCCCCTCACTCCATCCCCTGATGGAGATCCCACCCATTCCCCCTGGCTGCTGCCATCTCCCGCCCCAACACCCCCCTGCTCTCTCAGCCCCAGTCTCCTTCCCCCTCGGCTCGCCCGTCCCCCCCCCTCGCCTTCCTGGCAGAAATTTTCTCTGAGACCAGGAATAGCCTCCAACTCAACCCCGACCTAGTCCAGGACCTCACACCTCACACCCTCCAAATCATCACTGCCGGCGAAGGCTCCACCCTCTCCATTCTTTGTGCCACTGTCTCTGGTATAGTAGCTATCACGATCCAACTCGATGCTGTCACTACCCAACTCGCTGAAATCCGCAAGCAAAATCAGGAGCTCCAATCCAACCTACACGATCTCTCCTTCAGGGTGACCAACGAAATGGCTACTCATAAGGACATCCGCCCCCTCCAGTCCACCCTACGTGACCTGTCATATAGGCTAATAACTACAGCCCCCACCACTCGCCCCACGGCCCCCAGGGCCCCACCTCAGCACCCCCCTGTTGGAAGTCACCGCCCCTCCCCCCTAGTCCAACCACATGGCCCCCCCCCCCCTTCAGCCCCATGCCTCATCTCACCCCCCCCAATGGCCCAGTCCCCACCCTCTCCTCGCGACACCATCGACCCCTCCGCCCACTGTTCCTTCTACGGCACCAAGCTCAAAAAGATATTTGGCAACCACGAACTGTACACCAAAGCCTTCACCCACTCTTGGGAGCCGGATCAATTCCACTCCGGACAATATTACCTGTCCAGTTTCACCCCCGCCATCCTCCATCCGAACTACGCTCCGAAAACCACCCCCACCTATGCACAAGCGGCCGGCTCGGGCCCAGGTACGAAGAAGAAAAAGCCAAAGAGGACCTCAGCTTCTGCAATTGCGAGAGATGGGGATAAAGAAATAACACCCCCATCATCCCTCCCCTTGGCCTTAAGATGCTTTTTCGCTACCAGAACCAACCCGTTTCCCACGCCCTTGCACGTCGCATAGTCGCTACCTTTCCCAACATCGCTGCCTCTACCCTCACTGACTTCAACTGCCTCCTCCCCAATGGCTTCATCGCGAAGGTTAACAACTGAGGTGCTGTCGCCCTCACCGGAACCAACCCCAACACCCCCGCAGACTCCTATACCCCCTACTTTGATGCTCTCACCCGCCGCCTCAACTAGACCTTCCCCGTCGGGGACAATCCCTGGCTTACATTTACCAGGGCGCCAACCGCTATACAGTTGGCAATTCACTCAATCCCAGTCGACGTCCTCCCAGAGGACGACGACCAACTCCTTCCCTTCATCCGAAAATCAATCTACAACACGAAGGAGGTCACGATTGGTGTGGGCAGGTACCTTAACAAGAGCCGAGCTGCTAGGCTATCAAAGCAGGCCACTTCGGTGGTCGTCTCCGTTAACCCTGACGATGTTTCCATCCTCCTCCCCACCCTCTTCCTCTTCTCAAAACGCCTCAAGGTCGAGAAAATGACGCAGGGTACCCGCTACAACCAGTGCACCAACTGCTATCGGTTTGGACACGCCTTCCCCGGATGCACCCAGAAACACCCCACCTGCCCCGACTGTGCGCTTCATCATACTCGCTCAGCTCACAGATGCCCCAACCCCACCTGCCCCAAGGGCGGCGACTCCAAAGCCGTCCCCGACTGTTGCGCCACCTCCTCCCCGCACTGCCCCAACTGTGGTGACGACCACGATGCCTTCTATAAAGAATGCTGGCATAGACCAATCCCACCTCTTCGACCTGAGGCTCTCCTACCTTCCGATGCAGAACCATCCGAGGCCTCCTGCGACAGTGAAGAAGCCATGGATGTGAGCAATGATGGCCACCCATCATCCTCTACTCCTGAGACCCCTCCAGCCCAGACTATCGACCTTTCCAGCCCCAGAGCCCCCCACCACCCCAGAGACAGCACAGCCCCACCCAGCGGGCCCCAGCCAGTACCCACTGGCCCTGGCTTGCCACCGGTAACTCCCTCCAACCCTCGGGCCCATCCTGGGAATGAATACAAACTCTTCTTTCTCTACTTGCCAAGGGCTGGCTCCGGCGAATTCACTCATCCTCGTTCAGCACAACAGTCAGGGTAGCTGGGACGTGTTCCTTTCCTTATTTTCCTCTTTAACAGAGGGCCCCCCAATTGATATTGTTCGCTTACAAGACCCCACCCTCCTCGAAACGTTTTCTCTCTGGATTTTCAGGCATTAAATCATTTGCCCCTTCAGTTCCCAGACCCAAAGTGTCCTGCTACATCTCCCAGAAATTTTTACAGGGATTTTGAGTATTACCTGTTTTTGTTCCAGACTCGGATGACTTTATGGCCTTGGACGTGTACACACCCCAGGGCTGCTTCAGCTCCACCTTTCCTCGTTTCAGAATAGGCAATGCCTACGCAAGACCCATCAACCACCCCCAATGCTCGGTCTCAGCAGAGATCGCTTTTTTCGATTGCGATTTTCCCTACCTAGTCGGGGGTGACTTTAACATTCACAACCCGGCTGTCGACCCCTTTAGGATTCTTTCCTCTAATGAAGAAAGAGAGTCAGCCCCCTTCTTTGACCTAGCCGCCGATTTAGGCTTCTCCCATCTCAACACCCTAGGCACTTACACCCGCTTTCCCTTCTCTGGCTCCCACAGGTCTAGCGCCATTGCCCTGGCCTTCGCCAACCCCCACATGTTCCCAGCATTCTGCCTGTGGGACGTGACCTCCCTCTCCTCAACCGGCTCCGACCATGTACCCATACTCATCTCTCTCCAACCCCCCTCCCCAGTCCCGTCCCAGTCCAGACCACGCTGGGAAGACACCGACTGGTCCAGCCTGACTGAAACACTCAGAAATTGGCAGATCCCTCCCCCCCCGAGGACACCCTCCCCTAAACAACTCGACCTCTGGTTCTCCTCCACTCTCTCCACCCTCACCTCCACAATTGAGGCCTCCACCCCACGCTCCCCCCCCTTCCTGAGATCTAAACCTTGGTGGACCCCACTACTGACCGCCCTTGGCAAGGAATTCAACAAAACCACACAGCGGGCAAAAAAACTTTAAACCAACAGCTCCCTCCTCATCGCGAAACAGTCCAGGTTGGGATACGTCAAGGCCGTCAAGAAGGTCAAGGCGTCCTAGTGGGCCCACTTGCTAGCCAAGACCACGCCTCATAACATCTGGACAGCGAAACAGTTCGTGGCCCCCAGGAAGACTCCCGGATTCCCCTCCCTCCCGAATGCCTCCGATCTGGTCTCCATCAACAAAGCCCTCCTGGACCACTTCTTCCCTCAGAAAGATCCCATTCCCCCAAAGTGACGGCTATTGCGGGACCCCTCCGCCGACCCACTCACAAGTGAGGAAATCAGACAAGTACTGAGCAAGTTTTCACCCTCCTCCGCTCCCGGCCCAGACGGCATCCTATCCGCAGTGTGGAAAAAGGTAAACCTCACTAACTCAGGCATTCTCCTGGACCTCCTCGCACCCCTGGCAGCCTTCGGGTATCGCCCGCCTTCACTTAAAAATGCGAATGGCGTAATCTGGATAAACCAGGAAAGACCTCCTACGCTCCTCAGCGTCCTTCTGGATAATTGTCCTCTTCAAAACTGTGTCAAAGATCCTTGAACGGGTCATGATAGTCAGACTGTCCACTATCGCCAGCTTCAAAACATCAGCAAAAAACAACTTTCAGTCCGGACGCGTGACGCCTGCGTCCGAACAAGCCGCCTCCGCCCCATGCGTGCTCTGGGCCCTGGCCGTCCAGGCGTTCTTTGGGTATCATGTCTTGGGTCTGGTGTATCCCGAGAGCCCTTTCTCTTTCCTCAATCGCCCTGTGTGCTTGTCGCGGCCTATTCCGTCCCACCACTATCCGCCAGCTTACCTTTTCGTTTTCGGCGTCCGGCGTACCCCTACCAAATTGTCCGCATTGGGTGCCGCCCTTGCCACTCCCCCACTTCTAGTGGCCGGGATCCGTCCACTGGCATCCCAGAACACTTCATTCGTAGTCTGCACCCCCCCGCCATTTTATAGGCATGTGTACTATAGTATGAACAACAGCCTTGTTGTTACGATCCGCTGAGGCTAAATCTATGTCATCTAGATGTGTTCTTATAAAACATGCTCCTCACCCTTGGGCACCGTAGTGTGCAGTAGTTTCATATTCTCATTAAATGTCTGCAAGTTAATCCTCTAGTAGTCAAGCGGCCGAGTTGAAGCCGGACACTTTAGATAGTGGCTGCCACCTTAAGTGTCCGGTCTCAGCTCGGCGACATCTATATTTCCATAAACCTCCGCAGATGTATCCTGTAGTATTCACACGGCCTAGCTGAGGCTGCATAAATACTGTATATAATCCTGTAGAATAATTTAATATAATTAATATATATCATTAAACGTCTGCAGATCAATCCTATGATTCACTATCCATTGCCTCTCCCCACTAGGAATTAAATGCTCTGTCCAATTACTGCCCCTATACCGACTATTCGTATGTCTCGACCAGTGGACCGCTTGCTGACTCGTATATATCCGCTTGCCAGGGGAAATCTACCACCATTGATCGGATCGAGTACGCGAACCAATTGCCAGCCGATGGACGCCTGCGGCTTCGCTTAGAACATTTCTTATCTTGAAAAGTGCTAAGAATCGCGCTACCACCCGTCCTCGCAAATCCCCATAACTCCCCTCCCCGCCAGTCTGAACCCATACCCAATCGTTTCTAGCACCGCCGTTGCGGAAAGCCTTTGTTCCAGTGTAGCGGGCCTGGTGGATCTGGAAAATATCAGCTTCCTGAAAGTCAGAAACCGGAATTTCAACTTGGGTAAATCGCTCTACGGGAAGCAACCCGAGTTCGGTGGTGTCAGCAGGCAGCCGCGAGTCATCCGCTGCAGTCTGCTTGAAGAAGTCGCCATTTCCATCCCGCTATTTCCTACCACCATCACACCTGTTTTCAAAACTGCTTCTAAAGTCTGCAAGCGTATTCCTAGAGTGTGCTGGCGGCCATATTGCGACAAGATCTGTCGGGCAGCTTCATTCTTGTTTGACCTCCGGTATCCGTCTTTAATCTGCTCCTTATGTGCTAGTTCGCCGATCTCGGTAGAATACATCGATATGGACCCAAAATGCCGTACAGGAGAGGCAACCTGACTCAGGTAGTGCATCTTGATGAAGTTGAAGTGATTCTCGCGCCGTATCAAATCCGCCCGCTGATTGGCCCTTTCAAGCCTCTCTTGATCCACCTGCCAACAGGGCTTGGCGGCCGTGTTGTGGCGGGCCTCATTAGCACGTTAATTCGCCATTAGTTCCTTTAGACCCCTATCCTGACGATTTGCTTCTGCACGCATAGCCTTCGAGGTAGGTAACTCAAGAAAAATGTCCTTGGTCCGCTGAAATGTCTGCAGATACCTTTCCATGTAGACAAATGTATCTGGCGTATGGCTGCGGTATTGCGCCATGAGAGAGAATTTAACCAGCGCGCTAACACACTTCAAAGCACTCTTGAACTCGTAATCATGAGAACTGTCCGGATTTCGCAATGCGGACGCCAATATGGCCGAAATACAGCGGCCGAGGTTGTGCATTTCCTATCCCTGCCATTGTGTAACTTCACGATAGGCCTTTTTTGGTACACTGAGTCCGGGATAAGGCGGAATTCTTTCCAGGTATCGTCGAATGCCTGCTGCCGTTAATGGTTGTTCAGGGACCCCTCCACCCATTCGCTCATATGTTTGAATAGGCTGAGATAAATATTGTGTAAGAGGTCCGGCTTATGTAGGTCGGCGGGGTTTACTCGGTTGAGTCAGGTGAATACATTATTTTCTATTTTCACGCCCACTTGCTGAAAGTATTGTGCAATACTGACCACTTCGGCCGGCTCATGCCTCAAGGCTTTCTCTCTATATAGGATGTAGTCACGGGTCTCATACATCTTCAGCGGATTCCCACCAAGCTCCTTGTACAGAATCTCACACTTTGGGCACGACTTAGGGCCTATTCCGTGCAAGGCCGCATGTTCTGCATGATCCGCAATCCAGAATGACAAGATGGGAAAACAAGGACGTGTTTTCCCGTGTGCACAATCCATTACCGTTCCTTCTTGGACAACCTGTTGTAATGGCGGAAGGACAGGAGCGAGGACAGTTCGCAGGACATCCGCATTCATCTGACGCTGGGCTTCGTCGGCGCGGGCTGATTCACCAGTGAACTTTGGCGGCCCTGGAAGCAATACTAGAAGCAGGATTGGCATCTTGGCAAGGCTGTTTCTTGTCCGCGAAAGGATATTGCTGATCGTCATGTAAACCGGCCAGGCTTTCTTCTCTCCCGAAAATTGGTAGGTTGAGTCTGGTCCGACAATCCGATAATGGGTACCACAGTTTACCCGGGGGGCAGTGTTTTCCATAAAGGAACATAATGGGCTATTAGCACTTGAAACACCAACCACTTGAAACTTGTCAGGACTTATTTCATACCTGTGTATCCTACCACCAGTCCGCTGTATACATCTTAGAGTATCATCGCTCCTCCCTCGAATGATATTCCTGAAGCGGTGCGTAGACCATATCTGATCAATACGGGACCTGGCGGATCAACTAGGGGACACAGTCGATAAAATTCCGATAATCGAATGTTGCTGCATGTCGACCATCATCGATAACGGCTTCCGTCCATACCAGGTACTCACCTAATGAGTCCAGAACGTCGACGTGTTGTCGCATGGTATAGGCGGACCGGAATGATCTCCTACCTGTGCCACCCAAACCTGCTGCAAAGTACACCTCGATCAGCGACTTCGCTACCTTGCTCCGGACTAACCAGGTTGTCAAATTAAGGTTGTCTTCGGACGAGAAAGGGTTCCAGGGGCCATCTGTCATGCCCCTATTCAGCTTCGTATAGTTAGCAACATCGCTGAGTGCTCTGCCAGTACCAGAAATAGTCTCTTGAGGGGATGGGCTCCCGCAGAGAGGCAGGTGGGAAACGTCCTCCGTATCTGAATCGTTCTGGATATCATCATCTATCTCACTACTTGCTGCGCGGCAATCTGTGATCTCCAGCCTATAATCCGATTCGTAGTCGGAGTCGCTCTGCTTGATGCTTTCATCACGTACAGAATCAGTCGGCCCGGGCGAGGTCAGATCAGCATTCGCATGGAGGGATAGAACGATCTCAAGATGTATTGTCTGAAGAGGCTTTTCGTATGCAGCGGCCTGTTGATACCGTCCCCTGCAATAAGGACACTTTGTTGTGTTTGAGGTCATCGTGCTCATGTGGTGTTTCTCTTTCAAGTGGTCTGAATAAGCTAATCGCTGGAGGCGGACTGCAGCTGGTTTAGTCTTTCAAAGCCAAAGGCAGATTTCTTTCAAGGGTTGGATCAGGGGAAACTTGAAGTTTGTTTAGTAGAATGACGGACGGGTTCTGACGTTCAAGCTGTCATTAACTAAGTTTTCACGGGGGGCAGGTCTAGAGCGGTTTAACAAGGTCTTGGCTCTGAGGCTCCGGCTCCTACGCGGCTCTGTTTTGGCTTAAAACCTTATCTGAAGCTTCTTGGCTTTGTGTGTAGATCAGGTGACCTTTCAAGATTAACGATTTCATTATTCAAGTTTGGACAGGGTACGATCGTGCGAACCCCAGCGGCCTATATGAGCTCTCTCTCACTCCCTTCCATCCTCTCATTATGCTTCTTTCCCGAATCACAATCACATCCTTCATCAATCAACTCATCCATCCCAATAGAACCCACAAAGCTCTACAAAACCTCTCACTCGTCCACGGTATTACTAGTCTATCCCTAGACCAATTCAGTACTATCCATCTGCATATTCCCAGCTAATAACCATGTCAAAGCCATTTATCATTCACAGAACTCCCTTTATCTCGCTTTATCGTCCGCCAGGGCCGCTCTATTTCTATTTTCATAGCATAAACCATTCTCCCAGTATCCTCCAGGCTACCAGCATCCGCTGGTGAACATTCTTCATTCGCTGGAAGACCATTGTGGAAAAAGAAAAACAATTCTGGATCGATCAACCACCCCCTCGCCCCAACCACTATTATAAGGGCAGCCGCAAAAGTTGGACTTCAATACCAAAAGTCTGATGCCTTCAAAGATGATGGTTAGGTCACTTGGTATAAGTACCTCTGCCGCTTCCTCGAACAGAGAACTTATAATAAGGAGTATCAAGACTGGCGGAATGCTATAAAACGTACGATGGAGCAAAACAGGATCCCGGGCAGGAAGGGGAGTACGGCCGCCCAATGGACTGCCATTCAGGTATATGCCCTTGCCACCCCACCTGTTACAGTTAGGGCGGCACTCTGGCAGTCAGATACTGCCTGGGGCAAACGTTTTACCCAATCTCTGGATTTTTTGCTAAAGAACATAGCAAAAAAACATAAGCGCAGCTTAACACGATTGTTGGCCGCACAACCAGTTCCCGCTGTTGCCCCCGGTGAAGCCCCTGTTACAGCTCCAGTTGCCGTCGGAAATGATCGTAAGTTACCTCAAACCATCAACCTTGAATGTGCACAGTATATGCTGATATGGCTCCTGCAGGTCTCGTCGGCCCGCGCTCTGTCCATCTCTGGATAGATCAACCATCCGTTCTCCGCCCAGACAGCCCCCTCCCTGCCGGCCTGGACAAGAGCTAATGGCAAACCCATGGACATGTGTACTGGATAGAGATGACCAAACCCACTATGCGGAACCTGTTTGTGTGCATAGACAAAGTTCACCCACGGGAATACAGATATCGTCTGGTCGTTGGTACGACCAGACACGGTACACGCATGCTGCTTGATGATCCTGAGGAGCCACTGCTGGTTGCTGAAATGATCTCAATCGGAAACAGTAGGCATGTCCGCATGTGGTGGTCAATGAATTCGCTGAGCGAACCAATAGATCTGCCCTTCTGTGGCCATCGCACCCGGGGAGAAGATGGGTCTCCCCCCCCCTGGCACCGTGAATTTTGGCCCTCGTGATAACAGGGGCCAATCTCCCAATCCATCATCAGCAAAAAAATACCTTGCGTCAGATCCGTCGGCGTTGCGCCCTGACGCAAGCGACGTCGCTTCTGCGTTTTCTACGCCCTGTGCGCCCTGAATTTCGTTGCAACGCACGCAAACACCCTGTGCTTCCTGTGTTGCCTGGCAACGCCCTCTATCTCCTGACGCGACGTCGCGTCGTACTGACGCCCT